>Ga0193751_1000437_pt1 | contig 32846 bp, 32 predicted proteins | sample L1c2metaG_FD_143050 | JGI IMG/M metagenome (GOLD analysis project Ga0193751, IMG submission 143050) | Soil microbial communities from a riparian zone of the East river system, Colorado, United States - L1c2 | ecosystem: Environmental > Terrestrial > Soil > Riparian zone | place: USA: East River...
AAGGAGTTACAGCAGACCACCGAACAGCTCGCGCAAAAAGCGCAGCAGCTCGCCGAACAGAACGTTGAGGTCGAGCGCAAGAACCAGGAAATCGAGCAAGCCCGCCGCGCCTTGGAAGAGAAGGCCAAAGAGCTCGCGCTGACGTCGAAGTACAAGTCCGAATTCCTCGCTAACATGTCTCATGAGTTGCGTACGCCACTCAATAGCATCCTGGTCCTGGGCCAGCAACTCAGCGATAACCCGGATGGGAACCTGACGCCAAAACAGGTTGAGTTCTCCCGCACGATTCATGGCGCCGGTACGGACTTGCTGAACCTGATCACGGACATTCTTGATTTGTCGAAGATCGAATCCGGGACCGTCTCGGTCGAGGCAGAGGAAGTCTTTTTTGCCAGTCTGCTGGACATGGTGGAGCGTCCGTTCCGGCATGAAGCCGAGAACCGCCGTCTCAGTTTCGAGGTGGAGACCGATCCGCACCTGGCCCGGAGCATCGTCACCGACTCGAAGCGTCTGCAGCAGGTATTGAAGAATCTGCTGTCCAACGCCTTCAAGTTCACCGAACTGGGAGGCGTCCGCCTGTCGGCGTCTCTGGCTACAAGCGGCTGGAGCGAGGGTCACCCCATCCTGGGGAAGGCTGGATCGGTTGTGGCCTTTGAAGTTTCCGATACCGGCATTGGTATTCCGTTGGACAAGCAGCGGATCATCTTCGAGGCTTTCCAGCAAGCAGACGCCGGCACCAGCCGTAAGTACGGTGGAACAGGTCTGGGGCTGGCGATCAGCCGCGAATTGGCCAGCCTCCTCGGTGGAGAAATCCAGTTGCGGAGCGCTCCCGGTCAAGGGAGCACCTTCATCCTCTACTTGCCACAAACCTATGTGGGCCCGTCTAGCGCTGCCATGGTGGAGCGAAAGTACCCATCGTCTGTGTCGCTAGCGCCCTTGTCCGTCGTCTCGGAACATCCGGTCGAGAAGATTCCCGACGACCGCGACAATCTGCAACCCGATGATGCAATCTTGCTGATCGTCGAAGATGACCCACACTATGCCCGTGTGTTGCGTGACCTTTCTCGGGACAAGGGATTCAAGGTTCTGGTGGCTATGCGTGGTGCGGAGGCACTCGCTCTGGCGCGCGAATACCATCCGACCGCGGTTTCACTGGACGTCTTCCTGCCCGATATGCTGGGCTGGACGGTGCTGAACCACTTGAAACAAGACCCGGCAACTCGGCACATTCCGGTTCAAATGTTAACGCTGGACGAAGACCGTTCCCATGGCCTTGCCCGCGGTGCATTTGCTTTTGTTACGAAACCAACCACGCCGGAGGGGCTGGAGACGGCACTGACCCGCATCCATGCGTATGCGGCTCCTCGACGGAAACGGTTGCTGGTGGTGGAAGACAATCCAGCCGAGCAACTCAGCATTAAGGAACTGCTTGGCTATGACGACATCGACGTCACGGTGGTTTCCAGCGGCGAGGAGGCGATCCAAGCCGTTAACCAGCAGTCCTTCGACTGCGTCGTTCTTGACCTGCGTCTACCCGACATGTCAGGCTTCGAAGTGCTGGAGCGCTTTCGAGACACGCCGTCACTGTGCGACTTGCCGGTCGTCGTGTTTACCGGCAAGGAGCTTTCCCCGGAAGAGGATGCCCGTCTTCATGCGCTGGCACGCAGCGTCGTGGTTAAGGGGGTCGAGTCGCCCGAACGCTTGCTGGATGAGACCGCATTGTTCCTGCATCGCGTTGTCGCCGATCTTCCGGTGGAGAAACAGAGAATGCTCGACCGGTTGCATCACTCCGACGATGCCCTGGTCGGGAAGAAAGTGCTGGTGGTTGACGATGACGTGCGCAACATCTTCGCCCTTAGCAGCGTGCTTGAGCGTCGCGGCATGAACGTGATTACTGCCGGGACTGGCCGGGAAGCGATCGCAAAACTCGAATCGACACCGGATGTCGCGATCGTACTGATGGACATCATGATGCCGGAGATGGACGGCTACGAAACGATGCGCGTGATCCGGCAAAACGTTTCGTTCCGTCGCTTGCCCATCATTGCCCTGACCGCAAAAGCAATGAAAGGAGATCGCGAGAAGTGTCTGGAAGCCGGTGCGTCCGAGTACCTGGCCAAACCCGTCAACACCGAGCAGTTACTCTCATCACTACGTATGTGGCTTCACAGATAGCAGTTGTGGGGGCGGGCATTTCGCTCCCGAGATCTTCACGGAGAGAACAGAGAACAATGAGCGCCGACGAAAAGGTCAATATTCTGATGGTCGATGATCAGCCGGGCAAGCTGCTCAGCTATGAGGTTATGCTGGCCGAACTTGGCGAGAACCTGATCAAAGCGACCTCGGCGAAACAGGCGCTCGAGATTTTGCTGAAGACCGACGTTGCCGTGGTGCTGATGGACGTAAGCATGCCAGAGCTGGATGGTTTTGAATTGGCTACGATGATTCGCCAGCATCCACGCTTTCAGAGGACCGCGATCATCTTCATTTCAGCCGTCCACCTGACGGATATGGACCGGCTCAAAGGATACGAGCACGGGGCGGTGGATTACATTTCGGTTCCGGTTGTTCAAGAGCTCTTGCGCGCGAAAGTCAGGGTATTCGCCGACTTGCACCGTAAAACCGGGCAACTCGAAGTGCTGAATCGCGATCTGGAGCGGCGCGTGCTCCAGCGCACCGAGGAGTTAGCGGCTAAAGCTGAGCAGCTATTGCAGCTTAACACCGAACTAGTGAGCAAGAACCAGGAACTCGACGCCATTATCAGCACCGCGCCGGATGTCATCTTCAGCAGTCAGGAAGACGGGCGTTACGAGTACGTCAGCGATCGGTTTCACGAGTATACCGGCACTTCAGAAGATTCTGGCAAGAGTGTGAATTGGTTCGACTATGTGCACCCCGACGACGTTGAGCGCAGTAAGGCGGTTTGGATTCACTCCGTTGAAGTGGGTGGGAGTTACGAATCGGAATATCGTCTGCGCTCCAAAGATGGCGCTTACCGTTGGTTCCGGTCTCGAGCGGTACCGATTCGAGATCCCGAGGGAAAGATCGTTAAGTGGTATGGCACCTGTTCCGATATTCATGACAGCAAGCTGCTGGAACAATCGATTCGTGACAACGCCATCGAACTGGAAAAAATGGTCGATAGACGCACGGACGAATTGCGGCGCCTTTCGGTCCGCCTCATGACGACGCAGGATCAAGAGCGCCGCCGTATCGCGCGCGACCTGCACGACGGTTTGGGACAGGAACTCGCCGTGGCTAAGATGGTATTGGATAAGATGGTTCTGCAAAAACCGGCTCCGCCGCAGGAGGAAGCGTGGGCTCAAGCCAGCAGTATTGTCGATCGCGCGATTCAGCAAGTCCGCACCTTGTCGCACCTTTTGCATCCGCCATTGCTCGATGAAGTCGGATTGCTGTCGGCACTTGCCTGGTACGTGGAAGGGCTCACAAAGCGGAGCGGCATCGAAACGTTTCTCGATGTCCAACCGCCCGATTTCCCCAGGCTTGTGCCGGAAGTTGAGACGGCGATCTTCCGAATTGTTCAAGAGGCTCTGACGAATGTCTTCCGGCACTCGGGAGCTCAGAAGGTATGGATTACCTTGAATCAAAAGGATGGGCAGATAGTCGTAGCGGTACTGGATGATGGCAAAGGAATCGACAAAAAGATTGTGGAGATGCGACCGGACAGCGTTGGCGTTGGCATTGGCGGCATGAAACAGCGCGCCAGGGAATTTGGTGGAAAATTGCGACTGACCAATGCCGATCCGGGAACTCTCCTCGAACTTAGGATTCCCTCCAGGTCGGTATTGCTGGAGCCAAGCGCAGTCTTGAATTGATGTTCGTGAAGTTGTATTTTGCAGCGCAAGCCGGCTGACCGCGGGTTTGCGTTGAAACCGCAACGCTTTGCGCAGGACATCCCCAGCGCCTCTTGGTGGCGTAACGGTAGAACTGTTTCTTCGTTTTACCGGTATAACACCCCTGCGTAGGGAAAGTTTCGCCTCGCGCCGGAATAAACCAAATAGTCCTCGGCCTTCAAACCCATTCCGCAGTACAGCAAGTTTCGCAATCAAGTACAGGAGCATCCTGATAGGACCGGAGCCGTCACTTCGCTAGTCTTTCCTCAGAAGATAAAAGCTCCCGGAATCATGGAGAGCAAAGAAACAAGGTAGTTGACCAAAGGAGACTACAGTGGCCACTTGCGTGATTACCGCGACAGCGTCAAATGTGAATCCAGTTAATGTGCTTCCAGTCGGGGATGCAAACCACCCAGACAATTCCGAACGCAGCCTTGTTCAGCGCGCACAGCGGGGCGACGAGCAGGCCTTTGCCACACTCTTCCAGTTGCATAAGAAGCGTGTGTATTCCGTTTGTCTGCAGATGACGAAAGATGTGGCCGACGCCGAAGATCTGACGCAGGAAGCCTTCATGCAGGTGTTTCGCAGCGTCAACTCGTTTCGCGGCGATTCCGCTTTCTCCACCTGGCTGTACCGGGTCGCTGTGAACACCGTGCTGATGAAGTTGCGTCGTCGTAAATCCCCACCGGTGCTGTCGCTGGATGAACCTGTGTCGAGTGACTCGCCATCTCTCAAGCGCGAGGTTGGGAAACAGGATCCGAGCCTCAGCGGCGCGATTGACCGAATTGCGTTGCGCCGCGCGCTCGAAGAACTGCCCGGGGGATGCCGGCAAATCTTCGATCTGCACGAGGTTGAGGGATACCAGCATCATGAGATTGCCGAACTGCTGCAATGCTCGATCGGAAACTCGAAATCACAGCTCCACAAAGCGAAGCTGAAAATGCGCGACCTGCTGCTGCCGCCACGGAGAATTCTCCGGACACACAAGGCAAGCGATCGGGAAGAAAATATGGCGAAATCCCTGGCCGCTAGCGATCAGTCCAAATCTTCAACGTCCTATAGCACGCAATAACGAGAATTAGACACGCTGGGGACGAGGCGAACCATTGTAGTAAACGCTGGATGCTCAGGAGTTTACGGTATTGCCACACCGGGTTGGAACTCCTATGGTTGAATAGCCACAAATAACTTGTAAAAAAAGGAAGGAAGGCCAACGCTTGGTTCGAATTCTTGTGGTAGATGACAACCCGGCGGTGCGGCATTATCTTCGAGGCCTCCTCGAACAGCGAAGCACCTGGTGGGTTTGTGACGAAGCTCCCACCGGAGGCGAAGCGCTACAACGGGTTAAGGAACATCCACCGGATATGATCTTGCTGGACTTCCAAATGCCAGATGTAAACGGGATTGACGTTGCCCGGCAGGTCTCGCACCTCTTCCCTGAAATTCCCATCCTGATGGTGACAATTCATCTATCCAACCAGCTGGCTGAGGAGGCCCGAAAGGTCGGGATCCGTGGGGTCTGCTCGAAATCCGACGTCGGGTCCATTGTCGAGGCCGTGGACGCGATCCTTCACGATGGAAGCTATTTCCCCCAAATCGGTTCGATCAGCCACTAAATCCTCATCTGTGAAACTCCTTGCGGCCCATATACAGGATTCCCTGTATTCGAGCCTGGGGAGTACCATGCTAACTTGCTGGTGGTTTTGATGTGGCACTGAAGACTGGGGCAGAGGTGCAAACGTAGCCGAACGCGCAACCCCCTGGCAAATAGTGTGCAAGACTGCTTCCGAGGGCTGGAAACTGTTTATGGCTGTTCGCATTCTGCTGGTGGATGATCATCCCGTCGTGAGGCAAGGGCTGAGGACTTTATTGGAAGGTCGATCCGAGTGGGAAGTAGTGGGTGAAGCATCGGATGGGATCGAAGCCCTGGAAAAGGTCGGCAGTTTGCAACCTGATGTCGTGGTGCTCGATGTGACGATGCCAAGAATGAATGGTATTGAAGCCTGCCGATTGATCCAGCAGAAGACGCCCGGGCTCGAAGTTTTGTTCGTTACGCAACATGACTCTCCGCAGATGATGCGTGAGGCCCTGGCTGCAGGGGCGAGAGGGTACGTCGTGAAATCAAATCTCGCCCGGGATCTATTAGAGGCGGTAGAGGCGGTGAGCCAGCATCGGCCATTTCCAGCGCTGGCGCGAAATCCCCAGGTGCAGTGTTGAATGCCGTGCCATTAGCAAGTACAAGTAAGAGAGTCTGTGTGGGAGGATTTGCCATGAAACTGCGCATCCTGTTAGCCGATGATCACGAAATTGTACGTCAGGGGCTGTGTTCTCTTCTTCAGAAGCATGAAGGATGGGAGGTGTGCGGCGAAGCATCCGATGGCCGCGAAGCGGTTGAAATGGCCAAGAAGTTGAAGCCGGATGTGGTGATCGTGGACATTGGCATGCCACACCTCAACGGCCTGGACACCACCCGCCAGCTGCTGCAGCATAACCCCGCCTTCAAAGTCATTGTCCTGACGATCACCGATTCCGATCAGGTCATCCGTGAAGCCCTCAATGCCGGCGCACGCGGATTCGTGCTCAAATCTGACGCAGCTCGCGATCTGGTGTCTGCGGTCGAAGCCTTGCAGAACAACCGAATGTTCTTCACACCACGAGTGAATGATCTTGTGATGGCGGGTTTCCTGGATAAGGGGCACACCATCGCACGGAATGAGCCTCCGGATTTGCCGATCCTCACTGCCCGGGAACGTGAAGTCACTCAGCTTCTGGCGGAAGGAAAAAGTTCCAAGGAAGTGGCCTCGCTCCTGAACTTGAGCACCAAGACCGTGGAAACGCATCGCAGCAACATAATGCGGAAACTCAGCCTGCACTCGATCCGCGACCTGGTTGTCTATGCCATCAAGAACAACATCATCCAGATCCAGATGCCACCTCAACTCAATGGCAGGACGGAAGGCACCCTGGCTTAGGCATTGAGGCCGACATTGCTTTACTGGGAAGACTCACGCCGGGTCTAGCGTACAGATCCCTTACAAAATAAAGGAAGTCCCAGCCAAAACGGGCCGGGACTTCCAACTGAAAATCGCTTCGAAAGGAAACTACGAAGCGCGGCGTTGACGGTCGCGGTTCTGGTCATCTTCTTCAGTGTCGTGCTGACCCTGACCGCCCTTTTTTGGCTGTTGCTGACCGGGTTGACCACTCTGCTGGCCGGGTTGACCGCTCTGCTGGCCCTGTCCGGGTTGGCCAGGCTGCTGGCCCTTCTTTTCCATATCATCGTCTGCCATGAATACCCCTCCTAATAAGGCGTGAGCCATCCGCGCCTTGGGAATTTAGCGACATCCGAAACTTAGTTGCTGCAAGAGATTGCAAGGTTGGGCAGGATTTTTTACGTTGATTCAGTCCGATCAAAGGCAACGGAGCGTGCGGATTAGCAGAGCACGGACAAGCCATGGCACCGCAGTTGCCCGCAAGCGCAACCGGTGCGGAGTGGCCTTCCAAGCTGCCACAATCGGGCCACGCTTGAGGAAGGCCACCGGCTCCGGGCACTATCTCGTACCGCTAATCACAGCACGACAATAATCGCGACGCCAACGCCGGGATGAAGCAGGTCGAACAGAAAATACTCACCGTCAACGTAGTCGACGTAGCATTCGTCAGTGTCGACCCATCCCGCTGGCCACGCGTCAACAATCACGAACGTGTAGCCTCCGAATTGGAAACCTGGCTGTCCCTGAGCCGTAGTCGCGCGGCTGACTTTAAAAGTATGTTGGCGGCCGAACGAAGCGCGGAACTTGTCGTCGGGGATGCGACCCCCACGATGGTCCGCCGAGCGTTGCGGGTGCTGGGTTGATTGCCCGGCCTCTCCCGGCTGCCTGGAGGGCTTGGCATTCTCTTGCTTTGCCGGTTTATCTTCGCCACGGGCAGACTTGTCCTCACTCTGTTCCGCGGGTTTGGCCTCTCCCTGGCGCGAGGGCTCATCCTGCTGCGCCGGCTTGCTTGCCTCTGGACGAGTTTCTTGTGGTGGGGTCTTGGCCTCGTCGCGCTGATCCTGCGCGTAACTCAGAGCGGTGGTTCCGAAGAGTAAAGACAGAACTAATGTGCCTACTAGTGTGCTGACTAATCTAACGAGTTTCATGATGGTCGTCTCCTTCCAACACGCAAGCATTAAACTACTAGCACTTGACGACTTAATGATCTTGCGATGCCAGCGATGAACAGATGCAAAAGCGACGAAAGTGGATGCTGAGCGGTTGCAATCCCGAGGAAAAAAGAGCAGGCGCCTCTTTCTCCCGGCGAATCGGCGCCTGCTGACAGGGCATTAGTGTCAGTAGAGTTATAGGCAGTCTGAACTGACCCAGTGCGGGTGTCTATACTGTGGACCTTGTATTTCGTGGATACACGACATTGTATGACCGGGGAGCTGGCGACCGTTACCACGGCTTGAACGCTTCGCGCTGTAAACACCACTACGTGGCGCCTTTAAATATTGCTCATTATTCCGTTTACTCCGGCCCGCCTCAAGTCCTGCGCAACTTCAACTGGCCTGGAAATTCACTTTCCTCGCTAACTAGCCGTCACTTTGACCTTTGTTGTGCGATCCATTTGTCTGTCCGGGTCTCGAGGAGATCGAGGGGAAGGGTTCCGCCATCGAGCATCTCGTCGTGGAAGCTGCGGATGTCAAACTTGGCGCCCAATTCTTTCCGGGCGCGCTCGCGGAGTTCGCGGATCTTGAGCTGGCCGAGCTTGTAACTGAGCGCTTGCGCGGGCCATGCGATGTAGCGGTCAGTCTCGGACTGGATAGTTGGCTCATCAACCGCACCAGACTTGCGGAAGAAGTCCACGACTTGATCGCGTGTCCATCCTTTCGAGTGGATCCCAGTGTCGACGACCAGGCGTACTGCGCGGAAGAGCTCGGACGAGAGGCGGCCGTAGTCCGAGACCGGGTCTTGATAGAAGCCGACCTCTTTGCCGAGTTGCTCTGCGTACAAAGCCCACCCTTCGGTGTATGCATTGAAGCCGAGACCATGCAGGCGGAACTTGGGCAAGCCGGTGAGCTGCTGCTGGACGGATAGTTGCATGTGATGTCCGGGGACGCCTTCGTGGTAGGCGATCGCCTCGTCGTCGATCAGCGAGCGTTCCGCGAAGTTAGAGGTGGCGACGACGACGCGGCCAGGGCGCTTGCCGTCCGGCGTGCCGGTAACGTAGTGGGTCGCAGCGGCCGACTGGAAGGCGGGTATGGCTTCGACGGTGACTGGCGACTTCGGAAGAAGAGTAAAGAGCTCCGGAAGTTTCGGTTCCATCTGAGCGATGTAGTGGCGGAAGTCTTCGAGGATTTGCTCGGCGGAAGTCGGAACGTATTTGGGATTTGTTTTTAGTGAGACTCGGAAGGCGGCGAGGTCGGCGAAGCCCTCTTTCTTGGCGATAGCAATCATCTCGGCCTGGATGCGGTCGATTTCTCGAAGACCGAGTTGGTGTATGTCGTCTGGCTTCATGCGAGTGGTGGTCCGGCCGTAGATGTCGTTTTCGTAGCGTTTCTGGCCATCCGGCAGAGATGTGACGGCCAGAGTGGTACGGCCTTCGGGAGCATATTCCGTGCGGAGGAAGGCGGCAAAAGTCTTGTAGGCGGGGATCACATCGGCGCCGATGGCGTCAGTGATCTGCTGGGTCAAACCCTTCTGGTCTTCCGCGGAGATGCTCGCAGGATACTTCTTTGTCGGAAGGAGAAAGGGGTCGGCCTCGATGATGCCCTGACACTGGACGGGGAGCTTCTCCAGGAGGAATCGAACGGGCATGAGCTTATCCTTCATGCCGGCGCGAAGGACTTCGGTGGTCTGGCTGAGCACGCGGGGGATCTGGTGGAGACGGGCGATGTAGTCTTCGTAGTGCTTGACGGAGTCGAGGGGGACGGATAGCGGTAGATCCGCGAGGCTGGTATGGACGCCATTCTGCTGGTTGATGGGCATCTCGTATTCTTTGAGGTCGAAGTCGGCGATACTCTGCTGGAGGACACGAACCAGGAGATCGTGCGAAAGCTGGTCCTGGTCGGAAAAGCCGGTGCTCGGGAGGGCTTCAAGTCGAGTAAGGAAAGCCTCGTCGGTCTTGTGATACTGGGCGATGGCGTCGAGTGAGCGGTCGGCAAGCTTGTCGTTGTAGCGGTAGTCGCCGAAGGCGGTGGCGCGTTCGGGAAAGTTGCGCAGATCGGCCTCGTACTGCTCTTCGAAAAGGGCGTTCTGGGCGGCGAGACGGTCAGCAACTGGTTTGAGGTTTTGGGCGAAGACGGAACTGGCTACTGCGACTAGGAAGAACAGGCTCTGGTGAAGGCGCATAGATGTATGCAGGGTATCAGAGGGAAAGGTGGTTGCGCGAAGACTGGATTGGCCTCGCGCACTGGCCAGCATCTCACGGCTCAGAGTTTTCGGTACCGTGGCGCGATTCTTCCCGCCTCCTCAACACGACCGGGAATAAAAGCGACCCTTACCTGTTATCCAGTCAGAACGTCACGAACCAGGGAGGACAAATGTCAGACATCTGGTCAGCGGTCGCAGTCTTGCAGTCGTCAATTCGCGGGTCTTCTGATGCAGGGAATGGAAGAACGGCGGTAGTTGACTCAACCCTTGGGTAGACCGCCAAGGATCCGTTCCAAACAAACTGAAATAAAGAAGATCAAGCAAGAAAATCAAACGTAGAAAGGAAACAGAAAATGACGCGGGAAAATGTGTGGATTGCAAGTTTGGCCACGCCGGTAACGATTCTAGTGTTACTGCTTTTCGCGGGATCATCGAGGGTCACAGCGAATGATCAGCCCTCAGCAGCAACCGCGGAGGTGAAAATCGATAATTTCAGTTTTGGGCCGCAGACGGTCACGGTACCGGTTGGAGCCACAGTGACCTGGATAAACCGTGATGATATTCCCCATACTGTGGTGAGCACAGACGGCGTGTTCAAGTCCAAGGTCCGGGATACGGACGAAAAGTTCGCCTACACGTTTGCCAAGGCGGGAACGTATCCCTACTTCTGCTCGGTCCACCCGAAGATGACCGGCAAGGTCGTGGTGCAGTGAGGCCGCGACTTCCAAACTGCATCGCAACGGAGGCCGCTTTCCGTTCCGGGTATCCTCAATCGCTTCCACAACCCTGTTGTTCTTCAAAGCGCCTTGAACAAATATGACTGCACACTTAGCACAATTCGCAATGAGGACAGTGGCAGACGATGACCTCAATCTTGTCCATGCCAGCAAGAATGGGGATGTAGCTGCTTTCGAGCAACTCGTAAAGCGATACGATCGCAAACTTCTTCGAATCGCCCACAACGTCACGCATAACACCGAAGACGCTCAAGACGCGGTTCAGGAGACCTTTTTGAAGGCCTTCCAACACTTGGACCAATTCCGAGAGGACTCCAAATTCTCAACCTGGCTGATTCGCATCACTGTAAACCAGTCGCTTATGAAGATGCGAAAGCGCGCAACGAGAGATGTGTCTCTGGATGCGGACTTTCAGGCAGAGGGAGACGTGCTTCCAATGGAGGCCGCCGATTGGGCTCCCAACCCCGAACAACTCTACTGGGCGTCTGAATTACGAGACATCCTGGTCAACGCCCTAAGCGAGCTGCGGCCGGCCTTGCGGACGGTCTTCGTGCTACGAGATATTGAAGGCCTTTCAACGGATCAGACCGCAGAAGTGCTGAACTTGAGTCACACCGCAGTGAAGGCGCGGCTATGGCGAGCTCGGTTGCAGCTGCGCGAGCGCCTGAACAAGTACTTCGGCAAGCACACGACCTCTGGGTGTCCGAAGTCAGTTCCTTTAGATAGGCGGATAGATCGGATTTCAGGCCCGCCTATCGAGAGTCTGTTTTCATCGATATCTAATGCATCCTCGGTATCCCATGCATCCTCGACTAGTTGCGCCACGTTACAACATCCGTCCCCAAGCATAGCAGCAATGGGTCACGCGCAATGTATACTCAACATACTTCCTTCACACTGATATCCCAGAGACACAACGCCCCGACTCTCCCTTCCCCAATCCCCCAGTGATTCTGCACACGTATTTACAAGATCCGTGGAGCAAAGAGTTGACAACTAAATGACATCTCGTGGACATCGCGTCATTAGGCGCTGCGTCTAATGAATGTAGGTCGCGAAAAGCAATTGACAATCGCAAGCTAGGAGACACTTGTGGAATACATCCCCACGAGTGCAGTTATCTCCAATGAACAAATCGAAACGTTTCAACAAGGAGACATATGAAGAAGTCGCTTTTTACAGTGGTACTAACTATGACTTTCCTGCTTGGGTGGGGCATAAGTGCCCACGCCCAAGACCCCAGTGGAGTTGTCGTGAAAGTTCCATTCGAGTTCGTCGCAGGAGGCAAGACCCTGCCAGCGGGCACATACACCGTTGGCCGTTTATCTCCTGGCATACATCCGTCCTTAATTATTGACAGCAAGGACAACGGCGCGGTTGCGTTAGTACTCCCTATTGTTCCCGATGGAGATTCTGCAGGCCGTAGAGACCTCAGCTTTGAACGGGTAGGGGGCAAGTACTTTCTAAGCAAGGTAGCGACGCCCTCGGGTGTCTATACCTTACTGACACAACGAGCGATCACCAAGCTAGCCCAGATGAATGATTATGGCGTCACGTCTTCCTCTGGCAACTGACTAAGTTTGGATCAACATCGGCGCCCTCGCGGTGGTAGCAGGGAGTTCAGAACAGAATTTGCGTCAAGCTGTGCCTGAATTCCCTCTCCATCTGGTAACCAATGGCTTCACAGCGGAAAAGAAGAGCCGAGCTAAAAGTTGTACAAATCACAAACGAAGGTTATGGAAGACAACGTGAAAAAGACATTTCTGTTACTCGGGCTGCTCATGACACTGGGAAGTGCTTCCGTGCTGTGCGCCCAACAGACCGGCTATTCCCAGACTAACCTGGTCTCCAATACTGCCGGCGTAGCCACTACTACAGACTCTCAACTGTTGAACCCCTGGGGAATCTCCATTCTCCCCGGACAAGATTTCTGGATCGCCAACAACAACAGCGGCACATCCACACTCTATGACCCGCAAGGCAAGAAAAATGCGCTGGTCGTGACCATACCCGGGGCCACCAAAAATCCAAACGGTGATTGCAGCCCGGGCTGCCCTACCGGAACCGTGGCCAACGGCAACGGCGGCTATTTCGGCGGCGGATCATTCATTTTTGATACCGAAGATGGCATCATCGCCAACTGGACCGGCGCCAGCAGCGCAGTCGTGGCCTTCGATAACTCCGCCAGCGGCGCGGTTTACAAGGGTCTCGCCCTGCTCAACAGCACCTTTCTTTTGGCGGCGAACTTCAATAGCGGCAAGATCGACGTCTACGATCGCAACTTTACCCCCACTTCGTTGAGCGGTTCGTTCACCGATCCACAACTTCCTGCGGGTTTCGCTCCTCACGGCATCCACGTCGTCGGTAACCAGATCTACGTCGCCTATGCCATGCAGGATGCTGCCAAACATGACGCTCAGCCCGGCGCCGGTCTGGGGCAGGTGGATGTCTTCGACATGAACGGCAACTTTGTGAGCACCTTCGTCGCGGCAGGCGGCCAACTCAACGCGCCTTGGGGCGTGGTGGCAGCTCCGTCTACCTTCGGAACGTTCGCGAACGCGATTCTGGTGGGAAATTTCGGCGATGGCACCATCAACGCGTTCGACACTACCGGCAAGTTTCTGGGCCAGCTCACCGACTCTTCGAACAACGTGCTGGTGAATCCCGGCTTGTGGGATGTGGTGTTTGGCGGAGGCGGTCCGTCCGGTGATCCGGGTACTCTCTATCTCACGGCTGGTGGCAGCAACCAACCCAATTTCCCCGCTGGGGGCAGCACAACCAGCGTGTTCGCTAGTCTTGTACCCGCAGGCGCAGTCGGCAACCCAGATTTTTCTCTGAGTCTGTCGGCCCAAAGCCTGACCGTCGCGCCGGGCGGTTCGGGTAATTTGATGATCAGCGCCAGCGCGGTAGGAGGATTCAACGGTCAAATTGCGCTTTCCTGCGCTGCGCCCGCTGGTCTGACCTGTGCTCTCAGTCCGACGACGATCTCTCCGGGGTCGAGCGGGTCATCATCCACCTTGACCGTCTCTGTCGCCGCGACCCCACCACCGGGTGGTGGTGGCTACGGTCCGGTCGGAATGGTTCTGCTGCCTGGTCTGGGTTTGTTCGGAACTGTTCTCACGACTCGCAAACGGAAACCACTCACGCGCAAGAGCATTCTATCCATGAGCCTGCTGGGATTGCTGCTTCTCACCTCACTGCTCGCCATCGGATGCGGTAGCAGTTCAAAAGGCTCGACTCCCCCATCGCAGGTCACCGTGATGGTGACGGGCACATCCGGCTCACTAAGCCATTCCACACCTGTAACCATCACCATCAACTAAAACAGACACGGCCCGGCAAGGACGCACTCCGGTGCGCCCTTGCCAGGCTCCTTCATAAGTGGCATTACGTGAGAGCCACGAGCACCTCCTCAAGGAAACCGAGTCCGCGGGGTTAGTCGTGGCCTGCGTGAGACGCCGCGGAGAACTGAGATGCGTAGATGTAAGGTTCACGCCGTTCGGCGCACATCCCCCCTTTTTCTGACATTCCTGGAATAAAAGGCGCCTCTGCTCGTTATCAACACTAACGTCGAGAGAACGATAACTCAGTTGTCTTCCGGACTAGAGTCAACCAACAAAGGGATGGTCGCGATGATTGACTACCAAAGCACGCTATTAGGTCGAACAGAAGTTGCCGAAGGCACCATGGCATTTCAGTTTGAGAAGCCAACCAATTTTGTATTCAAGGCCGGGCAATATATTGACCTGACAGTCTCCGGTTCCCAGCCCCAGCTTGGGCCGTCGGACGGCATGACTCATACCTTCTCCATCGCAAGCTCTCCATCTGACAAAGACCTCATAGTCACGACCCGCATGCGAAATACGGTTTTCAAGCAGACCATATCCTCCCTGCCCATCGGTAGCCGGGCGCGGATCGAAGGGCCAATGGGATCTTTTACCCTCCATAACAACACAGCCAGGCCAGCTGTTTTCCTCGCCGGCGGGATCGGAATCGCGCCATTCCTCAGCATGCTCTCTTACGCAACGGAGGAGAAGCTTCGCCATCCCATTGTTCTGTTTTACGCCAACCGCTACCTGGAGGATGCGGCGTTCATCGAGACGCTGTGGAAGTTAGAGCGTGCAAATCCCAGGTTCCGTTTTGTTCCGACCCTCACGCGCGTGCCCAATAATAACGGCTGGAAGGGGAAGATTGGACGCATCAGCTCGAAAATGCTGCTCGCACATGTGGGAATCTTGCGCGGCCCGATCTATTACATAGCTGGGCCGCCAACGATGGTCGCAGCCGCGCGCGGAACGCTTGCTGAGGTTGGCATAGATGAAGACGATATTCGCACGGAAGAGTTTGCCGGCTACTGAGAATCATGAATCTGTGGACGGAGCGGGTGATTAGCGGTGTTGTCTTTCTTTCCAATGAGGGGATTTCTCGGGACCGACGCCCCCTTCGGCGCAGATCTCAACCTCGTCGTGCAGCTCATCATGGGATCAGCTTTGATCGCGGGAGCTCGTCTCGCAAGGCACAAACGCTACAAAGCTCACGGTATTTGCCAGACGACTGTGCTTCTATTGAACTTGTTGATGATCGGACTGGTGATGGCGCCGTCGTTCCAGCGACAAGTGAAGCCAGCGCTCTCTAAGGTTCTTCATAAGTGGTATTACGAGGTGGCCGCAATACACGGGGTTCTGGGGATATTGGCTGAGCTTCTCGGACTCTATATCGTCATCGTGGCGGGGACAAACGTTCTTCCACAGTGGCTGCGCTTCAAGCATTGGAAGTGGTGGATGCGCACGGAGTTAGTTCTTTGGGCAATTGTTCTGCTCGGTGGCGTGGGGACGTACTGCGCATGGTATTTGGCGCCGTTCCGGTAGTGCTGGGCAATGGCGATCTTTGACACGTTACTAACTCACCTCGGGTCCAGCGATCGCAGTGATGCTGTCACCGCGAGGTCTCGAAGAGTTGACAATTAAATGACATCCTCTCCGTATCTCGCCGCTTGGTCGCCGTATCTAACGCACAGTACTGCTGGAACACAATCATAAGCAAAAGGAAATGGAGCACAAACGTGAAAGAAAAGAATTCTCCATCTGCAGTGGTATCCGAGACAAACTCACCTGAAGCAAGTCACTCTTCGATGGAAGAAACTGTTCAACATCACTGGCAGGGTGTAGTCAAGAGACGTTCATTTCTCAAGGGCCTGGGAATTGCCGGCGCAACGCTGTCAGCCGGCGCCTTACTGGGGACTGAGAGCAACGCGCAGACCACGCGGAGCACAGGCACGCTTTCCAAAGGCGATGCTGCCCTCCTGCGGTTCGCGGCGGCAGTAGAACTCATAGAGGCAGATCTGTGGCAACAATACAACGAACTGGGAGGAGTCCAAGGTGGTAATCCCGCCTACATCGCTGCGCTCAGCAATCTTGATGGCGATATGGCGCAATACATCGCTGATAACACCGACGATGAATTGAGTCACGCGGCCTTTCTAAACGCCTACTTGATCTCTAAAGGGGAAGCGCCGGTTGATCTGGATGCGTTCCGGAACTTGCCCAGCAGTCAAGCGACCGGCGCCAAGAATATCGGAAGGCTGACAAACCTGCTGAAGCTCAACGTCGACCTTAGTTGGTATACGCGGTACCGTAGCGCCAAGAACCCTGATTTCGGGGCGAAGCTCAAGGGACCTTTCACCATCCATAACCAGCCGGCTATTCCACTAAACGACAACGACACACCTCCAACCCAGGCCCAGCCTGTCCCACCGGCGAACCCGCAAGAGGCCCGCATGCAAGCGATTGCAAACACGGCTGGATTTCACTTTGCCTTCATCGAGCAGGGTGGGGCGAGCCTGTATCCTACGCTGGCCTTCAAGGCAACCGACCCTGAGGTTCTGCGAATCCTGGTGAGCATTGGAGGAGTCGAGATCGACCACTTCGGGCTCTGGCATGACAAGGCGGGCAATGCAGTTTCTCAGCCTTTGGCCGGTGTAACTGATCCAGAAACTGGTCTCACATTCCCGGATCTCAATGCCCTCAACTCAGAGCTCGATCAGACGAACTTGATCCTTCCTGAGCCGTGCGAATTTATCAGCAAGAGTCTGCCTCCATGCTCCGTGATCCGGCCAACGTTGACACAGAACGGGGGAGCCGTCGCCACGATCAAGGCTTTCACGGACGATCTCTTGTTCCTTGGTCAATCGCCGGCGTTCTTCAGCCTGGTTAACCAGCTGGCTGTCGAGGCCGATTCGGTCCGGCGCGGCTTTTGATTGTTGCAAGCTCTCCCCTGTTGTTTGGGCGGGCGCTGCCTCTGCTTACTGGTTGCAGCGCCCGCATTTTTGCTCGCGCGGTTTTGAACGTTTCTCACTCAATCTAAGGAGCCCGTATGTTCGAAGGATTGTTTCAGCCCATGCATCTGTTGGTTATTTTTGGAATTGCTTTGCTGGTGTTCGGACCGAAAAAACTTCCCGAACTGGGCAAAGGAATCGGAGAAGGCATCCGTGGCTTCAAGTCAGCTATGAAAGACGATGAGAAGCCGGCCAGCGTAACCCCCACCATTGCCAGCAACCAAAACCTAACTAAAGGGTGAATCGCGGGTTTTGGTACGGAAATCCTGTTCATACTGACGCAAGGATTGCTGGTATTGGGTCCAAAGCAGCTGCACGCGTTGTTCGGGCACGTAGCACGCGCTAAGGCCCACTTCGAAGAGGAGAGCTGCGGCTTCAATTATCGGCTCGCGGCGGAACTCGACGCTATTCATCGTGAGGTTGGAAATCTCCGGTAGCCGAAGCAAAACCGTAGCGTAATCCGTAGTGCGGTGCAGCCAGGATGAAGGCGGGATTAATGCCTACGATCTTCTAGGGTATCGCGAGTTTTTCACAATTTACGAGGATCGCGATGAACACCGAAGTAAAGTCTTTCGATGCTCCTGTCACCAATGCGATCTTTCCATCAAGCTTTCCCATTCATCAATCTCCTCGCTTCGACGATCTAGTCTCCGACATGGCCGGCTTTTCATGACCGACCCGCATTCGTCATGTTGTTGCTGGCTCTGCCTCAGGGGCCTGCTCCCGATCCCCTGTCGTTTCCCATTTGATCCACTTCAGGTCGAGTACAAGAATCGAGTAGAAGACCGGGACCAAGAGCAAGGTGATGAAGGTAGCGACGGCGAGTCCGCCGATCTGGGCATAGCACAGAGGTTTCCAGAGCGGGCCACCTTCGAGTGCGAGGGGAAACAAAGCAAGGATGGTTGCGCCGACGGTGATCATCACGGGTCGAATACGCTCAATGCCGGCATCCGGAAGAGCACGCTCCAGCGGCTCGCCCTTTTCGTGCATCTCCTCAATGAAATCGAACAGCACGATGACATGGCTTACGATGACTCCAATGAGACTGGCTACTCCAAGAAATGCCATGAAGCCAAAGGGAGTGCCCATGATTGCCAAAGCGATCAATGCTCCGATTGCTCCATAGGGAGCGGCCGCGAAGACCAACAACGGCTTGACGGCATTATTAAATTGAATCAGCAACGCCAAGTAGATGCCGACCAGGGATATCAGCAGAACAACGGCGAGATTTGCGAATCCCTCGACCTGCTTTGCTTTTTCCCCACCAATCTGTAATTGATAGCCCGGCGGAAGACTTTTCTTGAGAGCATTCAGTTTAGGGTAAACCCAATTCTTCCCGGGAACGCCGCAGTTCCACTATTTCCCCCCAATTGAAATCCTGGTTTCCCACGGCGGCGAAATAGAAAAACGTATCCTTTTGCGAAGGCTTGCTCGAATTCGGATATCCGGCGCCGTGAGCGATCACGCCGGCCACCGCGCAGACCGGGCAGCGCAGGGCTACCATGGTGGCCGTTCGTGCCCCGCCCGAGAATCCCGTTGTGTAGGTGCGGTGTTCATCCAGTGAAAACCTCTCGTGCGTGTCCTGCCATATCGCGAACATCGAGCGCTCTGGTGGCTCATTTGTGAAGTTCTGAGAGTTATTGGATCCAGCTACGATGTAGCCGTACTTCTCCGCCGCATACTTATAAAGTGTTACCGGTATCCGGCCCCGCGCTGCTGGGTCGAAGGCGTAGAGTATCGGCCAGCGCTTGCTCGGAGTGTAGTTAGAAGGCAGATACAAGGCGTAACTCTGCCCCGACGAGCCGGCACACAACACCTTGTCGGTGACTTGTCCTTCCACCAGTGGTTCCGACGGCGGGTGCCCGGCGGCTTGCGATCCTGCCGTCCCCGAGAAGGCCGACAGCATTGCTCCCCACAAAATCCCGCTAACCATTGCGCTACTCAGCGTCCGCTCCATTCCGATCAATCTAGCACGAAATCTTGGCCGTCGAGCCGCGGGTCCTAATACTCTATTTGCGGGTGGCCGTACTCAGAGACTACCAGTTTCCATATCCGGAGTAAGGTCGCCCCGCTATTTCTTGTAGAGTAACTTGCTTAACAAACATTCAAGCGCTGTCAGGGCATTGTTACTCATACCGCTATTCGTCGTTGATATCCCGGTAATCGTTGCGTTCATCCCACTTCCTCTAATCCCCATTCTATTGGCTCCGCACCTGCAACCAAGGCGGCGTGCGGTCAGGTGCAGTTCTCAAGCGCCACAGAATTCCTCACCCAGGAGGTCTTGGTTATGGCACTGCGAAGGTTCGGTTTTGTTGTATGCTTGTTATCTGTCTTGCTGTTATTCGTTTCGTGGTCAAGCGCCCAAGTGCAAAACGGCCAGTTCGCTGGCGTGGTGACCGACCCAACGGGCGCCGCAATCGCCAATGCGAAGGTCACCGTCAGCAATCCCAGCACAAACTTTACTGACACGACAGTGACCAACCAGAGCGGCTTATACGACTTGAAGGAGTTGCCGGTCGGAACGTACAAGATCACGGTGGAAGCTCCTGGCTTCAAGACGGTGTCGAACAATGGCGTTTCAGTGAATGCCGGCACGGTCGCGCACGTAGACTTCAAGATGCAGGTGGGCCAGACGCAGGAAATCGTGGAGGTAAGCGGCGAAGCGGCAGCTGTGAATACCGAAGATTCGAAGATGGCGACCACAGTAGGGTCCACTCAGATCGCGAATCTCCCGCTGAACGGTCGAAACGTTTACGACTTGATGCAACTGGCCGCCGGTGCCGTGAACGTGGCGGGCGTGGATTTTGAGAACGGTCATAACACGGTCGTCAACGGTATTCGCGAGAACTTCAACGGCTTCTTGATCAATGGGATCAACAACAAGGATTTGAGCGGCGGCGTAACCAACACACCAATCGAAGACACGGTGCAGGAGTTCCAGCAACTCACTCTAAACAACTCAGCACAATACGGCAGCAGCGCCGGCTCCATCAACAATCTGGTGACTAAGCAGGGGACGAACGCAATGCACGGAAGCGGTTGGTATTACGGCCGCAACGACGCCCTTGATGCCAATGATTTCTTCGACAACAAGGGTGGAAACCCAAAGCCGCTGGTTCGATTCAGCCAGTACGGTGGGACGTTGGGTGGAGCACTCATTAAAGATAAGTTGTTTTTCTTCGGCGCGCTGCAGTTCGATCACTTCAACACGAGCGCTCCCCCCACTACCGTATCCCAGGAGGATCCAGCGTACGCGCAGCTAGTCGCCAGCACCTTCCCAAACTCCGTGGCAAACCTTTTGTACTCGACGTTCCCGTCGAAGGCTCAAGGTACTCCGATAAGCGGCTTAACAATTGGTAGCTACATGAGTGCAGGCCTTAGTGGGAGCGGATTCCAGAGTATTAGTGATTATCTGTGTCCCACCAACTACTCGGGAGATCCCGCTGGTACTACGCGGGTACCTTTGCTATTCGCACAAATGATTGGTTATAACCCCGTGACCGACAACGGTACGTGCACAAATCCATTGGGTGCCGCGGGTGCCCCATACGACACGCCTGCTCTCCTCGCTAACAGAAACATTCAGATGCTCGACACCGCTACCGCGTCGTTTGCGTCGCAAACACAAGTGCTGGGAAATCTGTTTAACGGCAAAGAGTGGTCGGGGCGGCTGGACTACAACTTGAACACGGCGAACCGGCTGTCTTTCAACTACAACTGGTTTCGATCCACCGACGCTTACGGTCCATTGAAGCCGCAGGGAGCGCGCGGGTTCACGAACCCTTCACGGAACCTGTTTCCCAGCGGGCAAATGAGCTGGGTGCATACCTTCAGTCCAACGGTGTTGAACGAGTTTCGCGCCGGATACACGCTGAACGACACCGCCACCGGTGCCGTCCACCCGGGCGTACCCCAGATTGGCTTCGACGACGGCAGTCTCGGGTTCGGGAGTTATGCCGGGTATCCGCAGACATTCAAAGACAACATCTACCAGTATTCCGATATGGTTTCGCTAAGCCACGGAAACCATAACATAAAGATCGGAGTTGACATCCGGCGCAACATCGAAAATAGCGTATTCAACGTTGCCCGTCCCTCGTACTACTTCGCCGACCAGCTATTTTTTGCCATCGATTCTCCGCATGATCAAACGGCGGGCGTAGATCCTGGTATTTGCGCTCCGCCGTGCAAGTCGTTCAACCAGAGCGCTCAGGCTCAGCTGTCGTCGAACGTTCGGCACTGGAGAAACATCGAGGCCGGTCTTTACCTACAGGACGATTGGAAAGTCTCGAAGCGTTTAACTTTGAATCTTGGCTTGCGTTGGGACAAGTATCAGCGGCACAACGAAGAGGCGAACGCGGCTACAACTTTCTTGAGAGGACCCGGGAACCAGGTAATCGACAACCTAACCACTGGGCAGGGCTGGCTGCAGCAGGCCAATGCTCCGGTGGGGACAGCTGGTGTCTGCGACACGGCCGCGGAGATAGCCTTGGCGCAACTGGCCGGTGTCTGCGGTCCTGGAGGATTCGCCCCAGCTTCATCGCTCGGCAAGGGACGCAGCAAGGATTTCGGGCCGCGCGTAGGGTTCGCATGGGATGTGTTTGGTGACGGCAAGACGTCGTTACGCGGTGGCTTCGGCATCTCGTACGAGGGCACTCTGTATAACCCGCTCTCGAACTCGCGCTGGAATCTGCCGTACTACTCGTTCAATGACGCAACAAACTTTCTGGTTCCAGGGCACACACAGACGGTAGTGTACGGACCCTTCGGTGCCGGATGCCCCAACTGCTCGGTCGCGCCCGCGTTTAGCGGTCCTGCGACGAATGTTGGACAAGGTGTGGGTGCACAGGCCGCTGGGAACCTGGTCGGATGGATCGCGAGCAATCAGAACCTGGCCTTCCTCACCGGAATTATTCAGCCTCAGGGGGTCGACGATCCTTACGTTTACAACGAATACCTCAGCTTGCAGCGGGAGGTGGCGGGCAAGTGGGTTCTGGAAGCGGATTACGTCGGCACCGCCGGGCATAAGCTGTTCCGCTCGGAGAACATCAACAGCATTCCAGGGGGCCTATTGCCCGCCGGAGGATGCGTGACGGACAATCTCGGCAGACAACTCTGCGGCCAGAGGAATGGTACGACGAATACGACTGGCTTCCTCAACCCAAATTACGGCACGCTCCGCGAATGGCAGAACGTTGTTAACTCGAATTACAACGCCCTCCAGTTGCAGGTCAGGAAACAGATGAGCCACGGATTGCTTCTGAACGTGAACTACACCTACAGCCATTCCATCGACAATGGCTCCGGTTGGCATAACTCCGCCACTGGGGCAAATGGGGCGGGTGGGGGAGATGGCTACACTACTGACCAGACGATTCCGGGTCTCGATCGGGGAAACTCCATCTACGACATTCGAAATCGACTGGTTGTCAATTACGTCTATCAGATTCCTGGTCCACAGCGTGGCTTTGCGGGTGCTGCTCTGGGCGGATGGCAATACAGTGGAATCTGGGCGTTCCAAAGTGGCGCTCACTGGGAACCCTATCGCGGATCTGCGGCCCGGCTGGTTGGAACTGATCCAGTTACTGGCGGATGCACTGCTAACGATGTCAATACTGGTATCTGCGTCAACCAGGGAGGGGATTACAACCTTAACGGGGTAAAGGACGACCGGCCTAACTCAGTTATCCCTCGCTTCGATGGCAGCAGCCGCGCCGCGTGGGAGAATGGATGGGCAGCGGCATTGCCTGGACTTGCGAACAACTTCTCTAGTCCTTGCCTCGGTTGCTCCGGAAACCTGGGCCGCAACACCTTCGTCGGCCCGGGACAATGGTATGCAGATATGACCTTGGCAAGAACCTTCAAGTTGACCGAACGGTTTAACCTGAAGTTTGAGGCTCAAGGCTTCAACGTCTTCAACCGTGCTAATTTCCTGTTGGCGACCCCGCAGACCGGTGCGCACAACAAGGTCACGGATCCTCTGTTCGGCGAAGCTGTCACCACATTGAATGCGCGCAACTTGCAGTTCGGCTTGAAGCTGAGCTTCTAGCCAGATCGCCAGCTGTGAATCGGGGCTTGCCGGACTTGGCAAGCCCCGAAGTCTTGTCTCGAAACAGAGAGTAGCACTCTTTCTTGACGTTCACCCAGCGAGCAAAGAGAAAGAGAAAGAGTAGGTTTCGACGCGGACGGACACGGAAAAGCAGAGAGCTAGCATCGCGACAACGTCATCGATCTGGTGGCCGTGCCTCCAGAGGGAACAGTCGTCGCCTATGAGGTATAAACGGCAGTTATTAGGGACGAAGAGCGGATTTGCGGGGACGAACTGCCACCACTCCAAGGCATAACTGTGATTGAATGTCAGTGGCAGTATTTCGCAGTACAGTAGACGAACTCAACCCGGGCGCGGCCACTGAAGTAAGTTGAGCGCAGGTAGTACGGTCATGCAACTTCAAATGAAAACTCGCTGTGAGAGGTGCGCGGCACTCCTTCGCGCGGACGGACACGCCTACATATGTTCCTACGAGTGTACGTTCTGTGCCGAGTGCGCCTCCGAGTCGCAGGGCAAATGTCCGAATTGCACCGGCGAACTCGTGCGTCGACCGCGCCGGACTGCACCCGTCCAGGATGAGGAGACCGTTGTTTCTGAAGGACCGTGGGGCACGCGTCCGTGGCTGATCTGGGCAGCGAGCTTTGGCATCTGGACCCTCGTTGCCCTGGCTGCGTCCGGCTCGATTTACGAGTTGTGGCGGTCGCGAGGTTACCCCATGACTTTCGTCAGCGTCTTGGCGTCGGAGCTCAGCCAGATACTCACCTATGCCCCTCTTACTCCTCTCGTGCTTGCCCTGGCCATGCGCTTCCCCATTCAACGGGGAAATTGGGTACGCCGGTCATTCCTGCATCTCCTGTTCGCCCTTGCCTTCTGCATCGCTCACATAACACTGCGCGGTTTGACGCCCTATGCGGCGTGGGATGCCAAGCTGGGGAGATTTGTATCCGCCGTTTGGAACTCACAGACGCACGTATTTGCGATCAACTGGCAAATCTTCAAGAATTTGTTTTTGTCAAACGTCGTTGACGACACTACCGGAACATATGTGCCGATTGTGCTGGTGGGACACGCTCTGTCGTATTACCGCAGATTCCGGGATCGAGAACTGCATTCCGCAAAGCTTGAAATGCAGCTGACCCGGTCGCATCTGCAGGCCTTGAAAAGCCATCTGCAACCACACTTCCTTTTCAACACCATGCATTCGATTTCGGCGCTCATGTTAACCGACGTTGCAGCTGCCGATATGATGATGTCCCGCCTCAGTGATCTGCTGCGGATGAGCCTCGAGAGTAGCGGAATCCAGATCACCAGCCTGAATCGGGAACTTGAGTTTGTGGCCGGTTATCTTGAAATCGAAAAAGTCAGGTTTGGCGAGCGGCTGAATATCGCTCTCGATATCGCGGCGGAAACCTTGGATGCGCAGGTTCCGTCCCTATTACTACAGCCGCTAGTGGAGAATGCGATTCGGCATGGTATTTCAAGGCTCTCCTCAGGGGGCAGCGTCTGGATCGCCGCCAGTCGCGATGGGCGCGATCTCTACTTGCGAGTGAGGGACAACGGGCCCGGCCTGGTTTCAGTCGCCGGCACTCCCCCGGGTACCGGTTTGGGCCTTCGCACGACGCGGGAAAGGCTCCAGACGCTATTCGGCAGCCAGCAGAGCTTCGAGATTCACGATGCCCCGAGCGGCGGCGTCGAGGTATGCGTGCGGATCCCGTTTCGAATTGAGCCTCAATTGTCGATGGATGAGGAGAACTTCGCCAGAACCACGAGCTCTAATGAAGGCGCCGAAATTGCTCCAGACAGAGAGCGTCCCCATGCCCTAAATTGGAATACCTCAGAGTGACCTGCCTTAGCTGCGCGGAAGCAAACCGGCTGCGCAGAAAAAGGGCTAATCCTTTGGTCTCGGTGCGCGTCTAACCGATTAAGGCGAGGGACCAACGACCCCGAAATGAGGTCAGTGAAGATAATCACATGATTATCCCTGTGATCCGTACCATCATTGCCGACGATGAGCACCTGGCGCGCAAGAAACTGCGGGTGCTGCTCGATTCAGAGCCCGGCGTGCAGGTGCTCGCAGAATGTCAGGACGGCCTACAGACCGTCAGCGCCGTACAAAATCACCGGCCTGAGCTTTTATTGATCGATATTCGGATGCCTGACATGGATGGGTTCCAGGTACTCAAGCAAATCGCGTCCGACGAGATGCCGGTTGTTGTCTTTACCACGGCGTACGACCAATTTGCGATTCGAGCATTCGAGGCGCACGCCCTAGATTACCTGCTGAAGCCTTTTGACGGCGAGCGTCTCCATCATGCCGTTGAACGAGCCAGGGCGGAGCTCTTGAAGTTCCACAATCGCGATTTGACCGGCCGGATTCTTGACCTGCTCGCCAAGAACGCAGAACCAAAGATGGAGTCGAAGAAAGTTGACGACCGCATGGTCATCCGCGCCGGAGGGAAGGTCGTGTTCCTCGATGTGAAGGAGATTGACTGGATCGAAGCAGCCGCCAACTACGTGAAACTGAACGTCGGCAAAGACTCGTATCTGCTGCGGGAAGGTATTGGCAGCATCTCCGAGAGACTCGACCCGGATCGCTTTGTTCGTATCCACCGATCAGTGATTGTGAATGTCCGCAAGATCAAGGAACTACAGCCCTGCGAGAGCGGCGAATACATTGCGGTTCTGAGGAATGGTAAAGAGCTTTCCTGCAGCCGAGGCTACCGTACCCAGTTACAGCGCTTGATTGGCAGATCATAGAATGCAGATCATAGAAAAAGACTCGAAATACCTCATGTTAATGAATCTCGGTTGCAGCGAACCGGCGTCAACCAGCCATCTGTCCTCAATTAGCATCTGAACGTCCCAACACAGGTGATCAAGCCAATATCCACATGCTACCCTGAGCCGTTTGCCAAGTGCGTGCAGACCCATTCTTCTATTACCAACTGGAAATTACTGAGGCCATCCGAAAAGGAGGAATATGAACAGGCGCGAAGCAATCCATGGCTTGGGAGCTCTGGCATTGGGTGCCACGATGCAGAGTGCGGCATGGGCAGGTTCCGGTAGGCAGCAGAATCCTACCCCGACCCAGCCCGCAGCACCACCGCTGCCATCCGAGGTTGCAGGTATCCGGATGGTGGATTCAAAGATCGCAAGAATCGCAACCGACCTAAGCCGTTCTTTTTCCCCGCCGTATCTTTTCAACCATGGGGCCCGGACATTTCTCTTCGGTTCTCTGGTCGGACGAGCGCTGGGGCAGACATTTGACGAAGAGCTCTTCTATCTTGCGTGCATTCTCCATGATCTGGGTTTAACCGAACGCTTTGAGGGAGATCTGCCTTTCGAGATTCAAGGAGCCGAAGTAGCCAAACGCTTCCTGCAAGAGCAGGCATACTCGCAAGAGAAATCTGCAGTCGTGTGGGACGGAATTGCCATGCACGCTTCTCGCATCGGGCAATTCAAGCAACCTGAGATCGCGTTGGTAGGCGAGGGAGCTGGAGCTGACGTGCTTGGCCCCGATTTCACCCTAATAAAGAAGAGCGACGTCGATGAAATTCTTAGGGCGTTCCCCCGGCTGAAATTCAAAGACGCATTCGTGAAAACCTGCGCGGATGTGGTTCGTAAGCACCCCCGCGCAGCTTCCCAGACGTTTATGCGCGATATTCGCGATCGTTACATGCTCGAATTTCGGGCGCCTAATTTCTGCGATTGGATTGCGCAGGCTCCTTTCTCGGAATAGACGAAGGCAATCGTTGGCCCCTTCATGCTGAGATTGCCCTTAGTTTCTCGACCTCTCTGGCGGGCGAAGGCGTCCTGCGTCGCCTGCGGTCTTAACTGCTGCCCGCCGACACGGCCTGCGTTCGGCCCCGCGCAGTGAGGCTCGCGTCTGCAGCCAGCACCCATCCCACGATTGCGCCCAAGAGAAGGTCGCTCCACAGCGTCTCCCAGAAGTGGCTGTGCGCTACAGAAGCGGGCATCAGCGGGTTGGGCATGAGCAGCGCGAAGCTCCATACTCCGAATAGCGCCGCGATGATGCCCGCGGTTTCAATTCTCCTGCTGTTCAACATCCTGACCACGGGATACGCGAATAGCGCCCATAGGAGTCCCCGTCCGAACTGAAACGCCAGCATCCACGGTGTTCCCGTCGCGGTAGAGCGCATCATCTGGTAGAAGCTCTTTAACTCCGTTGTTCCGGAGTAGTACAGGCGCAGTTCGGGATTCTGCCAAGCCACGTAATATCCGAACAGGTAATAGAGCACCACATACACGATGGCGAGAATGCAAAAACGGGCAGCTTGGCTCTTCAGGGTGAGAACGCGCTCGGCGTGCGGCTGCTCGGGCCCGCGTATTTTCCCCATGATCAGCACTGCCAGTGGAACAAACAGAACCGCGACTACCGCTCCCATCACAAAGAGGTTCTTAATCAGCCCGGGCGGCATTTTCGCGCGCAAGTAAGCGATGCTTTCGATCTGGCTGATAAAGGTCATCAGGCCGTAGAACGTGAAGACCAGCGCCGCAATCAACTTCAATCCGCGCCAGCGCGAGCTCTGAATGATCCAGGCAGTCACCAGCGAAACTAGGAACGTATACGCCAGGAGTGGTCTGAGCAACGAAGCGGCCTGTTGCGCTTGAGCCGTTGGAGTGGATGCCGCCTCGGCTGAAGGTAACGGCGTCTGTGCCATGCCAACCACGTTAATGGCAATCATGAAAACTATGGTCAGAACCAGGGTGAGGACAAAGACCCGTAATGCGAACACGGCTGCAGCTTTCATCGCGGACCTCGCAGGGACATAATTGCATTGCTTCTGTGTACTCGGAAACGACTGCCGCTGCGGTGACTTTCAACGCCATGTGACGTGATTACCGCGCATCCGCTAACCGATGACTTTACACCACGCGGAGAGGTGGAGCGCGGTAACTGTCGCAATCAGGCGTTTACACGCATTGAGATTTGTTGGCCTCAGTTTGCAGCCTTCTGCTCCGCACCGGATGATAATCCCGGGTGAGGTGGACGGTTGGGCTACCGTTCTTTTTCGTGATGGCTCGGCGGCAATCTGCATCGAAAGCTGGGTCGCTTCAATCCAATGAAGACGACCTTAAGATAGCGAGTAATCGGCATGGGGGGTGTCATGGCCACTCTGGAGATTGCTTTCCTGAACAGTCAACTGCAGGAGCGCAAGCGCCGCCTGGAAGAGGCGATTGCTCTTGCGCCGCAGAGGGCGGGGCTGGCCGGTCTTTTGCGGGACGTGGATTCTGCGCTGGAGCGCATGGACATGGGCAGCTATGGGCTGTGCGAAACGTGCCATGACCCAGTGGAAGAGGATCGCCTGCTTGCTGATCCGCTGGTACGCTACTGCCTTGACCACCTGACTCCGCCTCAGCGCGACGCGCTGCAGCGCGACCTTGATCTGGCCTCGCAACTGCAACGCAACCTGCTGCCGCAAGTCGGGCTGCGGGCTGGAGGCTGGGAGACCGGCTTTCATTACGAACCGGTCGGGCCGGTGAGCGGCGACTATTGCGACCTGATTCCGTCCGATGGACAGCTGTTCTTCGTGCTGGGCGACGTCTCGGGTAAGGGCGTGGCCGCCTCCATGCTAATGACGCAACTCCACGCCTTATTCCGCAGCCTGATTAAAATGGCGCTGCCGCTGGGCCAGATGGTCTCGCAAGCAAACCGCGTCTTATGTGAAAGCGCGTTGGCTGGACAATACGCCACGGTGGTGTGCGGGCTGGCTAAGCCTACCGGGGAGGTGGAAATCCATAATGCCGGGCACTGGCCCGCGATCGTGGTTGGAAAAGGCGGCGTGCTGCGCATTGAATCCACGGGCTTGCCGCTGGGGATGTTTTGTGAAGTCGAGTTCTCCGCCACGCGCCTGCAAATGGAAGCCGGCGACACACTGTTTCTCTACACCGACGGCCTTTCGGAAGCCCGCAACGCGAACGACGAATACGGCGTGGACCGCGTCACGCACCTCGTGCGCCAGCAATCCGCGCGGCCTCCAGCTGAACTGATTACTGCTTGCCTCGAAGACCTACGCTCCTTCGAAAAGGGTGAAGCGCGCTTCGACGACTTGACGCTGTTGGCGATTCGGCGAGTCGGCTCTTGACCCCACCCCGGGGCGAGCCGGGGCACAGCCGTGGTACTACGTAGCAAGTTCAGTCGTGGCGGTCGCGAATGAGCTTCTGATTGCGATGGCGGAGTCATGCTTAAGGCCAGTAGGTTCCGGGCTTCCGAACGGTAGAACGTTACGGAAGGACCTGGCCGAAGAGCCCTCCGGGCACGGCTGGCGAAATCTCGCCATTTCACCCACAAGGCGATACAGTAGCCGTTGAGGACGATCCACTCGCAGAAGCTATGCGATTCCTGCTCGACCCATAGTCGAGCGTCCAGGAGGTTTCACTGTGAAGAAGCACCCGGTCGCTGTAAAGCTATTCCTGCTGTTGTTCTTGTCACTGGTCGTCGCGATCGTTTATGGCGTGCGCGGCGTATACAACGTTCGAGCTCACCGCGCCGCGTGCTACCGCGCCAACCTGGAGAAGCTCAACTCCCTCGAACCTTCGACGGCGACGATCAACACCGAGGTCCAGGAGATCCAACTCGACCAAGACAAGATCGATCAGCTCGAGGGTACAGACGACGACACCGTGATCCAACGTCGGAACCGCGTGATCGACGGCGTGAAGCTCAAGCTCACCAAGGTCAACAAGGATCGAGCCGAGAGTCAGCGTCGCACCGAACAGATCCAGGCCGAGCTCTCGAGCTGCCTCGCAGAGGTGAAGTGATGCAGCCGACCAACAAGTTCGAGTACGATTTCACTCACTGACCGGGTTGCGAGTGTAATCGCCTGTGGCTGTTGAAAAAGGAACCAAACCAGTAATTTCCGTGAATTTCAGCGCCTACGGCAAACGAAGATTCAATAACTTGCGAGCGACTTTCGTTCGTGAAATCCCGTGAAAAGAGTTTTTCAACAGCCACGCCCGATTACACCAGCTAAGAACGTTCCCGGCCTTTGTTGCCGGAGCCGAGATTGCCTTCCCCGATTCCAGCCCCGCCAATAACTCTCCCGCCAACCGCCGGATGCGTTACTCTCCAAACGATGCGCCTTCTCCGCTTCTTCCGCCCATCACACCAGCACACCGCCTTTTCCGCGACGCTGCTGCTGATGGCGGCCATCACACTTTCGCGCGTGATCGGATACATTCGCGAAGCCTACATCGCCTACGCCTTCGGTGCCGGACAGCAGACCGACGCCTACGTCGCCGCATTCACTCTGCCCGACTGGCTCAACTATATAGTGGCCGGCGGCACCGCCTCGATCACATTCATCTCCATCTATACGCGGTTTCTGGCGGAGAAACGCGAGCAGGATGCGCAGAAAACATTCTCCATCATCATTACCGTGATGACCACCGTGCTCGTCGCCGGCACCATCCTGGCCGAGATCTTCACGCCTCAGTTCGCCGGTTGGATGTTCCATGGCTTCACGCCGGAGCAGATGCAGCTCTGTGTTCATCTGACGCGCATACTTCTGCCCGCGCAGATCTTCTTTTATGTTGGAGGAGTTGTTTCGGCGGTGTTGCTCTCACACCGTCTCTTCCTGTTGCCGGCATTCGGTCCACTGATCTACAACGTATTCATCATTGCCGGTGGAGTTGTCGCCGGACGCCAGATGGGAATCGCATCCCTTGCCTTCGGCGCTCTCGCCGGGAGCATTGCCGGACCATTTCTGATCAACGCGATCGGCGCAGCCAAAATCGGCACTGGATACCGCCCGTCGTTCGACGTGAAAAATCCGGCATTCCGCGAGTGGGTGCGGCTCTCCATCCCGCTGATGCTGGGCGTCTCGCTGGTCACCGCCGACGACTGGATCCTCCGCTACTTTGCCTCGAGCGGAATCGGTGACATCGCGCGGCTGAACTATGCCAAGCGTCTCTTCGCCGTTCCCATTGCCATTCTCGGACAAGCCACGGGACAGGCGTCCCTCCCCTTTTTTTCACGCCTGTTCGGAGAAAAAAAGTTCGCCGAGTTTGCGGCTACGGTGAATGCTTCGGTCTATCGCATCACGGCAGCATCTCTGCTGATAACCGGTTGGATGATGGCCATTGCCGTCCCGCTCATCGATCTCGTCTACCGTCGCGGGCACTTCACTTTTGGGGATTCCGAATCCACCGCCCTATACTTTTTCTGGTTTTCGCTGTCGCTCGCTTTGTGGTCCAGTCAGGCGCTTTATGCCCGCGCGTTTTACGCCTCGGGCAACACTCTAACTCCGATGATCGCTACCAGCCTCATCACTCTCGCTTCTCTACCCATCTACGCACTGTTTTTCCGGACGTTGTCGGTCACCGGACTGGCCATCGCGTCCGACGTCGGCATTGCCGCCAATGCCCTCGCCATCGCGGCGCTTTTGCATATTCGCGGAATGGTGTCGTTTGCCGGCATGAATTGGAAAGAATTGGGAAAGGCTGCGCTAGTTGGCGCCGCATCCGGCGGATTGAGTTATGAAGTCATTCGCACTATCGCGCTCGATGGCAGCCGCCGCGCCGATCTCCTCGCCCTCGCGCTCGGCACCTTAACCTGGGGAGCAGCCGTCGCCGCGGGACTCTGGTTGTTGCATTCTGAATTGCCGGCAGATCTTCGCAGAAAAAGATCGGCGACCTTTCCCAGAGTTGCCGAAGGCCAAGCCGCCGAAACCATGGCGACCGGCAAAGAACCCTAAGAGTCGGCATCGGACCGCAATCAATGGATGGAGTAAAATTCGCCGTAGAGACGCGGCTTGCGGCGTCTTTTCCCCCGCGAGTTGAGCCTCAGTCAGCGGAGACGCGGCAAGCCGCGTCTCTACATGAACGCATTACCGGGCCCCGCACCCCATGGGTCACTGCTCCAAACAAAAAAGGCATCCCTATAAGGATACCTTTTTAAAATACTTCGGGGCTACAGCCTAGAGCCGACCCTACGCTCTTGCCGCAATCGCCGGTTCCGGCGTCGCGCTCGAAACACTCTTCGTCACTTCTTCCGGCTTCGAGGCTACTGCCCCTCCTGCTTTGCGAATGTCGATGCCACCCTTGAAGAAGGCGCCGTCTTCAATCGAGATGCGCGCCGCCACAACATCGCCGGTGAGCGAACCGTCACTGCGGATGTCCACCCGGTCGCTCGCGGTCAAATTGCCCCGCACCTTGCCGAGCACCACGATTTCCCGCGCGCTTATGTTGGCCGCGACCACGCCATTGCGGCCGATGGTCACGCGATTGCCGGAGAGGTTGATCGATCCCTCCACCCGGCCATCAATATATAAAGACTCGGAACCGGTCACTTCACCTTTAATCACCAACGACTTGCCGATTGTGGCTTGGTCCGAGGTGGACGTGGTGGTGGTCGCAACCGGGCGTGGTATAGCAGGGGGCTCACTCGTGCTCATGCTTGGTGCCGTCGTCCCCGTGGTCGTCGTCGGACGCTCCGGCTCAGCCGGCCGGCCAGGTGTCGCAGGTTGATTCGTGGGCTTCCACATGTCTTCGAAATCCTTT
>Ga0193751_1000438_pt1 | contig 32833 bp, 32 predicted proteins | sample L1c2metaG_FD_143050 | JGI IMG/M metagenome (GOLD analysis project Ga0193751, IMG submission 143050) | Soil microbial communities from a riparian zone of the East river system, Colorado, United States - L1c2 | ecosystem: Environmental > Terrestrial > Soil > Riparian zone | place: USA: East River...
CACGGTCCCGAATGTCCTCAGAATAGGGTTGTGTCATCCATGCCGGCCCCCAATTCCCAGCATGAAGCTTGAATCAGAAACCCGCCGATTTGGGAATCCCGATTCCGACAAAAAACATCATGCTCTAGGCGGTACTTTCCATCCGTGCCGAGAGTCGTTACCTCTGCATCCCGACCGGATCGCATCGTCTACAGGAATTCCGTGGCTTCCTTCATCGACCCACTGATTGCGTTCGTCTCGGCGCATGCAGAACTTGCCTACCTCACCTTGTTCCTGGCAGCCCTGCTGGAGGCGGTTCCCATCGTCGGCTCGGTGATTCCCGGCTCGACCATCATATTTGCATTGAGCGCGCTGATCCCCGGCGGCGAGCTGCGGCTGGAGTGGGTGCTGGCGGCCGCGATCACCGGTGCATTGTTCGGCGATGGATCGGCGTTCTGGATCGGATATCGCGAACAGCGCGAGATCCTCAACGCCTGGCCGCTGTCAAACTATCCCCGCATCGTCGCGCAGAGCGAAGCGTTTTTCCATCGCTGGGGCACGCTGGCGGTGTTCTTCGCGCGCTTCGTGCCGCCGATCAGAGCGTTCGTGCCGATCACGGCAGGCGCGCTGGGGATGTCGCCGCCGATATTCTACGCCGTCAACATTCCGGCGATCCTGTTCTGGGCGCCCGCCCATGTGCTGCCGGGCGTGCTGGCCGTGACGGCGCTGCATCGATACGCAGGATTTGCGCCTCACGCCGGGATCGCCAAGCATTACTGGATGCTGTCGGTGATCGGCGGCGCCCTGATCGTCGCGCTCGTGATTTGGGCGATCCGCCGCCAGCGCGGCGGCAGTGCGATCGAGCCGGCGGTCAGCCCGGTTCGAAAGGATATCTGAGGGCCGCGGCCCAACCGGCCTGCGCATCATCACGCCGTAAACGGATGATCACGTAACCAAAGGCGTTGTTGGTCGTACGAACGTCGCCTCGGCCTGTCTCAATAACTAGAGCGTTTTCAAGCGAAGTGGAGACCGGTTCGCGTCAAGAAAACGCGTCAAATCAAGAATCTAGAGCCCCGTTTCGATTCAATCGAAGCGGAAAAGGCTCTAGGGCTGCAGCGTAGGGGTCCCTGCTTCGCAGGGTCGGCCGGGAGCTAGCTCGCGCCGCGCACGACCGTCTTCAGATAATTATACGCCTTGATGATCTCGATCAGGCGATCCTCGGTGGAGCGGTCGCCGCCATTGGCGTCGGGATGATGCTGTTTGACCAGGGCCTTGTACTTGGCCTTGACGGTCTCAAGCGTCGCGTCGGGACCGAGCCCCATCACCTGCAACGCCTTGCGCTCGGCGTTGAATATTTTTCGGGTTTCGACCTTGGTCTCGGCGCCCGCGCCAGGGCCCGGCCGCCAGCGGCCGCGGCCGTTGAGTTCGGAGAACATGCTGAACGGGTCAGTGGCGCCTTCGAGATCGGCCTGCGCATTGCCCTTGCCGCGCTTGGCGCTGGTATTGGCGCCCATCTTCCAGGTCGGGCGGTGGCCGGTCAGCGCGTCCTTCTGGTAGCGCGCGACGGCGTCCGCATTCATGCCCTGGAAGAAATTGTAGGACTGGTTGTATTCGCGGACGTGATTGAGACAGAAGTGCCAATACTCCTTGTCGTTGGTCCGGCCCTTGGGCGCGCGGTGCGGCCCCTTGTTCTTGCACTCCGGCCATTCGCACATGGCGGAAGCCTCACGCGCGGCCGCCTGCTGCTTCGCGCTCAGCTTGTTCGGCTTGATGCGAATGGAGTCGAAGAATTTTGATGAATCAATCGGCATGGCTGACTATGACAACGCAATGCGAAAAGCTTCAAGTCTTGACATTGCGAAACTCTTACTCCCGATCCACCATTGACGAAAGGCGGCTTTGGTGCGTATTGCCGCCGCCATGAGCACAAAAGACGCTATCACAAAGAAGTTGCGTGAAGCTTTCGCCCCGGAAAGCCTCGATGTGTCGGACGAATCACATCTTCATGAAGGCCATGCCGGCCACAGGCCCGGCGGCGAGACGCACTTTAGGTTATATATTGTATCGGCCGCCTTCGAAGGGAAGAGCCGGATCGAACGCCACCGCATGATTAACGCGACGCTGGCGGGGGAACTGGCCGGCTCCGTGCATGCGCTGGCAATCCAGGCGCAGGCGCCGGGGGAGGCGGGCTGAGCTTCTTCTTATCCTCCCCTGGAGGGGGCCCTGGAGGGCGACTATATACTTACTATTGTGCTGCCTGTAACGGCCAATTCACGGTCACCATTGGCACGGTGATGGAGCGCAGCAAGAGTGGTACTAACCTGCATAACCATCAGCCTCTCAATCGGGCTAAGGCCATGTTCGATGATGCTTTCCGCCAGCTTCGCCAACTTGGTCTTTTGGTCCCGGACGACCTTCTGCATGGCCTGCGGCTGGCCGTCTGCATGTGTGATGCGCGGATTATCGTTATCGAGCACAAGATGCTCGATTTTCAGCTCTATTTTTTGACCCATTTGATACGCTCAAGTATATAGTCGCCCCCTGGAGGGGGAGGGTAAGAGCTAAAACGCCTTGCCAGCCCGCCTTGGCTTCCTTTCCTCGACCTCGGCCTCGCGCGGCACCGCCACGATCCGCAGCGCGGTGATGCGGTTGCGCTCGCGCCGCAGCACACGGAAGCGGAAGCCATGGAACGTGAAACTCTGGCCGCGCTCGGGAATTGAGCGCGCCTCGTGGATCACAAGTCCGGCGATGGTGGTGGCTTCCTCATCGGGAAGATGCCAGTCCATGGCACGGTTGAGATCGCGGATCGGCACCGAGCCGTCAACCACCACCGAACCGTCGGGCTGGGCGCGAACGCCGGCCACCACCACGTCGTGCTCGTCGGAAATATCGCCGACGATTTCTTCCAGAATATCCTCCAGCGTCACCATGCCTTCGACTTCGCCGTATTCATCGACCACCAGCGCGAAGTGGGTCTTGCGGCGGCGAAACGCCTTGAGCTGTTCGGAGACCGGGCGCATCTCCGGCACGAACCACGGCGGCAGCGCGATGGTCGAGACATCGATTTTCGATGTATCGCCCTCGGAAGCGCGGATCGCACGCAAGAGATCCTTGGCGTGCAGCACGCCGATGATGTTTTCCGGCTTGTCGCGCCACAGCGGAATTCTGGTGTATTCGGTCGCCAGCACCTCGCGCACCAGTTCTTCCGGTGGCAGGTCGGCATTGATCATCACCATTTCGGTGCGGTGGACCATCACGTCGGAGACCTGGAGTTCGCGCAGGTCCAACAGCCCTCCGAACATGTCGCGGTCCTGCTTTTCGACCTTGCCTTCGTGATGAAGCAGATCGACCGCGCCGCGCAGCCGCTCGAACGGCGACAGGATCGGCTGATTGTGACCAATTTTGACGCCGATCACCTTCATGAGCACGCGAACAACGGCCTCGACGATGGTGACCAGCGGCCCCAGCAGAGACACCATGACCTTCATCGGCCGCGCCACTACGAGCGCCACCCGGTCCGGCGCATTGATCGCGATGGTCTTCGGCAACACCTCGGCGAAGATCACGACCAGCGCCGTCATCACCGCGGTGGCGTAGAGCACGCCAACCTCACCGAACCACGTGGTGAAAATGCCGGTCGCCAGGGCCGAAGCGCCGATATTGGCGATGTTGTTTCCGAGCAAGAGCGCGCCGATCAGCCGCTCGCGCAGCGCGGACAGGTTCGAGACGATGGCGGCGTCTTGATTGCCCTGCTTGGAAAGCCGCAGCATGCTGGCGCGTGACGCGCCGGTCAGCGCGGTCTCGCTGGCTGCGAAAAACGCGGAGACCAGGAGACAAACGATCACGATGGAGACCGTAACCCAATCCATGGCGCGATATTCACTTCCTATGTTTTCGACGTAATAATCCTTCGAGATGCCGGTGTCGTCATTACGCCAACGCGGCCCTTCAGGTCCGGATCATGCTCTATCTTGTTGGAGCATGATCTCTTGGGAAAACCGATTCCCACTTTTCGGGATCATGCTCTGCGCTCCAGCTTCGCTTTCAGGAAATCGCGAACCACGGACGGTTCGATGTCGGGAGCGATCACGGCGCGGCCGATCGCCCCAAGCAGGATGAAAGTGAGCCGGCCGCGCTTGACCTTCTTGTCCTGCGCCATCAGGGCCATCAGCGCATCGGCATCGCCAAGTCCTTCCTGGGCAAATCCGGCGATATCCTGCAGAGCGACCGGCAGACCGATCTCGGCAAGATGACGGCGGACGCGCGCGGCATCCGATTCGGCGATCATTCCAAGTTGCGCGGACAATTCCGCCGCAAGCGCCATGCCCACGGAAACGCCTTCACCGTGAAACAACCGGTCGGAAAACCCGGTCGCGGCTTCCAGCGCATGGCCGAAGGTGTGGCCGAGATTGAGCAGCGCCCGCTCGCCGGTCTCGCGCTCGTCGCGCGCCACGATCGCGGCCTTGCCGCGGCAGGAGGTTGCGATCGCATGCTCGCGCGCGGCGCCGCCTGCGAAAATGTCGGCGTGATTGGCCTCCAGCCAGCTGAAAAAGGCTTCGTCCCCGAGCACGCCGTATTTGGCGACTTCGGCGTAGCCGGCGCGGAACTGGCGCGGCGACAAGGTGTCGAGCACGGCGGTATCGGCGATCACCAGCACCGGCTGGTGAAATGCGCCGATCAGATTCTTGCCCTTCGGCGAGTTGATTCCGGTTTTGCCGCCGACCGACGAATCGACCTGCGCCAATAGCGAAGTCGGCACCTGCACAAGATCGACACCGCGACGCAGGATCGCAGCCGCAAATCCTGCGAGGTCGCCGACAACGCCGCCGCCGAGCGCGATCACCAGATCGTTGCGCTCGATCCTGGCTGCGATCAGTGCCTCACTCACCTGTTCGAGACCGGCATAGGACTTCGTGCCCTCGCCCTCCTCGACGACGATATGCGAGGTAGCGATCCCGGCTTTGGCCAGCGAGGCCTCGGTCTTTTCGAGCCAATGGGCTGCGACGTGGCGGTCGGTGACGACAGCGGTACGCGCACCCGGTCGCAACGCGGCGATACGCTGGCCCAGCGATTGCAACACGTCGCGGCCGATGATGATGTCGTAGGCGCGATCGCCGAGCGCGACATCGACAGTGATCGGATCCGATCGTTTCAGCGGCACGGTCATGGCGTGACGCCCATTCTGTCGTGAGTTTCCTTTCCGCGGCCGCCGCACAGAAAGCCATGCAGGGCCTCGATGCATTCATCGACGATCTTCTCGTGCGGCACGTCGCGCGACCAGACCGTGAGATCGGCCTGCTGATAGACCGGCTCGCGCTCGCCGATCAGACGCCCGATCGTCGCTGCGGGATCGGCGGTCTGCAGCAGCGGACGATCGGACCGGCGTTTCACCCGGCGCATGATGATATCGATATCCGCCTTGAGCCAGATCGAGATCGCCTTGGTGCGGATGCGATCGCGGGTCTCCTTGCGCATCAAGGCGCCGCCGCCGGTTGCGAGCACGGCGGAGCCGCTGTCGAGCAGCCGTGCGATCACCCGTGCCTCGCCGTCCCTGAAATCCGGCTCACCGCGGGATTCGAAAATGTCAGGGATCGACATGCCAGCCGCCGCCTCGATTTCGGCATCGGCGTCGAGAAATGGCATCCCCAGCCGGGCCGACAGCCGCCGCCCGATGGTGGATTTGCCGGCTCCCATCATGCCCACCAGGACGATCGACCGCGCGCCCAGAGCGGCCGCGATCTCGGCCTCCTGGGTGGCGCTGGCGTTGGCCGGTGAGGTTGTCTCGGTCATGCACTTGCCCGACAGCCGCGGGATGCGGCGTTGCGCCCAAGCATACTACCCCCGCCGATACCGTTGCTAGAACTCTTGCAACGGAATGACGAACATGGTGGTAGTCAAGTCAGGCTTTCCCCGACGAATCCAATGGTTAATTCGCCGCCTGAGGCGCTTGTATGCCCAGCCTGTTTCGCTTTTTGACGGTTGTCGCCGTGATCGCCGGGATCGTCTATGGCGTGATTTTTGCGCTCGCGAATTTCGTTAACCCGAAACCGCGGGAAATGACGGTCACCATCCCGGCGGACAAATTTCTCAAGAAGTAGGCTTCGTCAAGAATTGGCGGCTAAGGTTCGCGAATGCGCTCCAAGACCTCAAGTTCGAAGACCTCGGATGCCAAACTGATCAACCTGTTCCTCGACATGCTCGCGGCGGAACAGGGGGCAGGCTTCAATACACTCGATGCCTATCGCGCCGACCTAGCCGATTTTTCCGAATTTCTGAGCTCGACCGGAAACGGCTTTGCCAGCGCCGAGACCCAAACACTGCGCGACTACCTTGCCGACCTTGACGGACGCGGCTTCAAATCCTCCAGCGCGGCGCGCCGGTTATCGGCGATACGGCATCTGTTTCGCTTCCTGCTGAACGAGCGGATTCGCAGCGACGATCCGGCGGCAATCCTATCTGGGCCGAAGCGCGGCCGTAGCCTGCCGAAAGTGCTGTCGATATCGGATGTCGATCGCCTGCTGACGCGCGCGAAAGCGTTGACCGAGGCCCCCAAAGCTTCCCCCCTGCAGCGGCTTCGCGCGATGCGGCTTTATTGCCTGCTCGAGGTGCTCTACGCCTCAGGCTTGCGCGTCTCGGAACTGGTGGCGCTGCCGCTGTCGGCCTCGCGCCGCGACCTCCGCATGATCGTGGTGCGCGGCAAGGGCGACAAGGAACGGCTGGTGCCGCTGAACGAGGCTTCGCGCCAGGCGATGGCCGATTATCTCGCGGCGAGGAAAGCGTTCAACGAGGCGAACAAGAAAACCGCCGGCGGCTCGAAATGGCTGTTTCCGTCCTTTGGCGAAAGCGGACATTTGACGCGACAACATTTTGCGCGCGAACTCAAGGAGCTGGCCGCTGCCGCCGGCCTCGCGCCGCGGCTGGTCAGCCCGCATGTGCTGCGGCACGCCTTTGCGAGCCATCTTCTGCACAACGGCGCCGATCTGCGCATCGTGCAAACGCTGCTCGGTCACACCGATATATCGACGACGCAAATCTATACCCATGTGGTCGCGGAGCGCCTGAAAAGCCTGGTGCGCGACCTGCATCCGCTGGCGGAGAAATAGTTGTCGCTCAGGCTTCCTCCCGAACGACGTTGGGTTGCAACCCATCTTGACTTCAGCGGCATCTCACCCGAAACAGCCCATTGCCGCCCTCGCTCAACTGGCAACCAGGCCGGCTTGCGCACTAAACAACTGAAAACGCGCGCTTTCTTCGCGCGAACCCAAACCCGCTTCGCCCCCCAATGTTCGTCGCTATATTGATTTGATGCCCGATCACATGCGCAGTTACCTCGATTTCGAAAAACCGGTCGCCGAACTCGACTCCAAGGTCGATGAGTTGCGCGTGCTGGCGGCTTCCGGCAGCGACATCGCCGAGGAAATCGCGCGGATCGAGGACAAGGCGGCCCAGGCGCTGAACGATCTCTACGCCAACCTGACGCCGTGGCAGAAAACCCTGGTGGCGCGCCATCCGCAGCGGCCGCATCTGACCGATTTTATCGATGCGCTGATCTCGGAATTCACGCCGCTGGCGGGCGACCGCAAGTTTGGCGAGGACGCGGCGCTGATGGGCGGCTTCGGCCGCTTCCGTGGCGAGAGCATCTGCGTGATCGGCCAGGAAAAGGGCGCCAGCACTGAAACCCGCATCAAGCATAATTTCGGCATGGCGCGGCCGGAGGGCTATCGCAAGGCGGTCCGGCTCATGGAGATGGCGGACCGATTCGGCATTCCCGTATTGTCGATTGTCGATTCCGCCGGCGCCTATCCGGGCATCGGCGCGGAGGAGCGCGGACAGGCCGAAGCCATCGCGCGTTCGACCGATGCCTGCCTGTCGCTTGGCGTTCCCAATGTCGCGATCATTACCGGAGAGGGCATGTCCGGCGGCGCCATCGCCATCACGACGGCTAACCGCGTGCTGATGTTTGAGCATGCGATCTACAGCGTGATCTCGCCGGAGGCCGCCTCCTCGATCCTGTGGCGCGACGGCACCAAGGCGCAGGAAGCGGCAACCAGCATGAAGATCACCGCGCAGGACATGCTGCGGTTTGGTGTGATTGATCAGATTCTGAAGGAGCCGGCCGGCGGCGCCCACCGCGACCCCGCCGCCATGATCGCCGCTACCGGCAACGCCATCGCGCAGACCCTGAATGACCTGCGCAACCTCGATTCCGCCGCGATTCGCCAGCAGCGGCGGCAGAAATTCCTCGATATCGGCCGGAAGCTGGGGTGAATTCGCCGCTTTTTTTGGTAAGCGCCGCATGCGGCGGCCTTTGACGCCGCTACTTTTCCAAGATTCGGCCATTTTGGCCGCAATTAGGCCCAGACGCCGATATTTAAGCTCTATTCACCACGCCCGAGCTGGCACCCCTCGCAACGCCCCGCTTGGCTTGCGACGCGGGGGGCTTAAGGATAATATTTTATTCAATGGCTTCAGGGCATGGACGCTGTTGTTGGGGTGCGAAATTGCCCGTTGGGTGTGGAGCTTTGCATTGACCGATCGCACGCTGGTAGGCGCGCTCATCACATCTGCCGCGCTCGCGGCCGGTGTGTTGCTGGCCGGCTGCAACAGCGACGAAATCTCACTCGCCAATAACGCCAAGGCCAACCAGCCCGTCCCGCCAAAGCTGATCGCCCAGATGGAGGCGAAGGACATGGATCTGCAGTCGCCGATCCTGGTCCGGCTGTTCAAGCAGGAGGCCGAGCTTGAGGTCTGGAAGCAGGATCGCTCGGGCCGCTTCGCGCTGCTGAAGAGCTATCCGATCTGCCGCTGGTCGGGAGACCTCGGACCCAAGGTCCGCGAGGGCGACCGCCAGGCGCCGGAGGGCTTCTATTCGATCACGCCGGCACAGATGAACCCACAGTCGGCGTATTATCTTTCGTTCAACACCGGCTACCCGAATGCCTACGACAAATCGCTCGGACACACCGGCTCCGAGCTGATGGTGCACGGCGATTGCTCGTCACGCGGCTGCTATGCCATGACCGACGAACAAATCGCGGAGATCTATTCGCTGGGGCGGGAATCCTTCTTCGGCGGTCAAAAATCGTTCCAGTTTCAGGCCTATCCGTTCCGGATGACGCCGCTCAACATGGCCAAGCATCGCAATAATCCGAACTTGCAGTTCTGGAAAATGATCAAGGAAGGCTACGATCATTTCGAAGTGACACGGCAGGAGCCGAAGGTCGATTTCTGCGAGAAGAAGTACGTGTTCGATGCCGTGAAGCCGCCGGATGCCAAGCGCGAGCCGGTATTTGATGCCTCGGCAAAGTGCCCCGTCTACATGATTCCGGATGAGGTCGCCGAAGCCGTGCGCGAAAAGCAGGAGGCCGATCAGGCCGAGGTCGCCAAACTGGTCGCGCGCGGAACGCCGGTGGCGCGAATCAATACCGGCGTCGACGGCGGCATGCACAAGGTGTTCGCGGCCAAGCTGCCCGGCGGCAACACCGGACTGTCGGAAGGCGGCCAGGGCCTGGCGCTGCTCACCCTTGAAAAGGCGCCCGGCACCATCCCCCCGAACGTCAATCCTCCGCGCGGGCCGGTGACCTCGCCAAGTGACCCATTTGTGGCGTCCTTTGCGCCAGCGGCTTCACCCGAGCCGGTCACGCGGGTGGCGTCCGCGGCACCGGCTGCGCAAAATATCCCATCGCAAAACACCCAATCGGAAGGCTTCTTCTCCAGCCTCGCCCGCAAGGTTGGGCTCGGCGCCGCCGCCGATACCACTGCAACCGCCGGGCCGCAGCCCGCCGCGGCCAAACCGAAGACCGCCGAAGCCAGGCCGCCGCGGCTGGAAGCTGCGATCCCGAAGACCTCAGCAGCGAAGGCCGATACCAAGCAGGCTGCCGCACATCCATCCGTGAAACCAACGGCGACTGAAACCGCGGCGGCAGCAGCACCTGCCCCCGCGCCCGCTCCCCCGGCGCCGAGCATGGTCGCCGGCGCCCAGCCGATCATATCGGCGAATTCGTTCGAGAGCCGCTTCTCGGCGATCAAGTAAGTCAAATCACCACGACGTCTCGCCGTGATGCCCCCGATGAGGATCCGGCCGCTGGCCAGCCTCAACGGGCATACGGCATTACTTGGCCGTTGAAGATGGAACGAGGTCGAGGCGGCCGTACAGCCGGGCGCTGAGAGCTCAGCTGGCCGCTAAACGCGGAAGCCCTCACGCATACTTGCCGTGGCAGTGCTTGAATTTCTTGCCGGAGCCGCAGGGGCAATCCTCGTTGCGGCCGATCTTGCCCCAGCTCGCCGGATTTTTCGGATCGCGCTCGGCGGTTGCCGTTGGCACCAGCGAGGCATTGGCGAAGGCCATCTCGTCCTCGCCGGTGTTCGGATCGAGCTTGTGCGCTTCCATCGCCGGCAATGCCGGTTGCTGATTCTCCGGCGGCACGATTTCGACGCGCATCAATTGCGCCGTCACCGCCTCGCGCAGATGCGCGATCATCGCCTCGAACAGGCTGAATGCCTCCGACTTGTACTCCTGCAGCGGATCGCGCTGGCCGTAACCGCGCAAGCCGATCACCTGGCGCAGATGGTCGAGCATCACCAGATGCTCGCGCCAGAGATGGTCCAGCGTCTGCAGCAAAATGGTCTTCTCGACGTAGCGCATGACCTCGGGGCCCCATTGCGCGACCTTGGCAGCCATGTGCTCGTCGACGCGGCTCTCGATGCGGGTCAACAGTTCCTCGTCGGCGATCCCCTCTTCCTTGGCCCATTCATCGACCGGCAGGTCGATGTCGAGCACGCGCTTCAACTCCTCCTTGAGGCCGGGCGTGTCCCATTGCTCGGCATAGGCGTGTTCGGGCACGTGCTTGATGACGACGTCCTCGACAAAGGCGCGGCGCATGTCGGCGACGGTTTCGGCGACGCTTTCATCCTTCATTAGATCGACGCGCTGGTCGAAGATCACTTTGCGCTGGTCGTTCTGGACGTTGTCGAACTTCAGAAGGTTCTTGCGGATGTCGAAGTTTCTCGCCTCGACCTTCTGCTGCGCCTTTTCCAGGGCCTTATTGATCCAGGGATGGATGATGGCCTCGCCTTCCTTCAGGCCGAGCCGCGTCAGCATGCTGTCGAGCCGGTCGGACCCGAAAATCCGCATCAGATCGTCTTCCAGCGACAGGAAGAATTTGGAGCGGCCGGGATCGCCCTGGCGTCCGGACCGGCCGCGCAGCTGGTTGTCGATGCGCCGCGATTCATGGCGTTCGGATCCAATGATGTAGAGCCCGCCCGGCTTGGCCACGGTCTTGGCCGGCTTCGCTCCCTTGGCCGGCTCGATCTCGACCGTCTCTTCCGCTTTCAGCACGATCTCACGGAAGCGCTCGACGTCGGCCTTGATGCGTTCGATCTTCGATGCCCGCTCGGTCTCGTCGGTGATCCCTGCGGTTTCGTGCTGGATGCGCATCTCCAGCGAGCCGCCGAGCTTGATGTCGGTGCCGCGGCCGGCCATGTTGGTCGCGATCGTGATCGCGCCAGGCACCCCGGCTTCGGCAACGATGTAGGCTTCCTGTTCATGGAAGCGCGCGTTCAGCACCGCGAACAGCTTGGCCGGCTTGCCGGCGCGCGCCGCGGCATAAAGCTTCTCCATCGCGTTCTCGTTGCCGAAATCGATCTGCTTGTAACCGTGCTTTTTGAGATATTCGGCCAGCACTTCGGATTTTTCGATCGAAGCGGTGCCGACCAGCACCGGTTGCAGCCGCGTATTGGCCCGTTCCACCTCGGCCAGGATCGCGGCGTATTTTTCGGTCTGGGTGCGGTAGACCTCGTCGTCTTCATCGAGCCGCGCCACCGCCATGTTGGTCGGGATTTCCACCACCTCGAGCTTGTAGATGTCGAACAGTTCGTCGGCTTCGGTCAAAGCCGTACCGGTCATGCCGGACAGCTTTTCGTACATCCGGAAATAGTTCTGGAAAGTGATCGAGGCCAGCGTCTGGTTTTCCGGCTGAACCTGCACGTGCTCCTTGGCTTCCAGCGCCTGGTGCAGGCCTTCGGAATAGCGGCGGCCTTGCATCATGCGGCCGGTGAATTCGTCGATGATGATGACCTCATCGTCGCGGACGATGTAGTCCTTGTCGCGCTGAAATAGCGAGTGCGCGCGCAGCGCCTGGTTGATGTGGTGAACGACCGAGACGTTCTCGACGTCGTAGAGCGAATCGCCCTTCAGCAGGCCGGCATCGCGCAGCAGCGTTTCGATCTTTTCCATGCCGGCTTCGGTCAACGTCACCGTGCGCTGCTTCTCGTCGATGTCGTAATCGGTCTTGTCGAGCCTGGGAAAGAAGGTGTCGATGGTGTTGTAGAAATCCGAACGGTCGTCGAGCGGCCCGGAAATGATCAGCGGGGTGCGCGCCTCGTCGATCAGGATCGAGTCGACTTCGTCGACGATGGCGTAGAAGTGCCCGCGCTGGACCATGTCCTCGAGCCGGTACTTCATGTTGTCGCGCAGATAATCGAAGCCGTATTCGTTGTTGGTGCCGTAGGTGATGTCGCGCGCATAGGCCTCCTTGCGCTCGGCGTCGTCGAGGCCGTGGACGATGACGCCGGTGGTCATGCCGAGGAAGCTGTAGATCTGTCCCATCCACTCGGAGTCGCGCCGGGCGAGATAATCGTTGACGGTAACGACGTGGACGCCCTTGCCGGCCAGCGCGTTGAGGTAGACCGCAAGCGTTGCGACCAGCGTCTTGCCTTCACCGGTCTTCATCTCGGCGATATCGCCCTCATGAAGCACCATGCCGCCAATCAGCTGCACATCGAAATGCCGCTGTTCGAGCGTGCGCTTGGCCGCCTCGCGGACGGTGGCGAAAGCGGGAACCAGAATATCGTCGAGCGTCTTGCCTTCGGCGAGTTCCTTGCGGAATTCAGCGGTGCGCGTCTTCAGCGCCTGGTCGGAAAGTGCCGAGAGTTCGCCCTCCAGGGCATTGATGGCGTCGACCCGGGGCTGATATCCCTTGATCCGCCGGTCATTGGCGGAGCCGAAAAACTTGCGGGCGAGCGCGCCGATCATGCCAAATTCCTGTTTTTACGGTCGGCAAAGCCGCCGAGACGTGGTCCACCAGGTTGCCAATCAACTCATCGTGACGCATCGCGGGCCGGCCCCAAACCGGGGATCATCCGTCGAATGAGTGGGAGTTCAGCAATCCAAGGCTCAACGGCCAAAAACGCAGCGAAATGCGCGCCATCGCCATCGACTTAGGTTGGGCAGAGATATGGCTGGGGCAGAGGCTTGTCAACGGCGGCCGGGGCCGCCGATTTGAGGCCTCCTGCAGCGGTTGCGGCGCGCATAAGCATCCCTCGGCGCAGGTACCTTTTGCGAGTATCCCGGCGGTGCGAAGTTCGTGTCGGGGGATGCCGCCAAGGAGCGCAAAGCTCGGAAAGTGGGGGCACTCACCTGTCAAGGATTTCATCATTTTGACAGACTTTTCGCGTTGCCAATGCCCCATGATTGGGCGAGTGTCGCGCCGCCTCGAACGGTCTTTTTGCCCCAAACCGCCACACGGCTCTGAAGATAAGGATTTTCCATGACCACGTCGTCATCAGAAGCGAAATTCGGCATGCGCGCCCGCCTCGCTTCCGCCGCCACCTTCGGTCTTGCGATGGTGTTGCTCGCCGGCCTGCCGGTGCGGGCCGAAGAAGCCAACCCCGTACTCGCCAAGGTGAACGGCACTGAAATCCGTCAAAGCGACCTCGTGCTCGCCGAAGAAGAACTCGGGCCGAGCCTCGCCCAGATGGATCCTTCGACCAAGAAGGAAAACGTGCTGGCTTTCCTGATCGACATGAAGATCGTCGCCAAGGCCGCCGAAGCCAAGAAGATCGAGGACCGCGACGACTTCAAGGCCCGTCTCGCCTTCACCCGCAACCGGCTGTTGATGGACAATCTGCTCGCATCCGAAGGCAAGGCCGCGACGACCGAAGAGGCCATGAAGAAAGTCTATCAGGAGGCCGCCAAGCAGATCGAAGGCGAGCAGGAAGTTCATGCCCGGCATATCCTGGTCGAGTCCGAGGACGACGCCAAGGCGATCGCGGCCGATCTCAAGAAGGGCGCCGATTTTGCCGAACTCGCCAAGAAGAAATCCAAGGATCCCGGGGCGTCGGACGGCGGCGATCTCGGCTTTTTCACCAAGGACCAGATGGTGCCGGAATTCTCCACCGTCGCGTTTGCGCTCGAGCCCGGCAAGATCTCCGATCCGGTGAAATCGCAATTCGGCTGGCACATCATCAAGGTCGAGGAGAAGCGCAACCGCAAGGCGCCCGACTTCGAGCAGGTCAAGAGCCAGATCGAGACCTATGTCACGCGCAAGGCCCAGGCCGATTACGTCGCCAAGCTGCGCGAAACCGCCAAGGTCGAGCGCATGGACCAGCCCGGCGAGGCGGCGAAAAGCGACGCCAAGCCCGCCGATTCGAAGATGGCGCCGGCGAAGAAGTAAATCTCCGCGTCGTCCCGGCGAACGCCGGGACCATACGCCGTGCTTTTGCTTCGGGCACGCGGCTAGTTGCCTGCTCCACAACTACCGCCGGTGGTTGGGGTCCCCGCTTTCGCGGGGACGACCCCCCGCGATTACGCTGTACGCCCTCTCCCGCATTGACGACTGAGGTGATACAGAGCGCTTCCTCTGCTCTCATTGCCGGAAGCCCTCATGTCGTCCCCCGTCTCCCCGCTCGCCCCGACCGATGTTCCCGACATGCCGGCAATTTCAGGCGTGAAGCTTGCGACCGCGGCCGCGGGCATCCGCTACAAGGGCCGCACCGACGTGCTGCTCGCGGTCATGGACAAGGGGACGGCGGTGGCCGGCGTCTTCACCCAGTCGAAATGCGCCTCGGCGCCGGTGGAATGGTGCCGGGCCAAACTCGGCCGGGGCAAGTCTTCCAGGAGCGGGTTTGCCCGCGCGCTGGTGGTGAATTCCGGTAACGCCAATGCCTTTACCGGCAAGACCGGGCGGCAGGCCACGGCGCTGACCGCCGCGATCGCCGCCAAGGCGCTGGGCTGCCGCCCGGATGAGGTTTTTCTCGCCTCCACCGGCGTGATCGGCGAGCCGCTCGACGCCACCAAATTCGACGGCGTGCTCGCCGGCTTGGCCGCGCAGGCGGCGCCCGGCGAGTGGATTAGCGCGGCACGCGCGATCATGACCACCGACACCTTTCCGAAAGTAGCGACCGCGACCGTCAAGCTCGGCAAGGCCAAGGTCACCATCAACGGCGTGGCCAAGGGCGCCGGCATGATCGCGCCCGACATGGCGACCTTGTTGGCCTTCGTGTTCACGGACGCACCGATCGCGGCCGGCGCGCTGCAATCGCTCTTGAAAAGCGGCGTCGAAGACACGTTCAATGCCGTCACCATCGACGGCGATACGTCGACGTCCGATACGCTGCTCGCGTTCGCCACCGGCGCCGCCGCAGCCCACGGCGCGCCAAGCATCAGCCGCGCGGGCGATCCGCGCCTCAAGGGGTTCACGAAAGCCTTCCGCGCCGTGCTCGCCGACCTTGCCGAACAGGTGGCGCGTGACGGCGAAGGCGCGCGCAAGCTGGTCGAGATCATCGTCGATGGCGCGGTGTCGAAGAAATCGGCGCGGCGGATCGCGATGTCGGTGGCGAATTCGCCGCTGGTGAAAACCGCGATCGCCGGCGAGGACGCCAATTGGGGCCGCGTGGTGATGGCGGTCGGCAAGGCCGGCGAACCCGCCGACCGCGACAGGCTGTCGATTTCGTTCAACGGTATCCGCGTCGCCAAAAGCGGCGCGCGCGATCCATCCTACGATGAGGCCGAAGTATCCAACGCGATGAAGAATCCGAAAATCCAGATCAAGATCGCGCTCGGCCTCGGTAAAGGCCGCGACCGGGTGCTGACCTGCGACCTCACCAAGGAATATGTCGCGATCAACGGCGATTACCGCTCGTGAGGGAAACGCGCGCGCTAAATCTTACCCTTGTGGTCGCCTGCGCGCTGGTTGACGCCGACAAACGGGTGCTGATCGCGCAGCGGCCACCAGGCAGGACGCTCGCGGGCCTTTGGGAATTTCCCGGCGGCAAAGTCGAGCCCGGCGAACGGCCGGAGGCGACGCTGATCCGTGAACTGCACGAGGAAATCGGCATCACCGTCAAGGAGGCCTGCCTGGCGCCGCTCACCTTTGCGAGCCACGCTTATGATGATTTCCATCTCCTGATGCCGCTTTACGTCTGCCGGCGCTGGGACGGCGACGTGATCGCGCGCGAGGGCCAGAACCTGGCCTGGGTCCGCGCCAACAAATTGCGCGATTACCCGATGCCGCCGGCCGACATTCCGCTGATCCCGCATCTGATCGATCTCTTGATGTGACGGCGCACATCCGCAATCTCTCGCACTGCGGTTGCGCCAACGATGACGGTCGGGATTCGATTTTCAAACAGCCAAACCGCAATTCGTCATTGCGAGCGCCAGCGAAGCAATCCATCGATGAGGCGATTGTGTTTCCGCAATGGCAGTGCGCTCCCTGCCCCCTTGCGGGGGAGGGAACAGAAGATCAGCGCAGCGCTCCGATTTGATTGTCAAACAGCAGCCACGGCTCCGCGATCTCGCCGCGCGAGACGCTTCCAAGCCGTCATTGCGAGCGCCAGCGAAGCAATCCATTTCGTCGCACAAAGAAAGAATGGATTGCTTCGTCGCAAGTGCTCCTCGCAATGACGTTGAGACACACGTCCGCATTCTCGCGGCATGACGTGCCCGAGCTTTGCGAAATCCTTACCCTCTGAAATCAGAGGGCGCAGGGAATGCCGGGCGCTCGCTGCGCCCGCAGCCTCGCATGCAAAATAAAATAAGCATACGAGTGTAGTCACCACGGTCACACCGGTTTCACCCGGCATTCCCCGCGCAATGGTTTACGGCTTATATCGCGCTCCCCGGTGACCGGGCTTTGTTGCCACCGTCGCTCGCGAATTGCTCCACAAGCTTGACACCAGCGTCGGGGTGTCAGGACCACACGACTTTGCCGTCCGCCGGTGACATCACTCGTCAGTTGATGCTGCCTGCGTCCATTGCATCCCGCGCCCAACGTTCGTGACGATCGCGAAGCGCCCCTCTTATCGGGCACGGGACGGCGTCAATGTGAGGCGTGTCGGGGCTGCGTCGCAAGGCGTGCTGCCTGCGGCAGAGTAACGCGACGGGCAATTTGCGCATGGCGGACATGTGCAATTTGCCCGTCGGGGCAAATCAGCATGGAAGGCGCGCTTGGCGCTTTTGCCCTGACAAGGACGCCGGTTACTTCGGCGACAGCTTTCGTACCGCTTCCGCCAAGCCCGCTTTCGCCGATCCCGGTTGCAGCGGCTGCTGCTGGCTTTCGTGCGGCGCCCAGCCCGACAGCCAAACGATATCGAACGTGGCGCGGATGCGGCCGTCGGCGTCGGCGAAGCGCTCGCCGTAAATCTGCGCCATCCGCAACAGCGTGGCGCGCCGGCTCGGCGTCCGCCGCCGCTCGGCAAGGATGTTGGTCGCGCCCATCCGCCGTAAATCCTGCATCAGCGCCAACGCGCTGTCATAGCGGACGACAATGCGATCGACGTCGGTGACCGGCAGCGCCAGCCCCACGCGCTGCAACAGCGCGCCGATATCGCGCAGATCGGCAAACGGCGCGACGCGCGGCGACACCCCGCCTTCGAGTTCGGCTTCCGCCGCCGCGAACGATTGCCGCAACTCCGTCAGCGTGTCGCCGCCGAGCATCGCCGCCAGCAACAGCCCGTCGGGCCGCAACGCGCGGCGGATTTGCGCGAGCACGCCGGGAAGATCGTTGACGAATTGAAAGGCGAGCGCGGACACGACGAGGTCAAGCGATTGCGGCTGGAGTGGAAGCGGCTCGGACTCTTGCTCCGGCAGGTCGACGCGCGCGAATTGATTGAGACGCCCGGCCAGCGCGTTGTGAACCTGATCGCCCGGCGTTCCGACGTCAGCCGCGCTCGTGAATTCCCGCAGCACGGCATGCAACCGCTCCGCCATCTCCTCGGCGACGCGATCGAGCAGGAAGGTCGCAGGGGCTAAGCGCAGCGCGCGATCCTGCCTCGCGCGCAAAAGCGCGCGATCAAACAGGACAGGCGCCGTGGTCGGGGTGTGAGCCATGCAGGTTGCTACGCCGGGAGGACCATTTGTGGCAATCCGGCGTCGTCCTCCCCGTGCGGCTGGAAGGACCCCGTCAAAAACCGGTCTTGTGGATCCCAAAATAGACTCTAAAAAGATACTTTTCAGTACATCTATTAAAGGCTAGCTTTTTGGCATGGCCACGGAAAAAGCCGAAACCGACCGCGTTCCGATTACGTTGGCGCTCTCCACCATCGGCTATCTCGAAAAGCTGGTGAGACAGGGCACCCACGGCACCAGCGTTCCCGGCGTCGCAAGAACCCTGATCGAGGAAGGTATTCGGCTCGCCATCAAGGACGGGCTGCTTTCGATCCGCGACAACGGCAAGGCGCCCTAATGGAACGTTCGGTCGCGCGGTTTGGACGATACGAGGCCAGCACATTCGGATTGATGCCTCTTAACCTCGGATCATCACCATGCCCGCCATTGAACCCACCTGGACTGACGAACGCGTCCAACGCCTGAAAGCCGGTTTCGAATCCAAGCTTTCGTGCCGCGAAATTGCCGCCGACATCGGAGTAAGCCGCAATGCCGTGATCGGCAAACTCTCCCGCCTCAATCTGACGCGTGAAAAAAACGGTGAGGCCCGACGCGTCGCGCGAAAGGACGGCGCGAAGGAAAAGCGCCCGAAATCGGTGCCAAGGCTGCAATACCAGATGCTGCGGAAATTATACGCCGAGGCGCAAGTCTCGGCCGACAGCGAGCCTATCCACAGCGTCCATCCCTGCTCGCTGCTCGAATTGAGCGAGGAGAAGTGCCGCTGGCCGATCAGCACGCCCGGTGCGGCGGATTTCTGCTTTTGCGGCAACCAGCCGCTCGAAACCCTACCCTATTGCGCGGGCCACACCAGGATAGCGTACCGGCCGGGCTCCCGCCTGCGCATGGCGCGGGGGTAGGGCCGGGTATTTGGGAGCCAGCCGCGCGCTACATCGTGTCCCGGATGCGGTGCAGCGGCTGCGGCGCATGAAGATTGACCCTGGATCAGCAACGCACCACGCCGCAAGCGCGGCAGCTGAGAAAGTCTATTGTCATTGCGAGCGCAAGCGAAGCAATCCATCGGGCAACACGGAAAGGTGGATTGCTTCGTCGCGGTGCTCCTCGCAATGACGCTGAAGCAGTCATGTCTCCGCATTCTCGCCGCAAATATAGCCGTCGTACCCCGCGAAAGCGTGGTATCCAGTACGCCGCGGCCTATCGCTTCAAGCACTGATGTCTCTGGAATACTGGATCGTCCGCTTTCGCGGACGATGACACCAGGATCAATTTTCAAACAGCCAGGTTGAACCGTCATTGCGAAAATCCGATGCACCGACTTGAGTGTCGCTAACCTTGGCGCTAGCCTCTTCCCCATGGACGCCGAGGCATCACCACCCCTTTCCATCTCCACCCATTGGCGCAGTGCACTGGCGGCGTGGCGCGGGGCATGGTCGCGTGCTGGAAAACTCGCGCTCGACATCGCGCTGCCGACGCTGTGCGTGGCGTGCCGCGAGCCGGTCGATGGCGAGGGCGTCTGCGCCGGATGCTGGGCCAAATTGTCGTTCATCGCACCGCCGTTTTGCCCGCGGCTCGGCATTCCCTTTGTCTACGATCCCGGGCCGGACATGCTCTCGATGGAAGCGATCGCTAGTCCGCCGGCCTATACGCGGGCCCGCGCCGCGGTGCGCTATGACGATGTGGCGCGAACGCTGGTGCATGCGCTGAAATACCAGGACCGCACGGATCTGGCGCCGGCAATGGGCCGCTGGATGGCGCGGGCCGGGCGCGAATTGCTCGAAAATGCCGACGTGCTCGTTCCGGTGCCGCTGCACTGGCGGCGGGCGTGGAGCCGCCGCTACAATCAATCCGGCGCGCTGGCGCGAATCATCGAGCGGCAAACCGGCGTGAAAGTGGCGCCGGAGGCGCTGCGGCGTATTCGGCCGACCCAGCAGCAGATCGGCCTGTCGAGGCCACAGCGGGCGAGCAATGTCCAGGGCGCGTTCAAGGTCGCGAATTCCGAGCAATCCCAGATCGCCGGCCGCCGCGTGGTCCTGATCGACGATGTCCTGACTTCAGGCGCGACGGTGGACGCCTGCGCGCGGGCGCTGTTGCGCGCCAAGGCCGCGTCCGTCGACGTGCTGGTGTTCGCCCGGGTTGTGGATAGCCATCGAACTCCCATATAATCGGCCATCTCGTCCCAACAGAGCGCGTCATGGCCGCTGCGATTGAAATCTACACCCGTCCGGGCTGCGGCTATTGCAGCGCCGCCAAATCCCTGCTGACGCGCAAGAAGGCGGCATTCATCGAACTCGACGTCGCCACCGATCCGACTTTTCGTCAGAAGATGTGGGACCGCGCCGGCGCCGGCTCGACCTTCCCGCAGATCTTTATTGGCAAGACCCATGTCGGCGGCTGCGAAGAACTTTACGCGCTGGACCGCGAGGGCAGGCTCGATTCGATGTTGGCGGGCGAAAAGGCCAATTCATGAGCACTGACCTTACTTTCACGGCCGCCATGGTGCAGATGTGCACCGGGCTGTTGCCGCAGGCAAATCTCGAGCAGGGCACAAAACTGATTCGCGAGGCCGCTGCCCTTGGCGCCGACTATGTGCTGACCCCCGAGGTCAGCAACATGATCCAGGCCAACCGCAAGGCGATGTTCGAAAATCTCAGCTCTGAGCAGGACGATGTTTCGCTCAAGGCCTACCGCGCGCTGGCGGCGGAGCTGAAAATCCACCTTCATATCGGCTCGCTGGCGCTACGCGCCTCGCCCGAGCGCGCGATCAACCGATCGTTCCTGATCGGGCCGGATGGCGCTGTGATCGCGAGCTACGACAAGATCCACATGTTCGATATCGATCTGCCCGGCGGCGAGAGCTATCGCGAGTCCGCCAACTATCAGCCGGGCGAGACCGCTGTCATCGCCGACCTGCCCTGGGGACGGATTGGGCTCACGATCTGCTACGATATCCGCTTCCCGGCCCTGTACCGCGCGCTCGCCGAGAGCGGCGCGTCGTTCCTCACCGTGCCTTCCGCCTTCACGGTGAGGACCGGCGAGGCGCATTGGCACACGCTGCTGCGCGCCCGCGCCATCGAGAATGGTTGCTTCGTGTTCGCAGCCGCCCAGGCTGGAACGCATGAGAGCAAGCGCCAGAGCTACGGCCACTCGCTGATCGTCGACCCCTGGGGCGAAGTGCTCGCCGAGGGCGGCGCTACCGAGACCGGCGTTTTCATGGCGAAGATCGATCCGTCGAAGGTCGAGACCGCGCGAAAGACCGTGCCGTCGCTGCAACACGGCAGGCGGTTCAGCGTCGCCGATCCCAAGGCTGGCCCGGAGCATCTGCACGTGGTGCGGGGATCGGCATGATCCATTACAATCTGCGCTGCAAGCGGGGCCATGCGTTCGAAAGCTGGTTCCAGAGCTCTTCGGCTTACGAAGCCCAGGAAAAGCGCAAGCTGGTGAACTGTCCGGTGTGCGGCTCGGCCGAGGTCGAACGCGCCATCATGGCGCCGCAGATCGTGAGCCAGAAGGGCCGCGAAAGCACAGCTCCCGCGCCGGCGCCGGCGGTTGCGCCGCCCACTGAGGCCGCAACGCCGGCCTCCACGCCGCTATTGATGGCGCAGGAGCGCGAGCTGCGCGCCAAACTCAAGGAGCTGCGCGACCACATCGTCAAGAACGCCGACAATGTCGGCGAGCGCTTTCCCAACGAAGCCCGCAAGATGCATTACGGCGATATCGAGCATCGCCCGATCTACGGCGAGGCCTCGCCCGATGAAGCGCACGCGCTGATCGAGGAAGGCGTCGAAGTGACGCCGCTGCCGGTGCTGCCGGACGACAGGAATTGACGCGCAGCGTCATTGCGAGCGAAGCGAAGCAATCCATCTTGCCGCATCAAGTAAGATGGATTGCTTCGTCGCTTCGCTCCTCGCAATGACGGCGAACTATTGAAGGCCCTCATGAATCCCGAAACCCTGTCCTCCTGGCAAATGTGGGCCGTGCTGTCGGCGGTGTTCGCCGCGCTGACCGCGATCTTCGCCAAGATCGGCGTCGAGGATATCAATTCCGACCTCGCCACCTTCATTCGCACCGTCGTCGTGCTGATCAGTTTTGCGCTGATTTTATTTTCGACCGGCCAATTCACCAATCCCGGGCCGATCTCGCAGCGAAGCTGGATCTTTCTGGTGCTTTCCGGGCTCGGCACCGGCGCCTCATGGCTGTGCTATTTCCGCGCCTTGAAGCTCGGGCCGGCAACTTTGGTAGCGCCGATCGACAAACTGAGCGTGGTCCTGGTGGCGCTGTTTGGCGTGATCTTTCTCGGCGAACGGCCCTCGCTCAATGGCTGGCTTGGCATTGTGCTGATCGCCGCCGGCGCGGTGCTGATTGTGGTCAAGCGCTGACTGGACCAAGACCGACGCGAATCTCGTAGGGTGGCAAAGCGCAAGCGTGCCCACCATTTCGATTTGCAGCGACACGGTGGGCACGGCGCGAAAGGCGCCTTTGCCCACCCTACGAGATTCAGATCAAACCGCGACCAATAACGCCACCCCGATCACGATCAGCGCGATCCCGCCAAGCTCCCGCGCCGACAGCGGTTGCTTGAACGAATAATACGCCACGCCTTGCGCGAACAATACCTCCACCAGCGCCAGCGTGCGCACATTGGCGGCCGCCGTCAGCGCAAACGCCAGATACCAGAACTGCGAGGCGAACGCGCCCATGAAGCCCGCGAGCATCGAGGGCTTCCACAATCGGAGGATCGCCTTGAGCACGCCGGGCGCGCGCAACAAAAGGTAGACGGTCAGCACCAGCGTCTGCACGAACAGCCCGAACACCAGCGTGTAGGTCGCCGCTGTCACGAACGACACGCCGGAGAGGGTAATGATCGCGCCACGGAACCCGGTGGCCGAAAGCGCAAACGCGGCCGCCGACACCAGGCCCAGCAGCGTCGGCCGAAGATCGGCAAAGCCCTTCGCGCCGCCGGGACGCAGCGCGGTGATGACGACGCCGCCGGTGGCGATCATGATCGCGATCACTTTCGGCACGGTGAGATGATCGCCGAGAAAGACGAAGCCGAAAATCGCGGTCTGGATCGCCTCGGTTTTGAGGTAGGCGATCGTCACCACGAACGAGCGGTCGTTCATGGCGGCCAGCATCAGCCCGGTCCCGAGAATCTGGCAGAGCGCGCCGAGCATCAGCCAAGGCCAGAAGGCCGCATTCGGCCACGGCACGGTATCGCCAGTCGCGGCGACGGCGATGGCAAAGAACATCAACGAGAACGGAAAGCCGAACAGGAAGCGGATATTGGTAGCGCCCCAGGTGCCGAGCGGCCCCGTCAATTGCCGCTGCATCGCATTGCGCGCGACCTGCGCCATCGCCGCGGTGAGGGTGAAGGGAATCCAGAGCGAGGCGATGGAGAACATGGAGAAGATGCGTTACCGGAGGGCTGGGAATCGTTGGCACCGTGCAGGGCATCACGTCCACGGTCAACCGGAACGGCCTCATGTCAGGATTGCGGTCCGCTCCCTCGCCCCGCTCTTTGCGGGGAAAGGGTTGGGGTGAGGGGCTTCCATCCGCGATCGTAGAGGGCGAGGTAAGCATCGTGCCTTGCCCCTCACCCGAAATTCGAGTTGCACTCGAATTTCGACCTCTCCCCGTAAAGGACGGGGAGAGGTGAAAATCTAAACCCCCTCCGCGAGCACCATGTAGTTCACGTCCATGTCGGAGGAGAGGCTCCAGCGATCGGTGAACGGGCTGTAGACCACCCCGGTCTGCTCGGTGATCGCCAATTTGTTGTTGTGCAGATGATGGGCGAGTTCGTCGGGGGTGACGAACTTGTCCCATTGGTGGGTGCCGCGCGGCAGCCAGCGCAGGATATATTCCGCCCCGACGATCGCGAGCGCAAAGCTCTTCCAGTTGCGATTGAGCGTCGAAATCACCATCAATCCGCCCGGCTTGAGCATGGCCGCGCACCGATTGAGGAAGGTGCCGACATCGCTGACATGCTCGACCACTTCCATCGCCAGCACGATGTCGAAGCGCTCGCGCACGTCCATCTCTTCGGCCGTGGTGCAGCGATAGTCGATCGACAAATGACCCTTGTCGGCATGCAGTTTTGCCGCGGCGATATTGCTGGCGGACGGATCCACCCCGATCACCTGCGCGCCAAGCCGCGTGAACGGCTCACACAGCAGGCCGGCGCCGCAGCCGATATCGAGGATGCGCAGGCCGGAGAGACAATTCAGGCTTCTGACGTTGCGCTCGAATTTGCGGCAGGCGGCGTCGCGGATATAGGTCAGCCGCAGCGGATTGATCTTGTGCAGCGGCGCCATCTTGCCGTTGGGGTCCCACCACTGCTCCGACAATTTCGAGAATTTCGCGATCTCGGCGGGATCGACCGTGGAGGCGGCCGCCCGGGAGGAATCGGCGGGAAAATTCTGTGGCATGACCATGATGGCGCGCCGCTCCTATCGCGCGGTGATGTGGCTGCGGAAGTCGAGCGGCGAAGCGATGGTATCGATGGTCTCGGCTCCCTCACCGACGCCCCGCACCGTCACGCTGCCGTAGTTGAGGATACGGCCGAGAATGCTCTGGTTGACGTCGACGCTTTCGACCTTGTCGAGGCTCATTTCGAAGGTTTTTCGGGTGATGAACCCGGTCTTGTGGACCACGCGCATGTTGGTGACGTCGGTTTCGTGGTCCAGCGGTGGAACCAGGCCTTCACGGTCCAGTACAGCGCCACGATCGCCACTATGGCGGCGGCCGACAGGCACAACAGGACGATGCCCTCGGTGGTGGTCTGGCGGGACAGAAGCAAGAGGAAGAACGCCACGATCCAGGCCGCGATCGCCGGCCAATAAAAGATCCAGTGCGCATTGGTCGAATACAGCACCTTCTCGCCGGGCTGCAGGATATCGTCGATATAACGCCCCATACGTTTGCCTCAATTGCCCTGACGCCACCGGGCCCACGCCATTTTCCGGGGCAGCCAGGAACCCGGTTGCTTGCCCGAAACCGCGCCGCTATGTATACGCGCCTTTTAGCCCGCGCGCTTCGGTTTTGCGCTGGGGTCACATTACTAAATCCTCGCAGGGGAATGCACCAGTCGTCATGGGCCGCCTCGTGATGAAATTCGGCGGCACATCCGTCGCCAATATCGACCGCATCCGCAACGTCGCGCGCCATGTGAAGCGCGAGGTCGATGCCGGCCATGACGTCGCCGTCATCGTCTCGGCGATGGCCGGAAAGACCAATGAGCTGATCGAATGGTGCCGCGAGACCTCAGCGATGCACGACGCGCGCGAATATGACGCCGTGGTGGCTTCCGGCGAGCAGGTCACCGCGGGACTGCTGGCCATCGCCCTGCAGGCGATCGGCATTCAGGCGCGCTCCTGGCAGGGCTGGCAGATCCCGATCAAGACCAGCGACGCCCACGCCTCGGCGCGGATTCTCGACATCGACGGCTCTGAGCTGATCAACCGGTTCAAAGAACGCAAGGAGGTCGCGGTCATCACCGGCTTCCAGGGCATCAATCCCCAGACCAACCGCATTACCACGCTGGGGCGCGGCGGTTCCGACACCTCGGCGGTGGCGATCGCAGCCGCCATTCATGCCGACCGCTGCGACATCTACACCGACGTCGACGGCGTCTACACCACCGACCCCAGGGTGGTTCCCAAGGCGCGCCGGCTCGACAAGATCGCCTTTGAGGACATGCTGGAACTCGCCTCCCAGGGCGCCAAGGTCTTGCAGGTCCGCTCGGTGGAACTCGGCATGGTGCGCAACATGCCGGTATTCGTCCGCTCCAGCTTCGACAAGCCGGAAAGCATCGACCCCTACGCCAACCAGCCGCCGGGCACGCTGATCTGCAGCGAGGAGGAAATCATGGAAAGTCACGTCGTCACGGGGATCGCCTTTTCCAAGGACGAAGCCCAGATTTCCGTCCGCCAGATCGAGGATAAGCCCGGGGTCGCCGCCGCGATCTTCGGTCCGCTGGCCGAGGCCAATATCAATGTCGACATGATCGTGCAGAACGTCTCGGAGGACGGCAAGACCACTGACCTCACCTTCACGGTGCCGGCTTCCGACTATGTCCGCGCCCGCGACACCATCACCGCGGCCAAGGCCAAGATCGGCTATGCCCGGCTCGACAGCGCCACCGATGTGGCGAAGGTTTCGGTGATCGGCAGCGGCATGCGCAGCCATGCCGGCGTTGCAGCCAAGGCCTTCGCGGCGCTTGCGGCGCGCAATATCAACATCCGCGCCATCACCACCTCCGAGATCAAATTTTCGGTGCTGATCGATACCGCCTACACCGAACTTGCGGTGCGGACGCTGCACGCGCTCTACGAGCTCGATCAGGTTTAGAATCGCATCACGATCTCATGTCTTTGTTTGAGCATGGTCTTTTCGGAAAACCGGTTTCCACTTTGCGCTAACGCGGCCCTTCGGGTCCGAATCATGATCGAGCCGGAGAAAAAACGGCGTCTTTGTCACGACATCGGCTCAATAAGAATTTATATTTACGCGAAATCTCAACGCCAGTCGGCGCCGCACTTTGACCGACCTTGCGTTTAGCAGTCGCAGCATTGGACGCGCAGGGACGTTATCGCCGCTGGCAGGCGTTTTGCTTGGCAAAACAAGCCTCAATTCGCTATACGGCCTGATGGGTGAGCCGCCGCAAACTGTGCCACAGTTTTGGCGACGCTGATTCGGCCGTATCCTGGGCTTGCGGCGGCGCCGAATGAATAAAATTGGTGTTTTTCTTGGGTTTACAGCCAGCTACCGGCCACCCGGCGGGCTGGCCTTGCGGGGGAGGATTTTAGCACATGCGAAGCGCGTCGGGAGGCCCCCGCGTCCTGTTGAGACGGCTTCGCGAAACCATGGCGGAGCAGGTCTCAGCCCAGGAACGATTGGACAAGATCGTGGTGCTGATCGCTGCCAACATGGTGGCGGAGGTCTGCTCGACCTATGTGCTGCGCGTCGATAACACGCTCGAACTCTACGCCACCGAAGGCCTCAACCGCGATGCGGTGCACCGAACCGTCCTGAGCGCGCATGAGGGCCTCGTCGGTCTGGTCGCAAGCGAGGCGACGCCGCTCAATTTGAGCGATGCGCAAAGCCATCCGGCGTTCTCGTTCCGCCCGGAAACCGGCGAAGAAATCTATCACTCGTTCCTCGGGGTTCCGATCCTGCGCGCCGGCAATACGCTCGGCGTCTTGGTGGTGCAGAACCGCGCCAAGCGCACCTATGTCGAGGAAGAGGTCGAGGCGCTGCAGACCACCGCGATGGTGCTGGCGGAAATGATCGCCTCGGGCGAATTGTCGGCGCTGGCCCAGCCTGGGGCCGAACCCGCCGCGCGGCATTCATTGCACAAGACCGGCGCGATCCTGTCCGACGGCATCGCGCTCGGCCATGTCGTGCTGCATGAGCCGCGCGTCGTCATCACCAATTACATCGCCGAAGACCTGCCGAAGGAGATCAAGCGCCTCGATGCGGCATTGACCAAATTGCGCGCCGACCTCGACCGAATGCTGGAGCGCGGCGACGTCGCCGAAGGCGGCGAGCATCGCGACGTGCTGGAAGCCTACCGGATGTTCGCCAACGACCACGGCTGGTCGCACAAGCTGCACGAGGCGGTCGCCACCGGCCTCACCGCGGAGGCCGCGGTCGAACGCGTGCAATCCGACACCCGCGCGCGCATGCTGCGCTCCACCGATCCCTACTTGCGCGACCGCCTGCATGACCTCGAAGATCTCGGTCACAGGTTGATGCGGCAATTGGTGGGACAGGATCACGCGCCCTCCCGGGAGCAGCTGCCCGACAACGCCATCCTGATTGCGCGTGCGATGGGACCCGCGGCGCTGCTCGACTACGACCGCAAGCGGCTGCGCGGGCTGGTGCTGGAAGAAGGCACCGCCAACTCCCACGTCTCGATCGTGGCGCGTGCGCTCGGCATCCCCGCGGTCGGCGAAGTGCCGAACGCGCCGGGCATCGCCGATCCCGGCGACGCCATCATCGTCGACGGCACCTCAGGCTCAATCTATGTCCGCCCTTCGGCGGAGATCGAGCAGGCCTATGCGGAGCGGGTACGGTTTCGCGCGCGGCGGCAGGCGCAATATTCGGCGCTGCGCGACAAGCCCTGCGTCACCAGGGACGGCCAGGCGATCGAGTTGATGATCAATGCGGGGCTTACCATCGATCTGCCGCACATCGACGACACCGGCAGCGCCGGCATCGGCCTGTTCCGCACCGAACTGCAATTCATGGTCGGCCAGAGCCTGCCGCGCACCAGCGATCAGCTCGCGCTGTATCGTACGGTGCTGGACGCCGCCGGCGCCAAGCCGGTGACGTTCCGCACCCTCGACATCGGCGGCGACAAGGCGCTGCCCTATATGGAGGCGGTGATCGAGGAAAATCCGGCGCTGGGCTGGCGGGCGATCCGGCTCGGGCTCGACCGGCCCGGCCTGTTGCGCGGCCAGATCCGCGCGCTATTGCGGGCCGGCGGCGGGCGCGCGCTGCGCATCATGTTCCCGATGATAACGGAAGTCGCGGAATTCGATTCCGCCAAGGCGATCGTCGAGCGCGAACTGACCTATCTGCGCCAGCACGGCCATCCGCTGCCGGAGCGTATCGATGTCGGCACCATGGTCGAAGTGCCGGCGTTGCTCTATCAGCTCGATGAGCTCCTCAAGAAAGTCGACTTCGTTTCGGTCGGATCCAACGACCTGTTCCAGTTCCTGTTCGCAGTCGATCGCGGCAACGCCAAGGTCTCCGAACGGTTCGACACCATGTCCGCCCCTATCCTGCGGGCGCTGCGCGAAATCGTGCGCAAGGCCAATGCGGTGAAAAAATCTGCATCGCTGTGCGGCGAGATGGCGTCAAAGCCGATCGGCGCGCTGGCGCTGATCGCGCTCGGTTACCGATCGCTGTCGCTGTCGGCGACCGCGCACGGTCCGGTCAAGGCAATGATCCTCGATCTGGACGCCAGGAAGGCCGAGGCCGTGATGATGCCGCTGCTCGATGCGCCCTCCGGCAGCGTGTCAATCCGGCAGAAACTGACTGAATTCGCCGAGGCCGAGGGGCTGTCGTTGTGAGCCTAACAATGAGTGACCGAACTCCCTCTCGTTCCCTTCTCCTTTGCGGGGAAGGGAATGCAGTCGTCATGCGTGGGTAACCGATGCTCCCCGAAGCCAAACTCGATATTCTGCTGGCGCACCATGCTTCCCTTGAGGCCCAATTGCTGGGCCAGGTGAGTTCGGAAGACTATGTGCGGATCACCCGGGAGCTCGCCGAGCTCAATCCGCTGATCGAGGCTGTGAAAGCCTATCGCGCCGCCAATGCGGAGATCGCCGGGATCGACGCGCTGATCGCCGATCCCGCGACCGAACCCGAGATGCGCGCCATGGCGGAAGCCGAGCGCGCGACGCTTGGCGCGCGCAGCGTCGAATTGGCGCAGCAGATCCGCGTGGCGCTGTTGCCCAAGGACGCCATGGACGATCGCAACGTGGTGCTGGAAATCCGCGCCGGCACCGGCGGCGACGAGGCCGCGCTTTTTGCCGGCGACCTGTTCCGGATGTATGAGCGTTTCGCCGCCTTGCAGGGCTGGAAGGTCGAGGTGATCTCCGCCAGCGAAGGCACCATGGGCGGCTTCAAGGAGATCATCGCCGAAGTGCGCGGTCGCGGCGCGTTCGCCAAGCTGAAATTCGAATCCGGCGCGCACCGGGTGCAGCGCGTGCCCGACACCGAGACGCAAGGCCGCATTCACACCTCGGCGGCGACCGTGGCCGTGTTGCCGGAGGTCGAGGAGGTCGATGTCGACATCAAGCCGGATGATCTGCGAATCGAAACCATGCGCGCGCAGGGCGCCGGCGGCCAACACGTCAACAAGACCGAATCCGCCATCCGCATCACCCACATTCCGAGCGGCATCGTGGTGATGATGCAGGACAGCCGCTCGCAGCACAAGAACCGCGCCTCGGCGATGAACATCCTGCGCTCGCGGATCTACGACGCCGAACGCCAACGCATCGATGCGGTGCGCTCGGCGGACCGCCGCGAGAAGGTTGGCTCCGGCGATCGCTCCGAGCGCATCCGCACCTACAATTTTCCGCAAGGCCGCGTCACCGACCATCGCATCAACCTGACGCTCTACAAGCTCCCCCAGGTGATCGCGGGCGAGGCCTTGGGCGAATTGGTCGACGCGCTGACGACGGAGCATCAGGCAGCACAACTCGCCGCGCAAGGTGCGGCGGCGTGAACAGATCGTCGTCACGGCCAAGCCATTATTCGTCGTCCCCGCGAAAGCGGGGACTCATACGCCGTGACCTCTCGAATTGGACGGTGGAGGTTGCTAATTTCCGTAGCAACGATCGCCTGTGGTTATGGATCCCTGCTTTCGCAGGGACGACACCGAGGTTGTCGTGGAGCCTCAGCAATATCAGCTGTCTCAGGTGACCGACTCTTTCACCGGACAGAGCGTCGACACCGCGCGGCGTACGCTGACCGCGCGCCTTAAGCGAGGCGCCGTCGATTCCGCCGAACTCGACGCGCGGATACTGGTCGGCGCGGCGCTGGGTCTCGATCTTACCGGACTGATCGCGGCGGCCGCGCGGCTCGTCACGGCCGAGGAGGCGGGGCGTCTCGAAGATTTCGCGCGGCGGCGCCTCGTCGGCGAACCCGTCGCGCGCATCCTCGGGTTCAAGGAGTTTTGGGGCTTGCCCCTGCAACTCTCACCTGCGACGCTGGTGCCAAGGCCGGACACGGAAACGGTGGTCGAACTGGCCCTCGAAATGTGGGGTGGCGCGCGCCATTCCAGTCACCGCTCCCGCATCGCCGATATCGGCACCGGATCAGGCGCTATTCTGCTGGCGTTGTTGTCCGAACTACCGGCAGTGTTCGGTGTCGGTACCGACATCAGCCCGGCGGCGCTGCACACCGCAAGCGGCAATGCCGCCGATCTCGGCTTCGCCAAGCGCTCGGCTTTCGTTGCCTGCGATTATGCGGCGGCGCTTTCGGACGGCTTCGATCTGATTGTGTCGAATCCGCCCTACATCCGCTCGGCCGAAATCGCCGGTCTCGCCCGCGAGGTGCGCGGCTATGACCCGCCTCGTGCGCTGGACGGCGGCGGCGATGGCCTCGACGCCTATCGCATTCTCATCCCGCAATCGGCAGCACTGCTCATGCCCGGAGGTAGCCTTGTCTTGGAAGTCGGACTCGGCCAAAGCGGCCAGATCCAGCGATTGATGGCGGCGGCAGGGTTAACGCTTGAAAGTCCCGCCAAGGCCGATCTTTCCGGCGTCCCGCGGGCTGTCGCGGGCCGGAAGCCGCCCAGATAAAGCCTGATTGGAACGTAAAAAACCACTTGGAATATTCCCCGGGAGCGACTACGTTCACTGTTACAACATCGGTCCAGGGTTACTGGCCCCGTAGACGCTACGGGTGAAGGCCAGAGTTCTCAAAAGCGAGAGCCCGCCCCGAGTGAAAGGTTCCAAAACGCAGGTCCCTTTGAGCGCGATGGCTTTAGAGAGCTGCGCTGCTTCCGACCGCAAAGCGAACGAAAGCCTGATATTGCGCTTGAAAACTCACGCTCGAAACCTGTGCTTGTTTTGGCAGGCGTAATGACTTGATGCGGCCGGCGACGCACGCCGGACTGCTGGGGAACGCGTCTTTGTTGACTGCGACGTACGGCAAATTTGTGTGGAATTGAGCGCTTTCGATTCGGCGCGCAGAAGGCGTGCGTCGAATCGGGCGAATCATGGCGGTAGCGACCCGACAATGGCGACCCAAGGCTAATAGCTTCACGGCCAACAACTTCAAGGCTAGTAACTTCAAGGCTAACTTCAGGGCTGGAATAAAGGCACGACATGAGAAACGGTCAGAACAACAAGCGGATGCGCAACCGGAATAACAATAACAACAATAATAATAACAACCGGCGCGGCCAGAACCCAATGACCCGGGTGTTCGAGTCCAATGGGCCGGACATCAAGATCCGCGGCACCGCGTCGCACGTCGCGGAAAAATACGTGCAACTGGCGCGCGACGCGCGCTCTTCCGGCGACCCGGTCGCGGCCGAGAATTACTATCAGCATGCCGAGCATTATTTCCGGCTGATCGCGGCGGCCGAGGAACAATTCCGTCAAAATCAGCCGCAGCCGCGCACCGAGAATGAAATGGCCTCCACGGAGGAAAGCGAAGACGAGGAGAGCTTTTCAAATTTCGGACAGGAGCCGGGCTTCGCCCCGGTGCAGCCGCAGCCGTTCGTGCCGCGTGACAACAATCCGCGCGACCATCAGCGCGAAGGACAACCCTACCAGCCGCGCGACCAGCATCAGCAGCGCGAACACTCCGGTCATCGCGAGCATCGTCCGCAGCCGCAATTTCAACCGCCGCAGCCTCAACCGCAACCGGTGATCCCGGACAACGCCGGCGTTGACCGCCTGCCGTCGTTCATCACCGGACCGCAGCCGCAAATCAACGGAGGCCAAGGCGGCTTCGAGGGCCATGGCGGCGAGCGTTTCCCCTCGCGACGGCGTCGCCGGCCGCACGGCCCGCGGCCCGAAGGCATGGCCGCGCCCGCCGGACCCGGGGACGATTTCAATCCGGGGAATGAGTAGGCAACGCCTCTTTCACCCTCCCCTGGAGGGGCAGGGCTATCGCATATGGCTGAGGGTTGCCATGAGGAAGGCATTGTCCCAGCCAGCGCGTTTGATTTTGCGCCGCAGGGAGGCTCGATCTGGGTGAGTTCGCAGG
>Ga0193751_1000439_pt1 | contig 32804 bp, 23 predicted proteins | sample L1c2metaG_FD_143050 | JGI IMG/M metagenome (GOLD analysis project Ga0193751, IMG submission 143050) | Soil microbial communities from a riparian zone of the East river system, Colorado, United States - L1c2 | ecosystem: Environmental > Terrestrial > Soil > Riparian zone | place: USA: East River...
AGCATTTCTTCGAGAACCCGCGGATCCATCGGCGAAGTCGCGTGATTATCCATGTAAATGGGCAGCTTGACGCCGTTGGGGGCAGTGCGCTGTCCGATGTCCTGACTGGTTGGGGTCGCCGTCTTCACATCCGTACTCATGATTACCTGTCTCCTTAAAAGTACAAAAGTGCTACGAAATCGTTATCAATTCCGCCGGCTTCCCGGTCTCCACCTTTTTGGCATGGACGACTTCCGGCTCTTCCTTCATCTGCGAAATTTTGATGTTCTTCAGCACCTGCTCGATGCTTTCATTCACTTTTCGCAGCGGCTCGCGAATCGTGCATCGATCGGTCTGATCGCATTCGCCGCGAACCGTCACACACGACGTAATGAACAGCGGGCCGTCAATGGCCTTGATCACTTCGAAGGCGGAAATCATCTTCGGATCCCGAGTCAGCGTGTAACCGCCGTTCATGCCATGCTGGGACCGCACCAAGCCGACCTTCGCCAGCCGCTGCAGGATCTTCGCCAAGGCTTCCTGCGGGATCCCATAGGCCTCTGCTACATCCTTGGCGCTGCAGGCCCCCTGGTCAACATGCTCAGCCAGATGCTTCATGGCCATGAGCCCGTAGTCCGCTTTTTTCGTCAGTTTCAGCATGAAGCCGAATGCCGACCTATCTGGTCGTATAAAACTCCGACTGTTTCGGTCGTATTTTGATTTTAGCCTCAACGGCTACTTCACGCAAGGCCGATCAGGCATCGGTTGGATTTGGCAACTGAACGGTAAGTTCTGGCAGGTACATGGCTTAGGCATGGCGGTGGGTCCGGCGTTTCAAACCATTCAGCACCAACCCGCAGATTTCGTCGGCGAAGCTTTCTTCGAGCTTGACGTGACGGATCAGAAAGCGCATTAGAATGGGCCCGTAGAGCGAGTCCAGGATGAGGTCAAAGTCGCAGCCACCGGGTAGCTCGCCGCGGTCAACACCGCGCTGCAGAGTTTGATAGGCCTGTCTGCGTCTGGGCCACAGAAATCTGTCGCGATAGGCCTCGAGCAACTCCGGATCCGATTGTCCTCCGGCGAGCAGCGCGGCCACGACCTTGCCGCGGTCGGAGCGGAAGATGCGAATCAACCCCCGCATCTGCAGGCTCATGTCGCTCTGCACGGAGCCGGTATTCGGGAACCGGAGTTCCTCGTCGGCGCTGGCGGAGAAAGCGTCGGAAACCAGGGCGGCCTTGGTCGGCCACCAACGATAGACAGTTGTCTTGCCAACATTAGCGTCGGCGGCGATGGCCTCAATGCTCAGTTCCGGGAATCCCCCCGGCTGTTTGAGTAGTTTCAAGGTGCTGCGCAGGATGGACTGGCGCGACTCCTCGCTGCGTGGCCGCCCGGGCGGTCGCTTCCCGCCGGCCCCGTTGATTCCGTTCCCATTGTTTCGGTTCCGGGCGTCGGCGCGCCGGGTATGATTTTGAGCCATGGCTAAAGTCTAATATAATTTAAATCCGAAACGTACTGTTTTGAATCTGATTTGCAAGTCCGCAGCCGATGTTGGGGCCGCGTCTTTAGCAGTATCGATTTCCGCTAGTATCAGGTTTCAGCGTTGCCAGTTTTCGCCAGGCGAGTTTTCGCCGGGCGGGTTTTCGTCAGTCCTATGTGGATCGTCGCATTAGCGCTTCGCCGTCCTTACACGTTCGTCGTGATGGCTCTGCTCATCATCATTCTTACGCCCATCACCATCCTGCGCACCCCGGTCGACATTTTTCCCGAAATCAACATTCCCGTCGTCAGCGTGATATGGAACTACACGGGCCTGGCGCCGAGCGAGATGGCGGACCGGATCGTGGCCAACTCCGAGCGCGGATTCACGGTCACGGTCAGCGACATCGAACACCAGGAATCGCAATCGCTGAGCGGAATCGCCGTGATCAAGATATTCTTCCGGCCTTCCGCCAACATTTCCGTGGCGCTAACGCAAGTGACGGCGATCTGCCAGACCGTGCTGCGGGGATTGCCTCCGGGCACGACTCCGCCACTGATCATCACTTACACCGCATCCTCGACACCCATTGTGCAACTGGGCTTGAGCAGCAAGACGCTTCCGGAACAGCAGTTGTTCGATTTGGGGCAGAATTTTCTGCGCACGCAGTTGGCCACGGTTCAGGGGGCGGCCACCCCGTATCCTTATGGCGGCAAGCCGCGCCAGGTGCAGGTGGACCTCGATTCCGCCAAGCTGCAGGCCTATGGTTTGGCGCCCGCGGACATCGTCAACGCGGTGGCCGCGCAGAACTTGATCTTGCCGGCAGGTACCACGAAAATCGGGCCCACCGAGTACAACGTGGAGATGAACGGCACTCCGCAGACCGTCCCCGAGCTAAATGATCTGCCGGTGAAGACTTCGAACTCGTCCACTCTCTACCTGCGCGATGTGGCGCACGTACGCGATGGATTTGCGCCGCAAACCAACATCGTGCGGCAGGACGGCGTGCGCGGCGTGCTGATGTCGATCTTCAAGCTGGGCGGAGCTTCCACGCTGACGGTCGTCAATGCGGTGAAGGCGATCGTGCCGCTGGCGGCACAATCTCTGCCGCCCGAGCTTAGCATCAAGGCTCTGTTTGATCAGTCGCTTTTCGTGCGGGCGTCGATTGCGGGAGTTGTCCGGGAAGGTCTGATCGCTGCCTGTCTCACCGCCGCCATGATCCTGCTCTTCCTGGGCGATTGGCGTCCGACGATAATCATCGCAATCTCGATCCCGCTCTCCATCTTCGTCTCTGTGCTTCTCCTGAGCGCGCTCGGCGAGACCATCAACATCATGACCCTGGGAGGATTGGCGCTCGCCGTCGGCATCCTGGTGGATGATGCGACGGTGGAGATCGAAAACATCGAACGCAATCTGGCCATGGGTAAGGAGATGAAGCAGGCCATCCTCGACGGCGCCCAACAAATTGCGGTGCCCGCGCTGGTATCGACGCTGTGTATCTGCATCGTTTTTGTGCCGATGTTCTTTCTGGCCGGAGTGGCAAAGTTTCTTTTTGTCCCGCTGGCGGAAGCGGTGTCGTTTGCCATGCTGGCGTCGTATCTGCTGTCGCGAACCCTGATTCCGACCATGGTGATGTTTATCATGCGCGGGCACGAGCATCGCGCCGCGGAGCCGACAAATTTCCTCTCAAAATTCCAGCGAAGATTTGAGCGCGGTTTCGAACGATTCCGCGGCGGCTACCAGCAATTGCTGGAAACCACGCTCGAACGCCGGGGATTATTCGCTATCGGCTTTGTGGTTTTCTGCGTTTTATCGCTGGGGCTGGTGTTTTTTCTGGGGCAGGACTTCTTTCCGCAAGTGGACGCGGGTCTGATTCGTTTGCACCTTCGCGCCCGATCCGGCCTGCGCGTGGAAGAGACCGCGCGTCTATGCGATGAAGTGGAGCGAGTGCTGCGCAGCGAGATTCCGAAGGAAGAGTTGCAGACGATGCTGGACAATATCGGCGTTCCGTACTCGGGCTTGAACCTTTCCTACAGCAGTTCGGGCGTGATTGGGTCGAGTGATGCGGAAATTCTGATTTCGCTGAATCCGGAACATCATCATCCGACGGCGCGGTATGTCCGCCGGTTGCGCCGCGAACTGCCCGCGCGTTTCCCGGGCGTAGAGTTTTTCTTTCAGCCCGCCGATATCGTGTCTCAAATTCTTAATTTCGGATTGCCCGCGCCGGTCGATATCCAGATCATGGGCGCCGAGATGTCCACCAACTACGACCTCGCGCAGAAGATCGCAAATCAGGTGCGCCAGATTCCCGGCACGGCGGACGTACACGTGCAACAACTGATGAATCTGCCCACTCTTCATCTGGATATGGACCGCACCCTCATCAATCAGGTCGGACTGAATGCCCGCGATGTCGCACAAAGCGTGCTGATCAGCTTGAGTGGAAGCTTCCAGACGGCTCCAAATTTCTGGCTTAATTCAAAAAATGGTGTTACTTATTCCGTCGCGGTTCAGAGCCCGCAGTATCGTATGACGTCGGTGCAGGACTTGATGAACACGCCGGTGACGAACCCGAGTGCGCAGGCTCCGCAAGTGCTCGGCAATCTGGCTCAACTTACGCCGGTGGCTCGTCCCGCAGTGGTCAACCATTACAACGTGCAGCCGGTCATCGATGTGTATGCCAGCACGCAGGGGCGCGATCTCGGCGGGGTTGCGTCGGATGTCATGAAGGCGCTGAAACCATTCCAGGACCATCTGCCGCGCGGAACCCGCATCGTGGTTCGCGGGCAGGTCCAGACAATGCAATCTTCGTTCCTCGGCCTCGGCCTCGGTCTTCTGGGGGCGATTGTGCTCGTCTATTTGCTGATCGTGGTCAACTTTCAGTCGTGGCTCGACCCCTTTATCATTATTACTGCCCTGCCGGGAGCGCTGGCGGGGATCTGCTGGTTCCTGCTGATTACGCGTACCACGCTCAACGTTCCGTCGCTGACGGGCGCGGTCATGTGCATGGGGGTGGCGACCGCGAATTCGATTCTGATGGTTTCGTTTGCTCGCGACCGCATGGATACGGGAGTCCCCGCACTGCAAGCAGCGATCGAAGCGGGCTACACACGCATGCGGCCTGTGTTGATGACAGCCCTCGCCATGATCATCGGCATGCTGCCGATGGCGTTGGGCTTCGGAGAGGGTGGCGAGCAGAACGCACCGCTGGGCCGCGCCGTGATTGGCGGCCTGCTCTTCGCAACCGTAGCCACCTTATTTTTTGTGCCGAGTGTATTTACGATCATTCATGGCCGCCGCCAAGCGCGACTGCTGCCAGAGCAAAAGTAGACTGGAGTATAGAGAAGAGTAAAAGTAGAGAATTTGTTGGAGACCGCAATCATGCCAGTACAATCGCCGCCTGTAACTACGCAGCAGAATGAGACGCAGCACGTCGGCCGAGAGAACAGTCGGCCTTCCGATCCGGGTCCGGCTCCGGCAGGGCGGGCAAAGATTCTGATTGGCGCCGTGCTACTCGTCCTGATCACCGCAGCCGTAGTTACTTTTCTGAACAGAAAGAGCGAATCTGACGCGCTTGCGAAAGAAACCGAAGCCGTCTCGATTCCGACCGTCGCCGTCGTGCAACCCCAGGCCGAGCCCGGAAACGACGAACTGGTGTTGCCAGGAAATTTGCAGGCATTTGAAGAGTCTCCCATTTTTGCCCGAACCAACGGTTACCTCTTGCGCTGGTATAAGGACATTGGAAGCAAGATTCAGAAAGGCGAACTGCTGGCGGCGATCGACACACCGGAGATTGACCAGGAACTTTCGCAGGCGCGAGCCAGCCGTGAGCAGGTCAGGTCGGCGCTGGGATTGGCGAAGATCTCGGCTGACCGCTGGGCGAATCTGCGCAAGACCGACTCGGTTTCGCAGCAGGAAGCCGACCAGCAAGCGAGCGGCTATCAGCAGGCGCAAGCCAATCTTGCAGCGGCGGACGCCAATGTTCGCCGCCTCGAACAACTCGAATCTTTCAAGAACGTGTACGCTCCTTTTTCCGGCGTGCTTACCCGGCGCAATGTCGATCCGGGGGTGCTCATTAATTCCGGGGCCGGGCTCAGTGGCAAAGAACTGTTCGATATCGCGCGCGTCGATCCGCTTCGGGTTTACGTCAGTGTTCCGCAGGCGTATGCGCCGAACATGAAAGTTGGGATGAAGGCGACCGTTACGCTCCAGGAATTTCCGGGCCTGAAATTTATGGGAACCGTGGCTCGCACGTCCGATGCCATCGATCCCGCGACGCGCACCCTGAACACGGAAGTGGATGTTCCCAACAAAGATGGCAAGCTGCTGCCGGGTTCCTTCGGCCAAGTACATTTTGCGACCGGGACTTCTGTTCCGAGGATTACGATCCCGGTGAACGCCATGCTGTTTCGCGCAGAGGGGCCGAGGGTCGCGGTCGTCGACAAGGACAACACGGTGCATATGCACCCGATCAGCATTGGGCGCGACTTCGGAGCTACGCTTGAAATTCTTGGCGGGCTCGAGGTCAGCGATCGGATCATCATCAACCCGTCCGACTCACTCGAGGAAGGGCAGAAAGTGCACGTCGCCACGCCGAACCAGGGAGCTGCTCGCTCGTGAAGGGATTGACTCCAGCCTGTAAAGACGGGGTTGGCCCCCTCTTCGGAGACGGCGCGAGACGCGGCAAGCCGCGTCTCTACGGGAATTCGGTGCTTGTGCTCTCTGCGTTAGTCTGCATGTTGGGATGCACCGCGGGGCCGGGGTATAAGCGTCCCGTCGCGGCGGTTCCCGATGCGTGGAAGGGCGCTGGGCCGTGGCAGACGGCGGCTCCGAAGGATGCAATTCCCAAGGGCGCATGGTGGCAGATATTTCATGACGCCGAACTAGACCGGCTGGAGCATGAACTGCTTCAGGCAAACCAGTCGCTGGCGGCGGCAGAGGATCGCCTCTCGCAGGCGCGGTCGCAGGCGCGAATCGCGTCGTCGGCATACTTCCCGGTGCTCAGCGCCGATCCGAACGGACAGCGCCAGCGCATTTCCGGCAATCGTCCGGTTTTGGGCAGCACGACTGCGACTGTACCCGTTACTCAGAACGTTTTTACCGTCCCGTTTTCCGTGAGCTACGAGCTTGATTTATTCGGACGCGTGCGCCGCAATCTTGAAGCAGCCAACGCTTCGCTGCAAGGGAGCGCGGCCGACCTGGAAAATGTGCGCCTGGTGTTGACCGCCGAACTTGCCGCCGACTATTTCAATCTGCGCGAACTTGATCGCGAGGCTGGAGTGGTGCGGCAGTCGGTTGAAATCCAGCAAAAAGGACTGGATCTGGTCAACCATCGTCACGAAGGCGGAGTCGCGAACGGGCTGGAAGTCGCGCAGCAGGCCGCGTTGCTGGATTCGACCGCGACGCAGCTTTCGCTCGTGCTGCAGCAGCGGGCGCAATTCGAACATGCCATCGCCGTGCTGACGGGGAAGTCCGCCTCGGCTTTCAACGTTGCTGAGGCGCCGTTCGACGCCGCTCCCCCCGCGATTCCCACCGGAGTGCCATCTGAGATTCTGGAGCGTCGTCCTGACGTCGCTACCAGTGAGCGTCAGATGGCGTTCGAAAATGCACAAGTCGGTCTAGCGGTGGCTGCGTTTTATCCGCATATTACTTTGAGTGGGAGTGGCGGATGGGAAAGCCGCGACATCGCCTCACTGGTAAGCGCTCCAAGCGCTTTCTGGTCGCTGGGAGGCGATCTCTTGCAGCCGATTTTCAATGGCGGCCGCAATCGCGCCAACCTGGCGGTCAGCCGTGCGGCCTATGACGAATCGGTAGCCAATTATCGCGAATCTGTTCTGGTTGCATTTCAGCAGGTGGAGGACGGGCTTTCCGGCCTGGCGCTGCTGGACCAGGCTTCGAAAAGTCAGCAGACGGCGGTCGCCGATTCGCGCCGCGCACTCGACATCGCCAACAATCGCTACGTCGGCGGCGTCACCACGTACCTCGATGTGATTACCGCCCAAACCACGCTGCTGAGTAACGAACGTCTGGCAACGCAGTTGCTCGGGCAACAAATGACCACTTCCGTTTTCCTGGTGAAGGCCCTGGGCGGCGCGTGGGACGCCTCCGAAATTCAGCGCGAACAGGTGAGACCGGCGCTGGTTCAAGCCGTGCAGCAGTAACTCCACGGTGGAAGACAGTTGGGGACTCAACGTCGCGGATGTTCGCTGTGCAACTTCGTGCACAGCTCTGGTGTCTTGATGATCTCTCTCGCGTTTCTTGCGCAGAATCTACAATTTACAAACCTTTACCATCTTTCGCTTTCCCGGAACCATCAAGTTGGAAGAGTATGATCGTCTACTAGTTTCTGTGCTATGGCGCCAGAGAATTCGCGAGTAGAACGGCAAATGGACGGCAAATGATCGCATCGATTCGGCAACGAACTTACTTACCGTCTGCGCGGTTCTTGTTTCGCGCAGCTCTTCAACGGTTAGAAACATGAATAAAAATCTGAATTGGCAGTGGATGCAGCTCGGCGCGATCTTACTTCTGCTGCTTGCTTTTGGCGGTTGCCAGAGCGCCAATTCCACAAAGAGCCAACAAGCCCTGGCAGCCACGAGCCGCGCCATACCGGTTGCGGTTGCGGCAGCGGTCTCGCAGGATATGCCGGTGTACCTGACCGGCTTAGGCTCGGTCACTGCCTACAACACGGTGAGCGTGAAGAGCCGGGTGGACGGCCAACTTATCCAGGTAAATTTCCGTGAAGGGCAGCAGGTCAACAAGGGCGACCTGCTGGTGCTGATCGATCCCCGCCCGTTCGAGGTACAACTCGCGCAGGCGCAAGCGCAGTTGTTTAAGGATCAGGCCTCACTCCGCGACGCGCAACTGAACTACCAGCGCTTCAAGGACCTGCTGCAGGAATCCGGCGCGATGTCGCAGCAGCAGGTGGACACGCAAAAGTCGACGGCAGATCAATTCGAAGGCGCGGTTCGGGCTGACCAGGCATCGATCGACAACGCGAAACTTCAGATCGCGTATTGCCACATTACCGCGCCGGTAAACGGCCACATCGGCTTGCGCTTAGTCGACGCCGGCAACATCGTCCATGCCAGCGATGCGAACCCCATGCTGGTCATCACGCAATTGCAGCCAATCTCGGTCATCTTCACGTTGCCGGAGGACAGCCTGCCTGTGGTCGTGCAACGAATGAAACAGGGAACTCTGGCGGTTGACGCCTTCAGTCGCGACGACCAGACCAAGCTGGCTACCGGCACCTTGCTGACCATCGACAACCAGATTGATCAGACGACCGGCACCGACCGCCTGAAGGCCGTCTTCGATAACAAGGATGGCGTGCTCTTCCCGAATCAGTTCGTCAACATCCGCTTGCTGCTCGACGTGCGCAAGAACAGTACGATCGTTCCCAGTGTGGCCGTGCAGAAGGGGCCGCAGGGAAATTTTGTTTATGTGGTGAAAACCGACAAGACGGTGGAGGCGCGGACCGTGACCGTCGCGCTCACGCAATCCAATCAAAGCGCGATTGGCAGCGGCCTGCAGGTCGGAGAGGTCGTGGTCATCGACGGGCAGGACAAGTTGCAGAACGGCGCGAAAGTTGAAACTCGCAGCGGTACCGGAAGCCCCAGCGCTTCGCAATCGACTACACAGCCGGCGAAAACAGCTCCAACGTCATGAACCCCTCTCGCCTTTTCATTCTGCGGCCGGTCGCCACCTCTTTATTGATGGCGGCCGTAATGCTCGTCGGATTCGTCGCCTACCGGCAACTGCCGGTCTCCGCCTTGCCCGAGGTGGACTACCCGACTATCCAGGTCATGACGTTCTACCCCGGCGCCGCTCCCGATGTGATGGCGTCTTCGGTCACCGCTCCGTTAGAGCGGCAGTTCGGACAAGTTCCCGGACTGAACCAGATGACCTCGACGAGCTCGTTCGGCAGTTCGCTGATCACTTTGCAGTTCGCGCTCGATCAGAACATCGACGTCGAGGAACAGCAGGTGCAGGCCGCAATCAACGCGGCAACCACGTACCTGCCGCAAAATCTTCCGAATCCTCCGATTTACAACAAGGTAAACCCAGCCGATGCGCCGATCCTCACGCTGGCGCTGACCTCGGATTCTCTGCCTTTATCGCGCATCGAAGACATGGCCGAGACGGCGCTCGCGCAGAAGATCTCGCAGCTTCCCGGAGTCGGCCTGGTTTCGATCAGCGGAGGGCAGAAGCCGGCGGTCCGCATCCAAGCCAATCCCACAGCTCTGGCTTCCTACCAGTTAGGTCTCGAAGATGTGCGCGCCGCGCTGGCCGCCGCCAATGTGGACCAGGCCAAGGGAGTGATTGACGGTCCGCGGCAATCGTTCACTATTGGCGACAACGACCAACTGCTATCGAGCCAGCAATATAACAGCGTTGTCATCGCTTACAGGAACGGTGCCCCGGTGCGTTTGTCGGACGTAGCCACTGCCATCGACAGCGCTGAAAATGTGAAGCAGGCGGCCTGGGTTAACACCACGCCCGCGGTTCTGCTGAATATTCAGCGCCAGCCCGGGGCAAACATCATCAGCGTGGCCGATCGCATCAAGGCAGTTCTTCCGCAATTGCAAGCTTCCATGCCGGCGGCCGTCAAAGCTCAAATCCTCATCGACCGTACGCAGACGATTCGCGCATCGGTCAACGATGTGCAGTTCGAGTTGATGCTGACCGTGGTCCTGGTAGTAATGGTCATCTTCCTCTTTCTGCGGAATCTCGCCGCGACCGTCATCCCAAGCATTGCTGTGCCGCTCTCACTGGTGGGCACCTTCGGAGTGATGTACCTGCTCGGTTACAGCCTCAACAACCTGACGCTGATGGCGCTCACGATCTCAACCGGATTCGTAGTGGATGATGCGATCGTGATGATCGAGAACATCGATCGCTACCTGGAAGAAGGTGAGCCTCCGCTGGAAGCCGCGCTCAAGGGAGCGGGACAGATTGGATTCACCATCGTATCGCTGACCGTTTCGCTGATCGCGGTGCTGATCCCGTTGCTCTTCATGGGAGACATCGTCGGCCGGCTCTTCCGCGAGTTTGCCGTTACCCTGGCGGTTACGATTCTGGTTTCCGCCGTGGTCTCGCTGACTCTGACGCCGATGATGTGCGCGAAGCTTTTGAAGCAGAGACAGCCCGGGAAGGAATCTCGCTTCTACCGCGTCACCGAAGACTACTTCAACCGCATAATCGCGTTCTACGGCCGGACCCTGAAGTGGGTCCTCAAATATCAGACCATCACTCTGCTGGTAACGGTATCAACCCTGGTCGCCACGCTGCTTCTTTATGTCTACGTGCCCAAGGGTTTCTTCCCGGTGCAGGATACGGGCGTGATCATGGGAGTCTCCGAAGCCGCCGAGAATACTTCGTTTGCGGCCATGGCGGAGAAGCAGCAGGCGCTGGCAAAGGTGATTCTGAAAAATCCGAACGTCGACAACCTGGCTTCGTTCATCGGCATCGATGGCACGAACATCACGCCTAACAGCGGCCGCATCCAGGTTAATCTGAAGCCGCGCAATCAGCGTAAGGAGACTGCTTCCGAGATCATTCGCGATCTGCAACCGGAACTTGCCAAGGTGGAAGGCATCACGCTGTACATGCAGCCGGTGCAGGACCTGACCGTGGAAAGCCGCGTCAGCAGCACCCAGTACCAGTATTCAATGGAAGACGCCGACGCGGTCGAATTGGCAACTTGGTCTCAGCAACTTCTGCAAAAGCTCCAAACCGTGCCGCAGTTGCGCGACGTGGCCAGCGATCAACAGAACAACGGATTGCAAGCGAACCTGATCATCGATCGCGACACGGCTTCGCGGTTGGGTATCCTGCCGCAGGCCATCGACGACGCGCTTTACGACGCGTTTGGACAGCGGCAAGTGTCCACCATGTTTACGCAGTTGAACCAGTATCACGTCGTGCTGGAAGTGAGTCCGCAATTCAAGACGACCCCGGACGATTTGAAGGACATCTACGTCAAGTCAACGAGCGGCGTAACCAGCGCCGGTACGACGGCGACCAGCACTTCAAGCAGCAGCGCCTCGGCCAGCAACACCTCGGCTAGCAACACCTCGACTAGCAACACGGCAGCCGCCGCATCCGCCAACACCACGCAGGTTCCGCTTTCCGCCTTTACTCGCGTCGAGATGCGCAATGCACCGCTTGCGATCAATCACCTGGGCCAGTTTCCGGTGGTGAACCTGTCGTTCAACCTTGCGCCCGGAGTTTCCTTGGGCGACGCCACCACGGCGATCGAACAGGCGGAACAGCAAATCAACCTGCCGCGCAGCATCAATACCAGTTTCCAGGGAACCGCGGCTGCCTTTCACAATTCGCTTTCGAGCGAGCCTTGGCTCATTCTGGCTGCAATCATCACCGTCTACATTGTGCTGGGAGTGCTCTACGAGAGCTACATTCATCCGCTCACGATTCTTTCCACACTGCCCTCGGCCGGTGTCGGCGCAATTCTTGCGCTGCTGATTACCCGCAATGATCTCGGCGTCGTAGCACTGATTGGCATCATCCTGCTGATCGGCATCGTGAAGAAGAACGCCATCATGATGATTGACTTCGCGCTCGAAGCCGAACGCGTGGAGCATAAAGCGCCGGAAGAAGCCATCTACCAGGCGTGCTTGCTTCGTTTCCGTCCGATCATGATGACGACCATGGCCGCATTGCTCGGCGGATTGCCGCTGGCGCTCGGTGGCGGCACTGGCTCGGAATTGCGCCATCCGCTCGGCATCACGATTGTCGGCGGATTGCTCCTCAGCCAGTTGCTCACTCTCTACACAACCCCAGTCGTGTATTTGTGGTTTGACCGGCTGGCGCAAAGATTCGCGGGCTACAAGATCGGCAATCCGATGGAGGAGCCGGCTCCCGAGGCCACAGGGGACTAAGGCATGAATATTTCTGCTCCCTTTATCAAGCGGCCGGTCGGGACCTCGTTGCTGGCGGCGGCGCTGCTGCTTTCGGGAGCGTTGGCATTCAAGTTTCTGCCCGTAGCCCCGCTGCCGCAGGTGGAGTTTCCCGTCATTTCGGTGTCGGCTGGTTTGCCCGGAGCAAGTCCGGAGACGATGGCGTCGGCGGTGGCGACTCCACTGGAGCGCCAGTTCGGACGCATCGCCGGCGTGAACCAGATGACCTCGACCAGCCAACTGGGTTCCACCAGCATCGTTCTCCAGTTCGACCTCAGCCGGAACATCGATGGCGCCGCACGCGACGTGCAAGCGGCCATCAATGCGGCGCGCAGCCAACTGCCTTCCTACCTTCCCGGCAATCCAACATATCGCAAGGTCAACCCGGCGGATGCGCCCATCATGATCCTGGCGCTCACCTCCGAAACCATCCCTCTGCCCAAGATTTACGATGCCGCCGACTCAATCCTCGCCCAGAAACTGGCGCAGGTGGATGGCGTAGGGCAAGTCTTTGTTGGCGGCGGCGCAAAACCGGCTGTGCGCGCCGAAGTCAACCCCATGCTATTGAACAAGCTGGGCGTAGGCCTGGATTCGGTCCGCACCGCACTCAACCAGGCAAACGCCAACACTCCCAAAGGCGAAATCAGCGATGCAGCGAATGCCTGGGCCCTTCACGACAACGATCAGATTTTCCTCTCCGATCAGTATCGCAACCTGATTGTCGCCTACAAGAACGGCGCGCCGGTCCGGCTGGCCGATGTCGCCGATGTGCAGGACGCGGTCGAAGATATTCATGTCGTTGGACTGGCGAATGGCAAGCCCGGAGTGCTGATGATCGTCTCGCGCCAGCCGGGCGCGAACATTATCGCAACCGTCGATCGCGTGTACGCGGCGCTGCCGCAGTTGCAGGCTTCGATCTCTCCCGCCATCGCAATGAACGTGGTTCTCGACCGGACGACCACGGTTCGAGCCTCGGTGCACGATATCGAGTTGACGCTCATCATCTCGGTCATACTCGTCATCCTGGTCGTCTTCGCTTTTCTGCGTACGTTGCGCGCAACCCTGATTCCCAGCATAGCCGTGCCGCTCTCTCTGATCGGCACTTTCGGCGTGATGTACCTGCTGGGCTACAGTCTGGATAACTTGTCGCTGATGGCACTCGCGATCTCGACCGGCTTCGTGGTGGACGATGCGATTGTAGTGCTGGAGAACATCACGCGCTTCGTCGAACAGGGGATGACCCCGGTGCAGGCGGCGTTTCGCGGAGCCCGTGAAATCGGATTCACGGTGCTCTCGATGAGCACCTCGCTGGTGGCCGTTTTCATTCCTATTCTGCTGATGGGTGGTATCGTCGGGCGGCTCTTCCGCGAATTCGCCGTCGTGCTCAGCATCGCCATCTGCGTGTCGCTGGCGATTTCACTGACCTTGACGCCCATGATGTGCGCCAAGTTTCTGCGGCCTCAGAGCGAGAAAAAGCATGGGCGCTTCTATCGCGGCAGCGAATGGGCCTTTGACCGTATGCTTGGCGGATACAAACGCGGTCTAGATTGGGTCTTAGGTCATCAGCGGTTTACCTTCATCGTGACAATCGCGACTGCCTGTCTCAGCGTGTATCTCTACATGCTGGTTCCGAAGGGCTTCTTCCCGCAACAGGATACGGGCCGGATCAGCGGATCGGTGCAGGCAGCACAGGACATTTCCTTCTCGGCCATGAAGGGGAAGATGACCCAGTTCATGAACATCGTAATAAAGGATCCTGCGGTGGCCACGAGCGTGGGCTTCGCCGGCGGCAATACCACGTACAACACCGGACGCATGTTCATCACGCTCAAACCGCTTGCGGAACGTAAGATGACCGCGGATCAAGTGATTGGACGTCTGCGATCGAAATTAGCGGTGGTCCCGGGTGCGACCCTGTACATGCAGTCGGCGCAGGATCTGACCATCGGCGGGCGCATGAGCCAGGCGCAATTCCAGTACACGCTGCAGGGGGAAGACCTGGCGGAGATGAACGACTGGGCGCCGCGGCTGCTTCAAAAGCTTCGTTCTCTGCCGCAGTTGCGTGACGTCAACACCGATCAGCAGGATAAGGGTCTGCAAGCGAGCGTTGTGATTGACCGCGACACCGCCGCGCGGCTTGGAGTCTCCGCATCCGCTATTGATAGCGCTCTCTACGATGCCTTTGGCCAGCGCCAGGTCTCGATCATGTACCGGGCTTTGAACCAGTATCACGTGGTCATGGAAGTTGCTCCGGAGTTTGCCAATAGCACCGACGCTCTCCAGAGCATCTATGCGCGCGCGAATAATGGCACGGCGGTGCCGCTGGCGTCGCTCGCGCACTTCGGGCCATCGAACACTTCGCTCGGGGTCAACCACCAGGGACAGTATCCATCGGTGACGCTGTCTTTCAATCTAGCCCCGGGAATTGCGCTCGGCGATGCCACCAAGGTAATTGACAACGCCGAGCGCAGCATCGGTTTTCCGTCCACCATCCATGGGAGTTTTCAGGGCACGGCCGCAGCTTTCCAAGACGCGTTATCGAGCGAATGGCTGCTTATCCTGCTTGCGGTGCTGACCGTTTACATCGTGCTGGGCATTCTTTATGAGAGCTTCGCGCACCCGTTCACGATCCTGTCGACGATTCCTTCCGCCGGAGTGGGCGCGCTGCTCGCTTTGCTGATCTCGAAGAATGAGCTGAATGTGATCGGGACGATAGGCATCATCCTGCTGATCGGCATCGTCAAGAAGAATGCCATCATGATGATTGACTTTGCGCTCTACACCGAGCGCGAACACGGAAAGTCTCCGACGGACGCGATTCACGAGGCATGCTTGTTGCGTTTTCGCCCGATCATGATGACGACCATGGCGGCGCTTCTTGGCGGATTGCCTTTGGCTTTGGGGACCGGCACGGGATCGGAGCTGCGGCGTCCGCTCGGCATCACCATTGTGGGCGGGCTCATTGTGAGCCAGATGCTGACGCTGTTCACCACTCCCGTGGTTTATATCTACGTCGACCGCCTGCGACTGTGGCTGGCAAGCCTTTTCACCAAAGCTCCCGCGCAGGCTCGGCCGCCGGTCGTATCGCGTCCGGCGCAGAGCCAGTAGGCAGGACGGAGCACTCGGAAAAATCCAGGGCGGATTTCGCCGTGAGCTATGCCGTGTGGCGTTCCTGATTGCCGTGGCGCGAACGAATCTCGCGTTCTGCAACCAGCCAATCCTGATTCTCGTTGCCGTTGCCGTCCTCGCCGCCCGCTGTCGCTCTGCGCTCCAGATAAAGTTCGTAGGCGCGGCGGCGAATCTCTTCTTCGAGATTGATGGGGACAACGTTGGACGGTTTCCCGTCCTTGCGAACTTCCTTGTGAACTTCGAGCGCACCCTGCACAGCGGCAACCGTGACTCCGGCTTTCTTGCCGCGAATAGTCGTAGCGTTTTCGGTTGTCTTGCGAGCCATACGGTACTCCTTACAGATTCCCAATTCCAGTAATGGTCTAACGTAATGAACCAGCGACATACACACACCCCTATAGCCGCTATCCGGCTATTTGCGACGAAGGGTTGATCCAAATATAACGCGAACGCCTGTGGAAGTGTGCGGGAAAGACAACGAAAAAAATCGTTGCTCTGTATGAAAAAGACACTCTTTTGGGCAAGGACAGGCGTGGATGGTCCGAGGGGGTAAAAGTACTCTGGTAACTTGTGGAAAAGTTCTTCGTGCCCGCAGGATAGATGCGTAAGGCCTAAAGGCCACACCTATGTCATCGGGCAATCAGGGTTCCGCCGCTAAGGCTGCCAAGGCCGCCAAGGCCGGCGTCAACGAATTGGAGAGCATGCTTTCGGAATCTCCGAGTTCGGATAGAGTTTGCCTGAAGCTGGCCCAGATCCTGCAAGTGCGCCGCAGCGAAGTAGCGCTGATGAGGCTGGAAAAGGGTAGTCTGCGATTCATCTTTCCGCCGGAGCTGCGATCGGCAGGCGTTCTGCCGCTGACCGGATCGGCGGTTGCGGCGCGGACGGCGGCGACTCGCACTCCTCTTCTTTCGAATGCTTTTATGCGCGTAAAACATGTCAGCCTGTTTGAAGCGGTCAAGCTGGGAGCCGAAACAGAAGATCGAAGCCAGGAGCAAATGCCGATTCAGAAAATCATGTCCGTTCCCGTGGTGTCATCAGAAGGAAAGGTGATGGGAGTAGTGCAGGTTTCGCGCAAAGGGCTGGATGCTTCTATCGCGGGCGCCGACTTCACCGGCGATGACTTGAAGCAACTGGAGCAGGCCGCCGAAGTCATCTCTCGCATGACGTTCATGCAGGAAGGCGCGGAGATCTAGAATTTGTGATTGGTAATTTGTAATTGGCAATTGAAGCTCAATTGGGCCATTGTTTGAAATTACAAATTGCAAATTACCAATCACCAGTTCCTCACACCGCTTGTCCGACGCAAAATCCGGACGCCCACGCCCACTGGAAGTTGAAGCCGCCGAGTTGGCCGGTGACGTCGACCACTTCTCCGATGAAAAAAAGGCCGGGCACTTTCTTTGATTCCATGGTCTTGGCGGAAAGTTCACCGGTATCGACGCCGCCCGCCGTGACTTCCGCTTTTGCGTAACCCTCGGTCCCTTCCGGCTCGACCTCCCAAGAATGCAGTTGACGTTCGGCGTCAGCGATGGCGCGATCGGAGTTGCCAGCCAAAGGATAAGTTTCGAGCCAGCGATCCGCGAAGCGACGAGGCAGGATCTCTCTCAGCAGCAACTTCCAACTCGATTCGTCGCGATGTTCTCGCGTTCGCAAATCGGCAGTGAGATCGCGGTCTGGCGCAAGGTCGAGATGAATCGGCTCCTTGCCGTCCCAGTAAGAGGAGATTTGGAGAATCGCTGGCCCGCTGATGCCGCGATGAGTGAAAAGCATGTTTTCGCGAAAAGTCTGTTTCGTGGCGCGCGTGCAAGCAATCACCTCGGTTGAGACTCCTGCCAGATCGCACCAGCGCTTGCGGTCCCGTTCGCTGAACACGAGAGGAACCAGGGCGGCGCGCGGGGGCTCGATCTTCAGGCCAAATTGCCGGGCCAGATCGTAACCAAATGAGGTGGCGCCGATTTTCGCGATGGACAAGCCTCCGGTGGCGACCACCAGGCGGGGCGCACCGAAATTGGCGTCCTTGGCTTGAACGGTGAACTGGTCGGTTTTCTGCACCTCGTTCTTGCATACCTCGGTCACTTTCGTATTGCACCGGATCTCTACTCCGGCATCGCGGCATTCCTGCTCGAGCATTGTAGTGATGTCGCTCGCGGCTCGATCGCAGAACAGCTGGCCGAGCTTTTTCTCGTGATAGGGGATGCGATGTTTTTCGACGAGGCGCACGAAATCGGCCGGAGTATAGCGGGCCAGCGCCGACTTGGCGAAGTGCCGATTGGCTGAAAAAAAGTTCTCCGGGCTGCTGTGCAGGTTAGTGAAATTACAACGGCCGCCGCCGGAGATGAGGATTTTTTTGCCGATTCGATCCGCGCGTTCGAGTACGAGGACATGCCGGCCCCGCTTTCCGGCTTCAATGGCACACATCAGGCCAGCAGCGCCGGCTCCGAGAATGATGATGTCGTATTTGTGATTCACGCAGGCCTATTCAGAAACGAGATTAGCAGGGTCGTCGAGCTGCCAGCGCTACGGAATCGGATTCCCCCACTTCTCGGCAAATACCGTGCGCTGCATGGCGAAGCGTCCGGCGAAACGTTTGTCTTCTCCTTTGCGATGGCCGATGGCAAGCAGTGCGACAACCCGAACGTGCGCCGGAACGCCGAGCGTCGTTTTCACCTGGTCTTCATAAAAGCCTTCCATGGGCGCGGTATCGTAGCCGAGCGCCTCGGCCATCCACATCATGGTTGTGAAGGCGATCATGGTTTGCCGATTGGCCCACACCGCGAAATCGGGCGCCAATCCGCCGGCGTTGCCGGGAGCAGAAAAGAAATTGCCGACCTTCTTGCGCATGCTCGCGTGGCGAGCCTCATCGCCATAGCCGTGTTGCTGGGCAAGGCGGATGATTTCGTCGAGATCGCCGCGACGCCAGCCTTCCAGATCGGCGCAGGCCACGATCACCACCGGAGCTTCTTCCACCTTGAGCTGATTCATCGCTGCCTGACGCAGCCGTGCGCGCTGCTCAGCCTCGCGCACCACCACGAATCGCCAGGGCTGAAGATTGTAGGCACTGGGAGCGGAGAGCCCCGCCTCAAGAATTTTCTTGAGGTCATTCTCCGGCACCGGATCGGGCAAAAAACTCAGCGTGGCTCGGCGATCTTTGATGGCTTCGGAGAGCGTCTTCTCGGAGCTGGAGTCGGATGCTTGCGTCATATTATTTCGAACCTCGTCTTTCCGCTCCAGGAGCGATCTTGAGTCCGCCCTCAGTCCGCAACCGCTTGCCCGTTGAATTTCTCGCGCAGGCCTTTCCTTTCTAAACGCGGAATGACCTCATCGCGAAAGAACGGAAACTCTTTTACGTAGTCCACAAAACTCAGGGTCGTCCCGGCAAAACCGGATGCGGGAATCTTCTCCATCTCTTTGACGATGGTGTCGGGATCGCCGACCAGCGGATAGGTGCCGTGTCCGGCAGCGAAGCGATCGCGTAGCATTTGCAGCGCCTCGGCTGGGAAGGACTGCGCGTGCATGCCCTGAAGGCGCATCAGGTTGTCGACCGCGCCCCAGTCGGCATTCTCATGGGCATAATAACGGTAATATTCTTCGGCCTCTTTTTTTGTTGGGCGGCAAACCACGTGACACAAAGTGAAGACGCCGGTATTCCTCCCTAGCTTGGCGGCGTTTGCCTTGATGGCATCGACTTCGGTTTTCGATTTATCGAGATCGACGGAGATTGCGAACAGAAAATCGGCATTGCGCGCGGCAAATTCGCGGCCCTCGCCCGATCCCGCCGCGTTCATGATGGGCGGAGTGCCGTCATATGGACGAGGGAATCCGTACACGCCCTTGAGGTGGTAGAACTTCCCGTTCCAATCGGACGGACCATTGTGGTTCCAGATCGCCTTGACTACGTCGAACCACTCTTGCGCGAGGGCGTAACGGTCGGTGTGCTTCTCCGGTAGATCAATGCCGAAGGCATCGTACTCGGGCTTGTTCCATCCGGCAACGATGTTGAGACCGAGGCGCCCGTGGCCGAGTTGGTCGGCGGTGGCGAGTTGCTTGGCGGAAACCACGGGATGGATAAACGCAGTGTGGACCGTAGCAAAGACGTTGATCCGTTTCGTATTCGCAAGCAGCCCCGTCGCCCACGTGAGCGTCTCCAGTACGCTGCCGTGGAAGTCGGTTTCCCCGCCGTAACCGATCCAACGCGCGATCGGCAGCAGGAATTCGATGCCGGCTTCGTCGGCAAGCTGCGCCAGGCGGATGTTGTTGTCCCAGGAATTGACCCAGCGCTCGGGAACTTTCGTGACCGACATACCGCCCGAGCAGTTTGGAGAGAAGAAGCCCAACTTCAATTTGTTGTCGTTCAGAATGGGAGACTGTTTTCGGCCCATGAAACCTCAAAGCAACCCGGTTGCAGGATTTTACCCATGGATAACCTGCGAATTATGCCTGAAAATTCGGATTGTTCAAATCTCGTGGACCGTGAAGCGGTGGAAGTCCAAGTGTGCCGGTGACGCAGAGAACGTTAGCCTGATGGCGCTGTCGATGGACCGTTGGATTGAGACGCTTGCTCCGGACTTGCGCCTCGCGATCCCTGCAAAAAAGAGGTGGCGCACTTGCTGCGCCACCAGAGGAGGAGCAAAAACGACCCGGGTGGGGGGAAGCCGCTATAGCTCCTTCACATCTTCATATCGCTTCTTCTTTCGAAGCAACTTACGCGCGTTGCCCATTGCATGTCTGTTCAAAATTGCACAATTTTGAATAAGTCAGGGATCACGTCGCGCGGACCATTGCTCCCGGAACCGGGAGTGAGAAGCTTGGGAGCCCAGCTGGAACTGGACTCACAAATGTTCTGGGAAAGGAGCGCGGCTCTTGGGAGCTTCCGTAAAAAGGCTGTCACTTTATTCGGATCTGATCTCTTCAAAAACCGGCGCTGAAAACAAGGACCTTACGATCCTCAACTCGCCGGAAAACTAAAACAGTCACAAACTCTGAGCGGAGCCTCGGGCGCTCCAAACAGAATGTGAAAAACTTTTCACAGAAGCAACCTTATTGCGGGGACCGTCCTCCTATTCTGGTCGCGTGACGTCTCAGGGGCGTTAAGACCATTGGGAGATTCAAACATGAAAGCAGCGTTGCTTCTAATTGTCCTTGCACTCGCTTTACCGCTGACAGCTTTTGCTGATGGAATTGTTCTTACAAATCAGGGCGGCACTATTGCGATTTCAAATGCGGGCATCAGTTCGATCGGTTCACAACTGAATAGCTTCAATGGCATCGTAGCTCCTCGCGGTCGCTCTTTGGGTTCTGTCGGCTTCTCGACGGGCGCTCTGACCAGCGGCTCGCTCGCGACTGGCGGAACGTTTTCATCCACGGGCTCATCCTTTGTCGTGATTGGCAAGGGCAATTACGGACAACCGAAGGGAACGATCTTCAGCGGCAGCTTCGTCGGTCCGATTATTTGGACTCTGACTAGCCCGCCTGGAGCCAAAACCCTCACCTTTACCCTCAGTGGCACGATCCAGGGCACGCTGTACAACGGCCGTATGGTGAGTGGCACAACTGTTCAGAACATCTACTCGGTTAACGGGCAGCTCGCTCAAGGCATCGGGCACATCAAGGTGGGGAGTACGCCGCTCGCTGTTCCTGAACCTGGCACGTTGACTATGTTCGGAGTGGGACTTGTCGCCCTCGGTGGAATGTTCCGCCGCAAACTTGTTGGGTAGCGGATTGGGCAGTATCGGGCGGGATGGCGACTTTCGACCGTCACCGCTAGAGTGCCTTGGGTCTTGCGATTTTTCGAGACCTGGGAATGGCCGCTCCCACCCTCCCGGGGGCGGCCTGACTTCTTGCCTCACAGCCCGAAATCGTGCGCCGGAGCAACGCGTCTACAAAGCCTGTGGGGAAACCAACCACAGTGATCAGCTACGAGGAAAGCCTATCAACAGCGAGGCTCTCTTTGACAGCCTGCGCCACAGGTGATTTGCTACAATTGCAAAACCGCATCCAAGGGCGCTTAACTCAGCGGTAGAGTGCCATCCTCACACGGTGGAAGTCGTAGGTTCAAATCCTACAGCGCCCACCATCTTCTCAAGTACTTACCGACCGCACATGCCGTTTCACATACCGTTGAGCGCCAGCCCAGCGACTTTACCAGTTGCAACCGTCATTTCATCCGTCACGATGTCTCCGTAGGTGTTCATCGTGGTGCGGATGTCCGCGTGCCGCATTAGCTTTTGCTGTACGGCAATCGGAGTCCCTACAGCGTCAAGCCATGCCCGGTAGCTGTGCCGCATCGTGTGAGTACCGAATCCGCCGATGCCAGCTTGTGCGCCTGCTTTGTTTGCCGTTTAACCAATCCACGTCCGACCAGCGCAGCGCCATAGCTTCGCTAATGCGAAGACCGAAGCAAACGCAGAGCAGGGCTATAGTGCGGAATGGTTCCGCAAGGTGAACGATGAACCGTTGGAACTCCGCGACGGTGAGACTACGCGGTCTGCTCATTCGCTTCGATGCTCCCTTGATCGTTACGAGTTCCATCGGGTTGCGCTGGGTCGGGATGTCTCCCCGCCACATTGCAAAATCCCAAAGGATGCGGAGTGTTCCCCGGATGTGTGCTCGACTCTTGGGAGACAGCGCCAGAGATTGCAGCCACATTTCCGCCGGACGCGCTTGGACGGCTGTAATCTCACAGGCTCCCCACTTCGGGACGATGTGATTTTTCAACCATGCGTTGTACGTTCTGCGTGTGTCCAATCGCTTCGGCATCTTTTCGACTCGGTATTGCTCTACCAGCGTTCTGACTGTGGGTGCAGCGCTGGTAATCGGGTTGACTTGCGTTTGGGTTTCGACTGCATCGCGCAGGCGTTTTGCTGCCCGCCAGGCTGATGCTTTCGTCGGGTATTGGCTCAAGGTGCCGATTCGTTTCGAGCGCCTAGCGCCGTTCTCCCACCAGAAAAAGTGCCACGTCTTGATTCTCTTGTCTAAAGCGATGCTTCCACTTCTGTGCCGTTGCATTATTGAATCCTCCGGTTCAGCGCAACGGTAGGCGCTAGGAGTTTAGCATCAAGGTCGGAACGCAGGAACCGCCACGTCACCCGCTCAGTGCCCGAAAGGACGTAGCCCTTAATGGTTCCCTGACGCGCCCATTGTGCGAGCGTGCGCGGTTTAACGCTGAGATACTGAGCGGCCTCTTTCACCGTCAGCCATGTGGAGGTTTGAATGTCCATTGGTTGTCGCTGTTCCAGAATCACAGGGTAATCGAACACGTTTTATCTCGCTTCGCTGGTGCTTAGGCTGAACAATTTACAGGTGTGGCTAGCCCAGGGTTAGTGGAACGTTCACTTTGGCCCTGGTGGCCGCGTCACGCAGGAGTCTGCGAATTTGCGACTCAAGATCCGCTAGGTCCAAAAGAACCTTGCGCCTCTGTAAGGCAACGCCTGCTAGCTCCGGCAAGACCGTGCGCGAATTGGCTGAGCAAACTCCCCGCCGCGCCAGTTCGTCGAGCTCTGCCCAAGGCTGGCAGGCTATGAACCCGACCCCGCCAGATATGCCAAGAAGCAGCTTGAACGCGCGTTTCTGGCTCCCTATTTTCCCGTTGGTCTTGCTCGGGTCTAGATTCGCTAAGTCCCAAAACCTGATGATGATGTCATTGGTAGCGATAGTGATAGTCACTCCTTGCCTCCATGTGACTTTGCTTCGAAACAAATCCCCTCATGACACGCCTCTTCCGGCCAATGTCCGTGCTGCAGGTGGAACCTGAGCTGGCCTTCGTCTCGGCCTGCACTCTCACGCATGAACCTCGCAGTCGCGTGCTCACTCTCCCGCCATTCCTTAAGCAGGCTCTTTCGATCTAATTTGTCTAAGCTACTCAACCCCGCGGGCGGTGGCTGTGGCACAGGGTCTGGAAAGCGCCCACTGACTGCGAGTTCCTCAAGTTGGTCATCGCTAAAGCTCTCGAGGAGGCGCGCAGATTCTAGCCAAGCGCGAAACTGCACTTCTTTGTGGAGTTGCTCAACCCGGTTCTTAAGGGTTGCCATCGTTATTCCCTCCGCCCGCCTTCGGCCAGTACCCGTGCGCACAAAAGAACTCGAGCTCCCCTTCAGTGCGACCAGCAATGGCGCGCTTATGCTCTTTCCACTTCGGCCATGAACCTGAGGGGTGGTACGGGTGCCCTGGCATGGGCGTTTCTGGCAAGTAGCCATGGACACAAAAGAACTCGACGTCCTCTACGCTGCAGCCTGCGAGATAGCGATCAAGCTTTGCGGAGATGTTCTGCCAAACTTTTCCCTCCAGTTGCTCTATCCTGCTTCTGAGAATTGTCATTTGCCCGGCTCCGGCTGAGCCCCGAGCAACCCCTGAAGGTTCTCTAGCTTAGCCTCCAAATCGGAAACCTCTATCGCCCTGAGATAGCTGGCGCCGATGTAGCCGAGCGCGTTAGCCATCTTGGGGTCCATCTTCCCGGTGCGTATCTCAACAATTGACTCGGCCAACAGGTCACGCAGATCCGCAGCATTCTTCGGTGCTGGAAATTCCTTCAAGTCCTCAGATTTGTAAACCGTCCGGCGGCGTCCGCCCTTGCTGCCAAGCTCGGAGGCTCGGCCCGGATCCGCGTGCAACGCGCAGTGCTTCTTTCCCGATAAGGCACGTGCGCCGCATCGGCGTCCGTCTCGTTTTTCTTTCTGACATTGCATCGTTGGGCCTCGCCAGCCACGCGGTCTCGCACCGCTAAGCGGTGGGGGTGGTCATCTCTTCAACAATCGTGCGATCAATCATTTTCACAGTCCGTTTTGCTACTCGCCTTCGATTGCCCTGGGATAGAACCGCAGCTTGTGCGGGCTGAAGGTCACTGGCACCGGGCCTTTCGCGCCATTGCGGTTCTTGGCCACAATGACGGTATCTTCGCCCATCGGTTTTCCGTCTGCTGCGGTCGGAACATGAATCAAAAGCACCACGTGGGCGTGAGCCTCAATGTCACCAGATTCCTTAAGGTCGATCATCGTCGGAGCATCGTTCACATTCTGCGGGCGCCTCAACTGCGACAGCAGCACTACCGGAATGCGTTCAGCTTTTGCCAGTTGCCGCAGCGCGTCTGCGACCTTGCCGACTCGTTCCCGGACGTCCCGAGCGTCCATGCGCACGAGTTGCAGGTAATCGACCACGATCAATTTCGCTTTCATTCGAGTAATGAATAGGCGGGCCCGTGCCAGCAGTTCCGCGATACTGATCGTTCCGCTGTCATCAAACCAGACTGGCCACTCAGCGATCTCCGCGGCGCCGCTCACAAGAACTGGCCATTCTTCTTTTTTGATGTGGCTCGGATGCCGAATCTTGCTCGCACTGACGGAAGTCACCGTTGAGAGGAATCGCCGGCCCAGATCCCAGCGGCTCATTTCCAGTGAGAACACGCCCACGCCGTGGCCGGCTCCGGCGTTCGCGGCGATGATCTGACATGCGAGTGCAGTCTTGCCGGCGCCAGGCAATGCACCAAGCACAATCAACTCGCCTTTCCGCAGCCCTCCGGTGACGACATCGAGGGTGGCCAATCCGGTCGCTAATCCGACAAGGCCGCCAGATTGCGCCTCCAGTTCCATATCGCGCAAGACCTCAGGCATAAAGTCGTGACCAGTGAGGGCGTGATTCATCTGTGCCTGGCCTTCTACGTCGAGAACGGCTTGAAGCAACCCGCCGGCGATCTCGGAGGGCTTTTCGCCGTCCAGAGCGCGCGCAATAGCGACCTGGGCGGTAGAAATTAGGCCGCGGAGCTGAGCCTTCTCTTTCACGATTCGTACATAGTGCGCGATTGAGGGCCGGTCTGGTACGCCGTCTAGCAAACTGGAGATGTAGGCATAGTCTCCAATCGCCTCCAGTTCTCTGTGCCGATCCAACTCCTCAACCAGCAGCACCGGATCCACCGGCCGCGCTGATTCGGTCAAATCCATCATGCGGGCATAAATCCGGCGGTGCGAATCGAGAGAGAAGTCTTCCGGCCTCAGGTACTCTGCCGCTTCGTTGAAAGCTCGGTTGTCCAAGAGGATCGCCCCGAGAATTGAGCGTTCGGCTTCTGCACTCGCTGGCAGGCCGCGGCTGAGGTCGATGTCTAGGATTGGTGCGGTTGTCATGTGGCACTGCCTTCCGCGAGCTAGTGGAGACTGTCCGAAGAAACACGACTATCGACTGGACGATCCGCGAGAACGTCCGTGCGAACCTGCGCGTGCTCGTCAAGCGCATCCTGCGAAAGTACGGGTATCCTCCCGACAAACAGGAAAAGGCAACTGCAACGGTACTAGAACAAGCTGAAGTTTTGTCAGTTTCTTGGGCTCTCCCGCATAGCGGCAGATCGAAGACCTTTGCCGTGCCCTCCGAGGTTGGGAGTGCAGTGCTTGAGGGGGACTCCTCGTCAAGGGACGCGTCCCGCGGTTGACGGCGGACACGGGCATAGCTCAAAAACATCTGTTTGTGGGCAGCAGAACCGCGGGCCTTGTGACCACGTAGATTCAGGTGCTCGCAAAGCTAACGGCGAAGGGGATTTTGGGCAACTCGACCGGTCGCCGACGGGCCCCTCTCGCGCCGCCTTAGCATTACTGGTGTAGAGCGCGTCCTTCCATCCGGTCAATGAGTGAAATCGGGATGTTACGCCACGAGTGAAATCGGGATGTTACGCCACCTACGTAGCTAAATGTGGTGAACATGCTGCAAGTGTTGCAACAGCCGTAGAGCGCTCCTGAGTTCGGCGACGCGAACGTCGGGTTCTTCATTCTCAAGCTGTACGCATCGAAGTCGTATCCCTTCGAGTCTCGGGTCCGCTATGGGCACTGATGTGAACTCATCCCACTCATGCGGCCTCTCTGTCCCAGTGAGATGATTTGCCAGGAAATCTGTGACTTCGAGAGCAGTCCTTTTGACAGGGGGGTCTGACATTTCAGCAAGATTTTCCCCGCTGGCGGGCTTGATGTAAAGGGGGGGCGACAGTAAAGCTAGGCAATCAACTCTCGACGGTTGGAGAGCGTAGGGTCGCTGATTATAACTGAAGCGATGCCCTTCGACTCCCGCACAGCTTCAATTCAACGTCCACGCCGATTTCTCGCACCTGTTGCGTGTCGTCCACTGAGCCGCGAACCGATCCACACTCCAGTGATCGTCGTCAGGCTCCCATAGGCCCACCTCTTCGCTTGATCGTCGTCGGACCTTGGCGAGAGGACTAGATACAGCGATACTGCAAGAACCGCGCTGACGATAACAGTCTGCAAGATCAGCCAGTTGTGCTGGATGAATATGTGAACCAACTCTAAAACGAACTCTAAAGGCGTCAGATGACGCGGCATTTCGTTTGCCATTTATACCGTCGAAACCTCGTTTCAGCCTTACTGTTTGGACGATACCCTTGGTTTGTTTTCGACGGTAGATCACAGTGGTACATGCGATTTGTTGGAGTGTCCAATAGGGATTCGACTGGTTGACCTCAACGTCGCGATGGGTGTCATTTGGCAGAAAAGACGGGGACTGTCAGAACCATCAATGAGTGAAATCGCGATATCACGCCAACAACCGCATGCTGCGCGGGCTATAATCTTGCGACATGGCCCTAACCTCTGGCACGAAACTCGGGCCGTATGAGATCGTTGCGCCGCTGGGCGCTGGCGGCATGGCGGAAGTCTATCGTGCGCGCGACACACGGCTGGGACGAGATGTTGCCATTAAAGTCATCTCTGCCGAACGGTCCTCTGATTCCACCTTGCGACAACGGCTAGAGCGCGAAGCCAAGGCTATTTCCAAGCTCACCCATCCTCACATCTGTGGTTTGTACGACATAGGGCATCAAGACGATATGGATTTTCTCGTGATGGAGCTGGTGGAAGGCGAAACGCTGGAGCAGCGGTTGGTGAGAGGGCCGCTGTCCACCGAGCAAACGCTTCGCTATGCGGGACAGATTGCTGATGCGCTGGCCAAGGCACACAGGAACGGCTTCAGCCATCGAGATCTGAAGCCCTCCAATGTCATGCTGACAAAAACAGGTGCCAAGCTGATGGACTTTGGCTTGGCTAAGCAAACGGCACCTGCCCCGCTGGTAGCGGCACTTGGCGAGATGACGCTCGAACAAACCAAGTTGACGGGAGAGGGCACAATCATCGGGACCTTCCATTACATGGCGCCGGAGCAATTAGAAGGGAAAGAGGCAGACGAGCGCACAGACATATTCGCTCTGGGGGAAGTGATCTATGAAATGGCGACGGGCAAGCCGGCGTTTTCCGGGAAGACCCGAGCCAGCTTGATCGCTGCCATTCTTTCGTCTGAGCCACAGCCTATGGCAACTTTCCAGCCGCTTACGCCGCCGGCGATGGAACGAGTCGTTAAGAAATGCCTGGCAAAGGATCCGGATGATCGGTGGCAGAGCGCCAGCGATCTGGCGAGTGAGCTGAACTGGATTGCCGAGACCGATGTGTCCGCGGTCGGCACGGTGCCATTTGCGGCAGCAAGAAAAACCGGAGAAAAAGTAGCTTGGCTCATCTCCGGTGCTGTGGCGGTCGCTCTGATCGTCGCGGCGCTCGTTTGGCGACCCTCCACGCCGCCGAAAGAAACCACATATTTTTATGCTCCGCTCGCGTTTCCGGCGCGTGACATCGCTTTGGCCCCGAACGGACACAGTATTGCGGTAGTGGCATACCTGGAATCCGCCCGAAAGGATGCCCTCTGGATTTACGAACTGGGGTTGCCGGGCGCAAGAAGCATCGCCGATACCGAAGGCGCCACCTATCCGTTCTGGTCGGCTGACGGGAAATTTCTCGCATTTTTTGCCGACGGAAAATTAAAGAAGCTAGAGGTATCGGGTGGCCCGGAGCAGACGATCTGCGATGCGCCTTCGGGACGCGGCGGAACCTGGAACAAGGACGGCGTGATTGTTTTCACGCCTGATGCGGCGCTGGGAGTAGGCCTGTATCGAGTCTCGGCATCGGGCGGAACACCCACGCTGATCAGCACTCCGGATAGGGGTCGTGGAGAAGACAGCCATCGCTGGCCCATGTTTCTGCCCGACGGAACGCATTTCCTTTACATGACAGCCAACTTCTCCGGGCAGAAGGGCGTAGATGCCATCTTCGTGGGTTCGCTCGAATCGAACGAAAAGCACTTCGTTGTGGAAGCATCCGGGAACGCGGCCTATGCCGCACCTGGGTACTTGTTGTTTTACCGTGACAGGAACCTACTTGCCCAGCGATTCGACCTCAAGCGATTCACACTGATCGGGGAGCCAACAGCCATCCTCACGGAGATCCAAAATCTGTTGCCAGTCAAACGGGCGGTGTTCGCCGTTTCCGATAACGGCGTACTGGTTGCTCAGACGGGCAGCGTGATCACGCTTTCGCAACCCGTCTGGTTTGACCGCAAAGGTAATCAAGTGGGCTTAGTAAGCAAGCCGGGTGTGTATGGCAACGTGTCCATAGGCCCAAATGGAAGATCGGTTGCCGTGAATAAGGCAGACGTGGGAAGCCTGAACACCGACATCTGGACCTACGACCTGCATCGCGATAGCGCGAGGCGCCTTACGTTCGACACCGCTTTTATCGCTGCGCCAATTTGGAGTCCAGATGCAAAGCGATTGGTATTCTTCTCCAATCGGCAGCACGGAAATGACCTGCACGTGAAGAACTCCGATGGTACGAAAGAAGAAACGATCATCCTGAAGGACGACTTCGACAAATTTGCGAACGACTGGTCCAAAGACGGGAAATATATTCTGTACACGCGCAAAACGGATTTGTGGTTTGTCACCATCCCGGAGCTGGAGAGCAGTCTGTTCCTGAAAGCACCTTCCGTCCTCAGAAACGGCCAATTCTCACTGGACGGAAAATGGGTGGCCTACGCATCCAACGAGACCGGGAAATGGGAGATTTACGTAACGTCATTTCCAGATACGCGCGGCAAGTGGCAGGTTTCAACTGGCGGCGGAGAGCAGCCCCGCTGGCGGAGCGACGGCAAGGAGCTGTTTTACCTCTCTGGAGACAGCAAGATGATGGCCGCGCCGGTGACGATCGGAGCCAGGTTCGATGCTGGCACGCCTGTCGTACTCTTCCAGGCTACTCCCCGACAGCCCATCTCGAGTCGGGACCAGTTCGTTTATGACGTGAGCGGGGACGGCCAGCGATTTCTGATCCTCACACAAATGAAGCCGGCGGAAACCGTGCCCATGTCTGTGGTGTTGAACTGGCCTGCGAAGCTCACAAAATGACTTAGACCGTCCTCCTGATGTCTCGGGCGTGCGGAGTGGCAAGTGGCAAGTTTCCAGAGTTGTGCCACAGCACCGATTGCGGTTGAATGACAAGCTACTTGGAAACTGTTGAAATCAGCGTTTATACTCAGAACCCGGTCAATGATTGTAATCGGGATTTTTCGCCAACTACCCTTCTGAGATTCCACCAACTCCACGGCCTTCATTGACTTGCCCGTTTCACCGACGTATTCTGCGCCAGTGATCGACCAAACCATTTCGCACTACCGCATTGTCGAGAAACTCGGCGGCGGGGGCATGGGGGTGGTTTACAAGGCCGAGGATACACGGCTGCACCGTTTCGTCGGCCTCAAGTTTCTGCCCGACGAAGTTGCCCGAGACGCACAGGCGCTGGCCCGGTTCCAGCGCGAAGCGCAAGCTGCGTCCGCACTGAATCACCCCAATATCTGCACCATCTACGAAATTGACGACCAGCATGGGCAAGCGTTCATCGCCATGGAGTTTCTGGATGGGCTGACGCTGAAGCACCGGATTGCGGGGCGTCCTCTGGAAACGGAACTGATTCTGTCCCTCGCCATCGAGATCGCGGACGCGCTCGACGCGGCCCACACAGAAGGCATCGTCCACCGCGACATCAAGCCTGCAAACATTTTCGTGACCAAGCGCGGGCACGCGAAGATTCTGGACTTCGGACTGGCGAAGGTGGCAGAGCGAAATGCCTCGGCCAGCCGCATCGCCGCGGAGAACACGCTTTCAGAAGACGAGCATCTCACGAGCCCGGGGTCGACTTTGGGCACTATCTCCTATATGTCGCCCGAGCAGGTGCTGGGCAAACAGCTCGATGCCCGAACGGACCTGTTTTCGTTCGGCATCGTTCTCTATGAGATGGCGACGGGTAGGCTCCCGTTCACAGGCGACACTTCTGGAGCGATTATTGACGCGGTACTGCATGGCCTTCCCGTGGCGCCTGGACGGTTAAATCCACAAGTTCCATCAGAACTCGAGAGGGTGATCCAGAAGGCTCTGGAGAAGGACCGCGAAGTGCGGTACCAGCACGCCTCGGAGATTAGAGCCGATCTCATGCGAGCGCGCAGGGATACAGGGTCTGCGTCGTCGGGGAGCATGGTTGTTCCGACGACGCAGCCAATGCCGAAGAGTCGGTGGATCTGGGGTCTGAGTGCTGCGGTGCTCGTCGTACTGGTTGCATGGTTGATATGGCGCTGGCGTGAGACATCGGCTCCCGCAGGCGGGAGAGTGTCGGCTGGTCCGGTGACGATTGCGGTTTTGCCCTTTCAAAATCTCGGCGCGGATAAGGAAGAAGATTTCCTGCGCATGGCTTTGCCCGATGAAGTTGCGACGACATTGAGTTCGGTGCGGACTTTATCGATTCGCCCATTCGCGACCACGGGAAAATACGCCAGGGCAGACGTGGACTTGCAGCAGGCTGGAAAAGACATGCACGTCGGCCGGATCGTGACCGGACATTATCAGAAGGTTCGCGACAAGCTGCAACTAACCCTGGAGGCCGTCGATGTGGGCGATGATCGCGTCCTGTGGCAAGAGACGATGAACCTGCCCGCCGAAGACCTGGTGACGACGAGGGAGCAGATCACCTCGAAGGTGCTGCAAGGTCTAATTCCAGTGCTGGGAGCGACCAGTGAAGCGAATGACAAAGGAACGCGGCCCAGCAACGAGGAAGCCTACGACCTGTACTTGCGCAGCGTCGCGCTGGCCCATGATGGCGAGCAGAACCGCGAGGCTGTCCGAATGCTGGAACGCTCCGTAGGACTGGATCCGGCATTCGCCCCGGCCTGGTCTGCATTGGGAAAGCGCTATTACTACGAAGAGGAATACGGGATCGGTGCCACCGGCACCATGTCACGCACTGAGCCCGCGTTGCGGCGTGCACTTGCTCTGGATCCAAACCTGGAGGATGCTGCGCAGCAGATTGTCAGTCTGGATACGGATGCGGGAAAGCTGGTCCAGGCCTATCGGGAGGCGAAGACGATGGTGGAGAACCGCCCGCAGAGCGGCTTCGCGCACTTCACCTTGTCGTATGTGCTGAGGTACGCCGGTTTGTCCAAAGAGGCTGCGCAGGAGTGCGACGCGGCCGTGCGGCTCGATCCGGGCAACTATCAATTCCGCTCGTGCGCGAGTGTTTTCCTCACGACCGGACAGTTCGAGCGGGCGAGGGATTTCTTGAAACTGGATGCGGGATCGGAGTGGTCCAATAACGTGGAAATAGTCATATTGCTGCGCCAGGGGAAGACGAGCGAGGCGGTGGAGCGATTGCGCAAAATGCCGGAAAGCTCATTCTTCCACGTTCGGGCGCTACAGGCTTGTTACGAAACGCACCAGCCTCCGGGATCCCAGCAAATCCTGGAGCAGTTCGAAAAGGAGATCTTCGCCTATCGCGACCCGGAGCCAAAATTCACCCAGGCAGGGAATTACAACCCTTGTTTGGGAAATAAGTTCACGGCGCGTCTGTTGAAATCCTCAATCGAAGGTGGATTCTGTGGGTACGACAGCTTGCAACGCGATCCTATTCTAACGGCGTTTCGCAAAGCGCCGGAATACCCCGCCCTGCTCGCCCAAGCCCAGCAATGCCAGAACCGCTTCTTGGCGGAGCGAGACCACCCCTAGCGCCATTGGTCCCAGAGCTGTCGGTGACAGGCGTTTAGGCTCATTGAGAGGCAATGAGTGTAATCGGGATTTTGCAACAGTTAAACACGGACACTGGTGACAGTACTTCTCCGAAGTGACACAATACAAGCCAAATGAGCAAAGTCGAGAAAGCCTAGCTTTCGTAGATGCTGATGTCATTTCGTTCGTGACGTGAGAGGAGACGGATGAAGGTTTTGGTGGTCGAAGCAGAAGAGGTGGTTTTGAAAGCCACCGGCGTCATGCTCAATAAACTGGGGTACGAAGTTGGACTCGCGCCCGACTGCGACGAGGCCTTCCGTATCTACTGCAACCGGGGACCCTACGATGTTGTTCTTATCGCGTTGAAATTCGTTCGCGGTTCTAGTGCCGGGGGCGCGAAATTCATTGATGCCTTACGTCAGAAGAATCCAGAACAGAAATT
>Ga0193751_1000440_pt1 | contig 32786 bp, 29 predicted proteins | sample L1c2metaG_FD_143050 | JGI IMG/M metagenome (GOLD analysis project Ga0193751, IMG submission 143050) | Soil microbial communities from a riparian zone of the East river system, Colorado, United States - L1c2 | ecosystem: Environmental > Terrestrial > Soil > Riparian zone | place: USA: East River...
GTCTCCAGGATGCATTCCATGATCAGCTTGCCCGCGCTGTCCATGACGGCAACCGAGATCGTTGCCTGGTGAACGTCCATGCCAATATACTTTTCCTGGTTCATAACGGCGCTCCTTTCGGTAAGTGATGGTCTGAACAATCACAACTTACCGCAAAGTGGGCGCCTTTTATATTGCGTGTAAAGGCTGCGTGCCCCAGGCGTTTGGGCCATCAAAGACAGTGATAACACCGCTCGGGGTTCGTACTAAACCACGCAGTTTGTTACCTTGACTGGCGACTTCGAACACTCCTGCGATATCGCCCGCATCATTGATACTTAACCCGCGAGTGATGTGTACGTTGGGAGCATCGAAGACAGTGAAATTCCCGTTTTGACTCCGGACGAACGCACGGGCGGTCGGGCTGTAACGATCCAGTAAGATCTCCCCCTTTGTTTATGCTAACTACCTCCACGCCGGATGCGTTCGGGACATCAAATACGATAACGTTTCCAGTCGAGTCACGAACGTACCCTCGCGACCTGTTTCCTTGGCTTGCGTCGAAGAAATATCCGCCTACGCCGCCTTTTTTATTAATACTCGCTGCGTAGGTAAGCGATGCATTCGGGGCGTCGAAAACAATAAACGTTTGCGCCATGATTCGGCTCCTCCATGCGATCAAAGATTAGCAACAAGAGCTACGGGTGTGTAAGCCGACGCTCTAGATGAATTAACCTGAAATCACTCGGTTCCATTACTACTGCAAGGTGTACGCCTCAGTTTTCCTCTCTCCGGAAGGTTTCGTCACCGGTTTCGCAATTCTGTTCTGGAAATGTAACGAGGGCCGGCGTCCTCACGAGATTTGATCAGTTCTGAGCATAGAACTGCCACGTTTGATCACAGCAGTGTTCTTGGGTCCGGCTGCGGTCCGATCACGAAAGCGGATGACGCACGACGTCGAGCAACAGCTTCTCAAACTCCTCAATTTCAGTTCTGATTCCGCCGCGCGATTCCCACCATCTGTCAGGATCAAACTCCGAGTAGCGCGCGGAGCGAACCGCGACTCTTGTCCGGTGGCCCTTCATTGAACGATGAAGCACTCGGCGGAGACGTCGCGAGTGGTCCGAAGTGCTCACGACCACAATAGAGCGGAATCCGTGTTCGTCGCACCAATCGGGAAGCACTCGACCTTCGTTCTCGGTTCCGGCTTCACTTCTCGGGATTTGGTCGATGGTGTCGACACCAAGGGCCCGGAGTTGACGCACGGATCGTGCGGCTACGTCTTCATAGGGAATCCCGCGACGGATGAGCTCGCGGTCCACGGTGCCTGGAGGGTCAGCGAAAACTGCAACTCGCATGGCAACACCGCTGTGAAACAGATCGGCGGCTTCGAGCACACCGGCTCCGTCCGCATCTTGGGCAACGACAATGACGTCGGCGGGCTCGACGTGCTCATTGGCAACGAGCGCTCCTCCAACTGCCCGCAGAACCGCTCGTCGAATGGCGGAGATACCAATGGTGGTGACGCCCAACAGCACGACCAGCAACAGTGACCCGGCCCACGACTGCCGAGGAGCGATCATGCTCTGCATGATAGCTGATGGCGTCGGCCGGATTATCGTCCTGACTCACTCTTGGCTGCGGTTCCAGAGATCGGACGGGAGCATCGCAGCCGTTTTCATCAACCCGCAAGAAGGTAAGCGGCTCGCCCGCGCGGTCTACCTTGATTGTGATCCTGCGCATTGCGAAGAGTTCAAATGCGCAGTAGCTTTTTGGTTGCGTCCTTTTCCCAGGCTTGCAGCCTCAACAGAGCCGTTTCGCACGAGAAACAGCCCCACCTGAGCTTAGGCCCCTTTTCAGTTCCACCAATTCATACATAGGAGTCGAGGAGATGAAATTCACGAAATTCGCATGGTCCGCTGGGCTAACTACAGCTCTCATCGTGTCAACGGCGCTTGCAGCACAAGATGCGCAGAGCTTCGACACCTTCGATTGAGTCCCGGTCGGATCAACTCTACTGGTCAAGTCGCGGGACAAAACAACCCTGGTGCTTTTGTTCGGGATCGGGAAGGCACCGTTACCAACTTCGATGTAAACGGTGTCGCTGCATTTCCCTGAGCCATAAACCAGGGAGGGTAGATAGCGGGGTACCGGTGCCTGCTCAGATGGCACAAGCACCTGCGGGTTTCATAAGGGAGAAGGATGGCACCGTCATCACATTTAACGTTCTGCCTCCAGACCAGTATCTCTTGGGCCTGTCGGTGGTAGCGCTTGGGGCATTTGTGATGCGGATCGTCAATTTATTAGTAGCTGTCGTTTCCCTCTTCGCGAGAGGTTCTGGCGCAGACGGATCGAACGCAGATGATTGCAGGTAGCTTTTCCTTTCACTGTGAACTGAAGGCTATTGCTGCGATCGCAAAGCTCGAAGATGAACCGGCGGCCGAGTTGGCCCAATTGAAAGTGGCAGTCTGCTGCGCAGTGCTTGAATAGGGGATGTGCAAGAAACCACTGGATGAATCCAAGAGCCCACAGCAAGCGTCATCCTCGGTTTGAAACCATGCTGAGTCAAATACGTTGTTTGTGCCACTCGCCCCGCATTCTGGACCCTGCCCATTGTTCTCAACCACAAACATCAGACCATTAGCCCTAGTGGGCGTGGCGTTGAGGGTACTGTTGTACTTGCTATTGTTGACACAGGATGTATTTGAGGCAGCTTCTGAGGCCTGATTTCCTGATCCGGTTACTACGCCCATGGTTGAGTCGTAAGCCGATACTGCTGCTCCCGTCACGTCATACATAACCGAAGGGGCTGGTGAGCCACCCTTATCGGTGGTTATGCTGACCGTGCGAGTATTGGGGTTGCTGCAAGTTGCATTCTGAACGTAGAAAATTTGCGGGTAGCCGGCAGCAGTCCACTTGGTGTGGGTATTGGTATCGCTATCGGTGATTCCAGTGAAGTTAAACTGGTCATTAGTTGTTGAAACCGTAGTAACCAACAGATTGCCCGCACAGGGAAATTGCACAACAACTGGGCTAGAAGACTGATCTGGAGTGAAGTGATATTCGTGCACGATACGGATGCCGGGCGGAGGCGCAGTACCGTAGCCGCCGTGGGACTTGAACGCCATCGCCACTGCGTCGAAGGCCTCGGTCGACCCATTGGCCGTTATGGTCGGGGTGATCGAGCCATGCGTGGGCTGCACCTGATATTCAGCAAAATGAGCTGTACGAAGATCGTTAACTAGCAAGCTAAAATTGCTGCCTACAGCGTAACTCGTTACCTCAATGTTGCAGCACTGTGCAGTCCCATCTATGCCATAGTAGAAAATCAGGTCACCGTCAGCCGTGGTGTTGATGGCAGAAGAAGTAGATATAGTAGGTGCGGCCTTGCCCGAACCTACAGTCGTAACCGCAGCGCCATCAGACGGTGAGCTTACCTCCATGTTATAGAACTCTGAGCACCGGAAGTGAACATCGTATTGGGCCGCACTCAGCGTTACCGTGATGTCTTGCGTACCTTGCTTCACGCCGGCGACATAGTACAATGTAGCCACTCGACCGCCATCATTAGTGGTTGGGCCAGCGCTCCATGCATTGCTCTGGTTGTCGGTGATGGCCGCAGTCACCGATGTCGTATCGTGACTCAAGCCGCAAACCAACAGGTTATTGGTACTGTCACCCTGGGTTGAGGAGCCGCCTAGGGTAGGCTTCGGCAGATGATAGTAAAAGTATTGGCCTCGGAGCCCACCGTCGTTCGTTCCCCAGGCGACATCTTGCACCATCGCTGGGCTGGCTCCACTGATGGTGTATACCGCCGAGCCAACCGCACTGTCGGTATATCCCGGGCAACCAATCACCTTGGCGTACACCGTCTCGCTCGAGGCCACGCTGACTGCGGTGCCGCGTGTGTCGCCTGAAGTCGGACTTCCGGTTGTGTTCCAGTACAAGTACGCGGAACAACCGGCAGTGGACGTCGAGATGGTGACGCTCTGAGTGCTGCTATAGGTTCCAGCCGCAGGGCTGAATGTCGGACTGGCGGCCGGCGGCGTTGTGATGGTGTATGCCGCCGAACGAACCGCACTGTGGGTATATCCTGGGCAACCAATCACCTTGGCGTACACCGTCTCGCTCGAGGCCACGCTGACTGAAGTTCCGTGCGTGTCGCCTGAAGTCGGACTTCCGGTTGTGTTCCAGTAGATGTACGCGGAACAGCCCACAGTGGACGTCGAGATGGTGACGCTCTGAGTGCTGCTATAGGTTCCAGCCGCAGGGCTGAATGTCGGACTGGCCGCCGGCGGCGTTGTGGCGAAACCTTCCAGCGTACCGATGACGCTGATAATGGCCGATCCCGACAGAACTGTCTGCGCCATCGCGGAAGCGCAGGTAAGAAATACGATCAGCAAAAGACGTTTGTTCATGTCAGTAGACCTCGACGCACACCGGCGCTGTGTTCTGAATTAGCAAGTAGAAATCTATTCTCGCGTGGTGTCTGATCAATACTGCTCTACTGCCATTGCCTGAACGTGAGGCAGAGCGGCCTCGCCTGCTAGAATGTTTTGCCCTACCGCCATTTTTGTTGATGACGGGAATCTGCATTGTAAGTACAGTGTTGGCTTTCATTCGGCAACCATTTCGGATTGGGCCTTGGCGCTCAGCGTATTGGTTGCTTTTCACGCAACTTCTTTTCTTTCCCGCACTCGTCGCGGTTGGCGTCCTGTTTCCGGCTGTGAGTAGTTGGCCACACCCTAGGAAAATGTGATGGGGAAACGCCTGTTGGACGGTCTTTTCTATCTTTCATTTGCGACGAGCGCATTCTGGCTGTGGTGAATAAAGGGACTGCGCTGGCTCTCAGGGAGTGTGTTGCTTCTTCAAGAAGTTATACTCATGGCAGCAGGATTCATCGCAGGTAAGCATCAACGATTTCGAGACCGTCTTGGGGAACCCTTCGTCTTGACACTCGCGCCAGGAAACGTGGAAAAACCATGACTGCCCTGCGGGCCGTAGTCTTTCCTTGGCCTTTGTTAATGAATGGTACTTGGGTTTGGTACGTATCACGTTCTAGGCTGGCAAGCCGAATAGACCAGCACGCGGTTTGTTGTCGGTCGGCGCAACTACTGCAGCGAATGCACGTCGGAAACTCAGAGTAACGAAGCGTCTCATTTCTTCGGCCGAGTAGTGCCCGCGCACAGGGCACGGTTGAGGACCTCTCGAATCAGATTTGAAGCGTATACTTCGGCGAGAAAGTACACGAGGTGCATTATGGATGCAGCAACGAATCTGCAAAATATGAAGAAGCTGGATGATTCGTGGAACGCACAGGACTTGCGAACATTTCGAAAATATCACGCGAAGGATTGCATCGTGCGCTGGCCGAATCAGCCGCCCACACACGGCGTAGACGCCCACGAACAGGAGGCGATTGTATTCTTCAAGACGTTCCCTGACCAGCATCTCATCAACAATCCATACAAGATCATGCTGGCCCAAGGCGAATGGACGTGCACTGTGGCGGATTTCAGGGGAACGATGACAGGTCCGATGACGATGCCAGGCGGAACGGTGATCCAGCCCACGAACAAGAGTTTCCACGTGGATTTCTGTACCGTTGCGCGCTGGAACGAACAGGGCCAGATCGTGGAAGAGAATCTTTTTTACGATCTCATGGGCATGCTGAAGCAAATAGGCGTGATGCCGGGCCAAGCGCAAAAGGCGGCGACGAAGAATCGCAAGGCGGCAGCCTGAGTCCATCCATCTTTAAATTTCTGGCGGAGTGCTGGGTCTGCGCTCCGCCACTTTTTATTGGATTGGACTAGCTCGTCAGCATTCAACCGCCTCACGCTGCACCGCCTTCGGCGCTTGAGTCACGCCGCCTTGCGCGTCTTCGTCGCCGTCTTTCGCGCGGTGCGTGGCTTTTTCTGAGATGCTGCCGCAGTTTTTCTCGCTTTGGGTGCCGCTTTAGCCGAAGATAGCAATTCCAGCTTGGGCTGTTTCGAAGTGCGATGGTGGCCATGATTCAGAGGCTGGATACGAGCGGCCTCTTCTTCCGTACGCAACTGAGCGTCTCTATCTTTTTGGCGCTCGTCCTCAAGGTATTCCGGAATCGTTTTCGTTGTCATAGCCAGAGTGTGGCAGAACTAGCTCTTTCCAAGCTGTCCAATTTTGGCCACTCCGTGACGATTCATGGGCCGCCACAAGAAGGTGGCGGGTTGGAAGGGCCCTGTCAGCCCTTACCAACCCTGGACCGAAACAAAGTAGGCAGGAGGCTCGCACCAGGGCCCCCGTGTCGGTACTCTACTGCTCTTCCCTAAACTGCACTTCGTCGACCGCTCAGTAAGTTAATGACCAGAACGACCAATCCCACAACGAGTAGCAAGTGGATCAAGCCTCCGCCGATATGCAGACTGAAACCCAGAAGCCACAAAATCAAAAGAACAACGAAAATAGTCCAAAGCATCCTTCTGGGGGATTTACCAGTGCACTTACAGAGTTAGGCGGCTCACCGTCAGAACACATCCGCCGCGACTTAATGGCGCATGCCAGTTACAGATGGCCGTGCGTCACGGGACGACCATGATTCAAACAAGATAGCCAAGCAGAAAGATGCCTGTCTGTTCACAATTGCTCACTTTGCTTGGGTTGCAGGGACCGACTGGGCCAAGCCTGAACCGCCCCTGCTTGCGTAAAGACGGAACCGGAATTCTTATGGCTAGTTCCACTGTTTCCTGGGCCTTGGAAGGACTTGTAAGAGTGCTGCAAATGCCTTGGACTGATCGCGGGTTTTCTCAATTTCATCGTAGAGGTGTCGAAATTTTACATGAGATGAATGTTCCGGATCGTTCATGAGCTTATCGCATTCCCTCTGCCTCACGGGAGTGGGCACGCGATGCGAACGCAGCACAGATTTCAAAGCTATATTCTCAGAAAACAAGCACTCAATGGTTTGTAGCATTCTTAGCATCCGCCTCGTCTCGGCATCGTTCATGACGCCTCCTTCGGGCGAAGAACATGCAATTCTGTGTTCCTTGGTGTTAGACGCTCACCAACAAATAGCGACAGGTTGATTCGCAGGTCGGTTATTCGTGGCGCTGAAACTGAGGCGTTTGTTGGCGCTCATCTAATGAACGGCACAGCTCGGCCACAAGGCTGGTAAGCCTCGCAGGGTTCTGCTCTGTACTAGCCTGTTGGGCGATGGATCGCCACTCCTGGTTTGTAAGGTTCTCAGCCATAACGAAAGCCTCCTTCTGGGACTATTCCCAAGGCTACACAGGGTTCCAAAAAGGGGTCTGAGCAATAGCGCTCACTGCGGTGGCACCAGCCAGAGTGAGCGTTTCTGAGCAGACACGCCCCAAGAAAGTTTCTACTCTTGCTGGATTGGAATTCCGGACTGGAAGCTCTTGGGCAAACTGTCAGCCACTCGGGATTCCAAAATGGAAATTCTGGCTGATGTCGGTATCTTTTGTTTCCCGATAGTCTCGTCAGAGTTCCAGCCTGGGAGTGGATAGCGGCCCGAGGTTTTTGTCGTTTCCCTGGATTGGACTCGACCGAAGCGGAACGACTGGTCAGGCGAGTCACGCCTTCCACTCCTGCTGGGCCTTTCTAACGGTGTCTTGAAATCTAGATAACCTCAAAAGCGACAAGGAGAAACCAAATGAAATCAGAGCACCAAAAACGAAATCAATGGCAATATGCATGAGGCGAAGGGCACCGTCAAAGAGAAGGCGGGCGAGGTCACCAATAACCCCAACCTGACTGCCGAAGGGCAAGATGAAAAGCTCGCCGGCAAAGTTCAAAAGAAAGTGGCGCAGATTGAAAACGTTTTGGAGAGGTAAATGAGCGCGGCGGAGGCAGAGGTACTGCAATCATGACTGCGCAACTTGCTACGGTAGACGACCGCATTCTACCTGGTATTGACCAAGCCGTCTCCGTTCACAACCCGAACATCATTCCCCGCAGCGCCAGTCACAAACCGCAGCTTAGCGGCATGCAATTCGACTGTGGATATCTCTCACCCTACTTCGTTACTGACTTCGAACGCATGGAAGTTGCCTTCGAGAACGTCTACATTCTCATTCACGAAAAGAAACTCAGTTCCAGGAAGGACCTGCTTCCACTACTGGATCAGATCACTAAGCGTGGCAAACCACTGCTCATCTTCGCAGAGGATATTGAGGGCGAGGCTTTGGCGACTCTCGTTGTGGGGAAGTTGCGCGGCTCGCTGCAAGTTTGCGCAGTAAGGACGCCCGGCTTCGGCAATCGCCGCAAAGCTATGTTGCAGTATATCGCCATTCTGACGGGTGGAAGGGTCCATCACTGAAGACCTCGACATCAACCTCAAAAACATGCAGATCTCCGACCTCGGTTGGGCCAGGAAGATCACTATCGGCAAAAGGCAACACTGTGGTTGAAGGCGGGGCCGAGTACCACCAGGTTTCCATTCAGTCTAAGATCGGCCGCCGTTCAGCGCACACTTCGCCTGTGCATTCTTCACTGTCCCAGATCACAGGAGCGCCGTATGGAACTCCATCAGCTTGAGCACCCACCGGATCGCATCCTTACTTTGCCCATTCGGACTGCAACGAAATAACCTGAAAAGAACAGCGGATGAGTTTATGTAATGGCCGCCTGATTAAGTCAATTGAGGATGGGACCGCGCATGTTGGGCCCTAACTGGTTTTGCGAAACCTGGCCGAATCGTGTTCTTGTTCTATCGACGCAAGTAAGGCTTGAGCTTGGAGAATCAGGTTGGACGCCGCCTGATTCTTTGGAACTACCGCGTGTATCCCAGCCGCGCGTGCTAGCCGTTCAACTTCGCTTCCTTCTTGGACCGTGAATAAAATAATCCGCGCATCGGGCAAACGTTTCCTGAGCTTTGGTGCTGCAACGAGCCCAGTCATGACGGGCATTGAAAGGTCTAAGATGATTAGGTCAGGGTTGAGATTTTCAGCTCTCTCAACCGCGTCACGCCCGTTTTCTGCTTCCCCTGCAATTTCAAAGTCAGGCTCTAATTCAAATAGTTGGCGCACCAAGGAACGCACGGCGGAGTTGTCATCCACAAGTAAAGCGCGTCTTAGGCATTGGAGTCTGCCACCATAGCGGAGGTTGGATGCGTAAAACCGACAATGGCAACGTCGACGCCCGCCAATGCCAACTCGCCCGCCAACATCAGCCCTGTCGGACCTCCTCCGGCGATCACCACCGCATGTTCGGTCATCGCCACCCTGCGGTCGGCAGCTCCGCGAGATCCGGCGGCGCGCAGACCCGCGCCTCCGCGCCAAGTGCCCCCCAGCTGCACCGCGAGTCCCACCATCGGTTCGACGTCCCCGCGCGATCCATCCGTCGACAACAACACACACATTTCGCGACTCCCTTTCCGTACGTTCTGGCTTCGGCTGGCGATTATGCGGCACGACCCGGGTCTTGCCGCAAGCCCCGCGGTGCGCTATATACTGAAAGTGGCAAGGAAGGCCGTACTCTCCTTTCGCTTTTTCGCTCTGGCGGACACGCCCTTTTGCGAAGCGGCGGCGCGGCGCGGCGCGTACGGTATCGTAGGCCCGCCAAGATCTCCCGTCGGCCTACGGATGCAGCCGCCGAAGGAGGAGTTTTTCAGCCTTTTCAGCGAAGCCGGCTCGAACATTGTCGAGAGGGTCGCCATTGCCGTGGCGGCGCGCTCCGGGTCCGTGATCGCCGCGATAGCAGTCTGACGCCCGATGCCGGTCGCAGAAAGTGCTCGCATGTGAGACGTGTTGAGCCCTGTCTGGCGGCCCCATCATGGAGCAGCGGCGTCCCCGTGACGACGAGCTCGGCTAGTCAAACTAGAGAAGCTGCAAGCATCCGCGAGCTGAACCATTGCTGCCAACGCCACCGCCCCTGTCGCACAGAACCTAGCCCAGTGTACCAATTGTGTGCAGGAATTGATCTGGCAATACGGAGCGATGTGACAGAACTATCGGCTGACTGTTCGGTTAGGCGACCCGCATGTTTTGGTCGATGGACCCTCAACGAGCCGGGTTGCCAGCTTTAATCCAGGTCCAGAGCTAAATTACTTCCGAATTGCCGACCATCCCCCGGACGCGATTTACGACCGGCTACAGCTCCGGCCTCTCGACTGCCACGTCCATTTGCCTCAGGCTGAGCTATTCGTTGACGCCCGCACGAAGTTTGAAACGTTGTATCTTTCCGGTCGCTGTTTTCGGAAGCTCGGGAAGGAATTCGATCCAATGCGGGCGCTTGAAGACAGGCAAGCGGCCAAGGACAAATTCCTGTAGTTCACGCGCGAGTTCCGGGGTGCCCGCAGCACCGTTACGCGTCACGATGCAGGCAACCGTTTTTGGCAATTCGTCTTTATCCTTTCGGAAGACCACCGCCGCTTCCAGCACGGCAGGATGCTCGATTAACGCGCGCTCAATCTCAATGGGGCTGACCCACACGCCGCTGACTTTCAGCATGTCATCGGCTCTTCCCGCGTACCAAAAATATCCGTCCTCATCCTGATAGTACTTGTCGCCAGTCCGTATCCAGTGGCCCTCGATTGTGTCTTTGGTCTTTCGATGCTGGTTCCAATAGTAAGCACAGGTGGAGTCGGCCTTAACTAATAGATTGCCGATCTCACCCTGCGCGACAGGTCGATTGTTGTCGTCCAGGATTCTGGCCTCGAAGCCGGGGATAATCTTTCCACTGGAGCCCGGTCGAACGGCACCGGGGACATTGGAGATGATCATGTGCAATGCTTCTGTCGAGCCGATAGCATCCAGAATTTCCACTCCGAATCGTTCTTTGAAGCGGTGAAAAACAGTGGCAGGCAGCGCCTCCCCGGCAGAAATCGCATGTCGCACAGAAGACAGGTCGAATTCCCTTCCATCCGCTGCCGTGTGAGCGAGAAGCTTGACGTAGTTCGATGGAACCGAAAAGAACAGCGTTGGCCGGTGGCGTTCGATGACGTCGAACACACTCTGTGGTTTGGGTGGGCCCGGTAACAGGATGCTGGTCGCGCCTACGGCCAAAGGAAAATAGAGGGCGTTTCCCAATCCGTAGGCAAAGAAAAGCTTGGCTACACTGAAGCAGCGATCCTTTTCTGTAATGTTCAATATGCCTTTGGCATACCTTTCGGAACTCACCACCATGTCATGTTGTAGATGAACGCAGGCTTTCGGTCGTCCGGTGCTGCCGGAAGAGTAGAGCCAAAAGGCGGCATCGTCCTTGCCAGTCGACTCTGCCTGGAGCACCGAAGAACTCTCTTGAGTCAGTTTTTCGAACGACAGAGTTCCTGTCCGAGGCTCTCCACCCACCACGATGATGGTTTCGAGATAGCGCAATTGCCCTCTGGGGATCGCCTCAATGCCAGCCACCAATGAGTCACCGATAATCGCCACTCGCGCTCGCGAGTTGTTGAGCAGGTATTCATAGTCCGCGGATTTCAGCAGAGTGTTTACCGGAACTGGGACTGCTCCAATCTTGATGGCGCCGAAGAAGCTGGCGGCAAACTCCGGCGAATCCAACAAGAGCAAGAACACACGCTCCTCGATGCGTACACCCAGCGTTCGCAGCGCGTTGCCAACATGGTTCACGTGCTCGAAGAGCTGGCGATAGGTAACCTGAACCTCTTCGCATTCGATTGCTACTTTATCGGCGCGGCCGTCTTTAATATGGCAGTCTATGAAGTAGGAGGCGGCGTTGAATTCGTCCGGAAGAAGTATGGGATCCACTAAACTCATAGCCTAACCACCGTAGAGGCTGCGGACTCTCTCATCTCTCAGAGACCATTTCACCAGATGCGAATCCTTGTGGCCAAATTCAATAACTTGTCTGGCCCGCGGATTTCAAACTGCAGCACTACCAAAGGTTCCGATTGACCGACCAAACGGCCACGACTAAGCTATACTGCTTTTCCCATTCACATCGAAGAGACCGTAATGACGCGAATTATCCTTGCCGTTGTCCTGGTTGTTTCCGTGCAAGCGGCGGCTCAGACCAGTTCCGCTCCGACCGCTTCGTCCAATCCGAAAGTGAGGGCAATTACTGGATTCGTGCGGCTCGACCGCGCAATGTACCAAAAGCAAATTGCTGATGCCCTCGTCGTGTTGCGAAGAGTAAAGGCCGAATTTGAATCCTCTGGTTACGAAGTAGAGACTGTACGCCTGACAACGCAACCACTCGCGGAACTCGTCGCCGGCCTGTCGGAGGAACAGGCGTTAGCCTTCCTTGCGCAGCTGGATGAACTCTCCGTAAAGGAGAACTTCCTGCCGAACGTTGGACCCGGGATGCTGCGGGACACCGATGATCCTGCCGCGATGCACCTCCTCGAAAGAGCCCTCTCGACGCTCCCACACATTGCGGCCAGCGCGATCATCGCCGACGAAGCTGGAATTCACTGGAAAACAATTCGCCGCACCGCCGAACTCGTGAAGTATCTCAGCGAGCACAGCCCCAGAAGTCAGGGAACTTTCAGTTTCACCGCCAGTGCCATGCTGAAGCCCTATGCGCCATTCTTCCCCGGTTCTTATCACACCGGCGGCGGCAGACAATTCGCCATTGGATTCGAAGGAGCTAACGTTGTGCGCGAGCTCTTCGCCAAAGATAAGCGAAACGCCGAAGCTGCTATTGCTGACCTGACCGCTGCGCTTTCAAAGCATGCATCAGTGGCTGCGGCTGTGGGCAAGAAGGTTGCAGCGGAAACCGGCTGGACCTATCTGGGGGTCGACCCAACTCCCGCACCCTTGGGGGATGTATCGATAGGGGCGGCCATCGAAGCTTTCACTGGCGCAAAGTTCGGCTCCAGCGGAACCCTCACTGCGGCGAGTATCATCACCGCGGCCGTAAGAGCCGTACCAGAGAAGCAAGTTGGCTACTCCGGATTGATGGTGCCTGTGATGGAGGACAAGATTTTGGCACAGCGGTGGGCAGAGTCCACTTACAACGTAGACTCATTGCTTGCCTATTCGGCAGTTTGCGGCACTGGTTTAGATACGATTCCTCTCCCGGGCAACATCAGTTTGGAGCAGATGGAGCGGATTTTCGGTGACGTGGCTTCCCTAGCTGTGAAATGGAACAAGCCCCTCTCGGCACGCCTTCAGCCTATTCAGGGCAAGAAGCCGGGCGATCAAACCGATTTTAAGGATCCGTTTCTCTTCAACACCACGTTGCACCCTTTACCGTAGTCGCTGCCGCTTCCTTTATGGCATTGCTGCGCTCAGTGTTTGAGCACCGATGGCTGATGAATGACAGGCAAACCGGACGTTTGGGTCAGAGCTTGGCCTTTAAACAGGCCGTCTGGCGTAATTAGCACGCCTGAGTTGCATAGTGGGACGTAATCGTCTCGACATCACCCGCCTAGAAAGCTTCCCAGTGATGGATCAACGTCTTCTCCGTTTACTGCCTGAAGCCATTTTGCACACCTTCCGTAAGAGGGGCGACGACTGCCGCCTTCTGACCGGTATCGGCCGGGCAGGGCGCTCCAGCCGAACGCCACTTTTTGACCTTCGCTGCAAACTCGTCGTGCGACATCGGAATAGGGTCCCGGCCTTCACCAGGATTCCAACCCCACGCCACCAATTTATCTTCCGTCAGGTGCTCGACGAGTTGATCGAGACTACGATTCTTATTTTGCTTCGGGTCCTTAATTGAACGGCAAATCCGCGCATCGGTCAGGCCTTGCCAAATCATCGGCGTGGCTGGCGGCGGAAGCGCCCAATTCGGAGCGCCGGGCGGCATGTGCCCGCTGGCGAGATTATGGTCCTGATGGCAGGTGCTGCACTTTTCAGCGGTCACTCCATGACCTTCAGGCCCCCGTCGCACGTTCATGGTGTGGGGATGACTGTCATTGCCTTGCCGCGGGAAGTCACCGCGCGAATGGCAGTTCATGCAGCGGGGATGCCGCAACACTGACACGAATTCTACAATACAAAGAGAGCTCCGTCGGCTGCCGCCGGAGTTGCGGAAGCTGTCGCCTTAGTGTCGGATCTTCCCGCCGCGCTGATCGGGCGGCATAGGGAGATCGTCCCAGTAAGGACCAGAACCCCGATACAGATAGCAAAGAGGACTGACGTTTGCGAGTGCTTCATACAGCCTCCGTCATACGGATCGGCAGCTTGCGGATCCGCTTCCCGGTTGCAGCGAACACCGCGTTCGCGATAGCCGGGGCTGTGCACGGAACTCCCGGCTCCCCAATGCCGCCTGACTTCTCATTGCTCTCCACAATGTGCGTTTCAATTTCCGGACACTCATTCATGCGCATCACCGGAAAAGTGTGGAAATTCGTCTGCTGCAGGCGCCCGTTCTCGAATGTGAGTTCCTGAAAGAGCGCGGCCGAAGCAGCAAATATTGCGCCGCCCTCCAACTGGGCTGCAATGATCCCTGGGTTTACGTAACGGCCGCAATCTACCGCGCTCACGATGCGATGCACCCGGACCTTGCCCTCCGTGACCGACACTTCAGCGACCTGCGCGTTATAGCTCTCAAATGCGAAGTGCACAGCAATACCCCGCGCGCGCCCTTTCGGCGAGGGTTTGCCCCACCCTGCCTTTTGAGCGGCGAGATCGAGCACAGCGAGGTGCCGTGGGTGCTTCGTCAATAAAGCACGCCTGAACTGGTACGGATCCTTGTGCCCGAGGGCTGCAAGTTCGTCAATGAAGCACTCAGTGGCGAAGCCAGTGTGCGAGTGCCCCACCGATCGCCACCATTGAACCGGCACGCCGACCTCGGCCTGATGAGATTCGACAGCCAGATTCGGAATCTCATAAGGAAGATCGTCAACACCCTCAACGGATGCCGGATCGTACTCCTTTCCCTTCATCATCATGCTCTCGAACATTGTTCCCGACATGATCGATTGACCCACCAGCCGCGATCTCCAACTGACTGGATTACCGCTAGCGTCGACACCACCGGCGATGGCATGGAGGAACGCCGGACGATACCACCCGCCTTGCATGTCGTCTTCGCGCGTCCACACCACCTTTACTGGAGCTCCCGCAGCCTTTGCTACATGAACCGCTTCTACCACGAAGTCCGACTGCGGCGTAGCTCGACGTCCGAACCCTCCACCCAGAAAGGTGGTATGGATTTGGACCTTCTCATTGGGAAGGCCCGCGGCCTTGGCTGCGGCCGCACGATCCACGGTCTGGAACTGCGTTCCGGTCCAGATCTCACAGGAATCTTCTCGCAGATCCACAGCGCAGTTCAGAGGCTCCATCATCAGATGGGACAGATAAGGCACCTCGTAAACAGCTTCGATCTTTTGTGCGGCGTGCGCGAGCGCGCCATCGGGATCGCCATCCCGGCGCACACTCTTGCCCGGTGACTTGGCTTGCTCCCGAAATTGCTGCATCATTTCGGTCGTGCTGAAGGCATGCATCTCGCCCTCATCCCAATCAATACGAACCGCATCGCGCGCCACTTTCGCCTGCCAAAAAGAGTCCGCGATCACGGCCACGCCGGAGGGCACTGCCACAATCTTGCGCACGCCTGGCATATTGCGGGCGTGAGAATCATCGAAGTTCTTCAACTTTGCGCGAAAGACAGGAGCGCGGGCAACCACCGCGGTACGCATCCCGGGATTCTTGACATCGATCCCGAAGATGGCTTTGCCGTTTATCTTCTCAGCAGTGTCGAGCCGCTTTAGCGGTTTGCCGATCAGCTTGAAAGCCTTTGGATCTTTCAGCGTTACCTTCGCGGGTGGCGTCATCTTTGCAGCGGCTTCGGCGAGCTGGCCGTAACTTAACTTGCGATTCGTGCCGTCCAATACCACGCCGGATTCCGTTCGCAGAGTCGCAGGATCGGCATTCCATTGCAGCGCCGCGGCCGCGATCAGCATTGTGCGCGCTGCCGCTCCCGCGTTGCGATACTGCTCGAACCCGGAATATACGCTCGAACTTCCTCCAGTAATTTGCATGCCAAAGATCGGATGGTTGTACTTGGCATCGACCGGCGCCGATTCGTAGCCGATCTTGCTCCAGTCCGCATCCAGCTCTTCGGCAAGCAGCATCGGCAACGCCGTATAAACCCCTTGCCCCATTTCCGAGTGGTTCACGATCACGGTGACTCGTTCGTCGGTGCCGATACGCAGGAAAGCATTCGGCATGAAAGCACTCGCCGATCGCTCCTCCGCGACCGCCAGCTTGCTCGCGCCGGGAAGATATAAACCGATCAGCAAACCGCCGCTGGCCGCAACTGAAATCTTGAGGAATGCGCGTCGTTCCATCTGAAGAGTGCTCATTTTGCGCCTCCGGCCGGCATCATCGCGGCGGCCCGGTGGATTGCCTTGCGGATCCGCGGATAGGTGCCGCAGCGACAGATGTTCCCCGTCATAGCCTCGTCGATGTCTTCATCGCTCGGTCGTGGCTTCTCGCGCAGCAGGACCGCCGCGCTCATCAATTGTCCCGATTGACAATAGCCACACTGCGGTACATCTTCGGCCAACCAGGCCCGTTGCAACGGATGACTCAGGTCTGGCGACAGCCCCTCGATGGTCGTCACCTCCTTGCCCGCCGCCCGCGACACCTGAGTCACGCAGGACCGTATCGCTTCCCCATCGAGATGGACAGTACAGGCACCACATTGCGCCATGCCGCACCCATACTTGGTTCCCGTGAGGCCGAGGTTTTCCCGCAAAACCCAGAGTAGAGGAGTTGAAGGATCGACTTCCAGATTTACATGCCGCCGGTTTACGCTGAAGGAGATCATTGGAACACCCCCTTTTCAATACAGGTTGCGATTGTGGAAGCAGGAGAAGATTTTACTCCAAGTCGGATCGCCTCCACACGCCTACCTCTGCGGAGGCCGTTGCATTCTGCTAAATACCGCGAGCAGCTATGGATCCTTTCGCCAACTCGGAAGGTATACGAGCGCTTCGCAGCCCCTTCTCCTACGGTGCTCATTAGGCGATTCTGGGGGCAATCCGGGGCAGTAAGAGTTCCGCTTCCTTCCCTTCAATGCCTTACAAGGACAATGCGCGCCGCGTAGTTCCTTTAGATTCTGTAAAGCGCTGAATTCGAATCCCTCCCTCTCCGCCATCCTTTTCACGAGATCGGTGCGATGCTGGACTCCAATCCATTCTTCAATCGATCGAAACTTCGTCTTGCGCGGGCTTGCAAGGATTTGGGCGGTCCCTCGCGGTGGCTCAAGTTGTTGAGGGGACTGAATAGATGGGCTTTGACACGGTAGAGGTCAGGAGTTCGAGTCTCCTCGTGCCTACCATTTCTCTTACACTGATCGGGACTCTTCAAGAATAGCCAGCCGGTCGCAACAAATTCTGTTGCTACAACTTTTTCCAATTGGACCTCCACGCTTCGGCCGCATTATCATCTCAGCACGGTATGAATTCCTCACGAGTCGTCAACATTGAGGATTTGCGCGCTCTGGCGCGACGACGGCTGCCCAAGTCGGTCTTCGACTATTTGGATGGCGGCGCCGAAGCCGAATGCACCTTGGCGGAAAACTGCCGGGCATTTCGCGATGTTCTGTTTCGCCCTCGGAGCGCCGTGGCAGTCGGCCTGTGTGACGTGAAGACTCGCGTGCTGGGCCATGAGCTTTCTTTCCCGGCGATACTGGCGCCCGTGGGCTATAGCCGTTTGATGCATCCCGCTGGCGAGGTTGCCGCGGCCCACGCGGCTGGCGAAGCAGGGACGGCCTACATTCTTTCCACCATCTCTGGCCACAAATTGGAGGATGTGAAAACGGGATCGTCGGGTCCGGTGTTTTATCAGCTGTATTTGCTCGGTGGACGCGAAGCAGCAGAAGGCGCCATCGACCGGGCTCGCCGCGCGGGATTTTCCGCATTAGTGATTACCGTGGATACGCCCGTAGCCGGACTGAGAGAGCGCGATCCCCGCAATGGAATGAAGGAACTGCTGGGGACTTCCTGGTTCGCGAAAATTCCTTATTTGCCCAATATTCTCGCTCATCCCGGCTGGCTGGCGTCGTTTCTCCTCGACGGTGGCGTACCAAAGTTAGAGAACGTCGTAGTCCCAGGCAAGGGAGCCATGGAACTCGTCGACGTTAGCGCTGCTCTCGCAAGCGCAACTGTGACCTGGGAAGATTTGCGATGGATTCGTGAAGTGTGGCCCGGGCCGATCGTGGTGAAAGGCCTTTTGACGGGCGATGACGCCAAACGAGCCGTGGACGAAGGCGCATCGGCGGTAGTGGTTTCAAACCACGGAGGCCGTCAACTCGATTCTGTATTTCCTACTTTGCGAGCTCTTCCGGAAGTCGTCGCCGCAGTAAATGGGCAGGTCGAGGTGCTTATGGATGGCGGAGTCCGCCGCGGCAGTGACATTGTGAAAGCGCTCTGCCTGGGGGCGCGCGCGGTCCTCATAGGCCGCGCCTATGCTTATGGTCTCGCGGCCGGCGGGCCAGCAGGAGTCGCGCGCGCGCTCGAAATCCTGCGATCGGACGTTGAGCGCACGCTTCGATTGTTGGGCTGTCCATCGATCGCAGCTCTCGATCGCTCCTATATCGAGGTGCCTGCTGCCTGGTCAACTCCCGCAAGGCAAGCCACTCCCGCGTCGCTATCGGGAGCGATCGGTTGAAGTAAAATGCCGGCACATTGAAATATGTTTGAAAAAACGGAGCTAACTCCATGAGGAGCCGCCGTGAACTTCTGAAGATGCTTTCATCAGCTGCACTGGCGCCGATGGTCTTGGGTAAATCGCAGGCGGACGAAACAAAGACGACCGCAACCAAACCCAGCCGGATCCCGCTGGCATTTTCCACGCTGGGTTGTCCCGCCTGGGATTGGAAAAAGATTCTGGATTTTGCTTCGCAGCACGGATTCGCCGCCATCGAACTGCGTGGTCTCGAAGGCAAACTGGATTTGCCCGCGCACCCCATCTTCGCCGCCGACCGAATTGAACAGACCAGGAAAGAAATCCGAGCCAGCAAACTGCAGATTGCTAACGTAAGCAGTTCCGCGCAACTGTATGTCGAAGACCCGGCCAAGCTTGAAAAGGAGCTGGGCGATGCCCGCCGCTTCATCGATCTGGCAGCTGCTCTCGGCGCACCCTACGTGCGCGTCTTTGGCGGTAAAGCGGAATCCGACAAGAGTCCAGCGCCCAGTGACGAGACCAAGGCCCGCGTGGTAGCGGGATTGCGCGAACTCGGCGCATATGCTGGACCACGCAAGGTCACTGTGATCATCGAGTCTCACGATCACTTCACCTCTTCGGCAACTCTAAAAGATGTGTTGCATTCCGCGGGTTCCGATCATGTTGGCCTGCTATGGGATGCGCATCACACCTTCGCCACTTCCAACGAAGATCCTGAATTTACGGTCCAGCAACTTGGTCCCTGGATTCGCCACACGCATCTGAAAGATTCGATCGGCAGCGGAGAAAACCGCAAGTATGTGTTGACAGGGCGTGGCAATGTCCCCATCCAGCGCCAGATTCAGGCGCTGCGCTCCATTGGATATAAAGGTTTCTACTGCTTCGAGTGGGAAAAGATGTGGCATCCCGACATCGACGATCCTGAGATCGCCATTGCCGATTATGCGCGCGTTGTCGGCCAATGCCTGGGAGACGCCCATGCCTGCGGCGTGTCTTAGAGATGTAGCTTGCTACGTCTTCTCCCGACCGTCCCGACACTAGCCGCGAGTCGGCATATTGTCGGAGATCGTTTCGGTCTTTGCATCCCAGAAAACTTTCTTGCCCGTCCAATACGATTGCGCCGCCATAGTGCAGGCGACGGAATGCGCGAATCCTTCATGCACCGTTGCGTGAGGCTGCTGGCGCGAACGCATGCACTCAAACCAATTCGCCATGTGTTCCGTAGTCAGATCATCGATGCCGAGAGGGGGCAGCTTCGTTTCTCCCGGCAGAAGCACAAATTTAGATTCTCTCTTCTGGTCAACGTCGGCGTCGTCTTCGTGGGTCCCTTTTTCTTCAACCAATCGATAACGCGGGCTGCCTTCGCCACCATCATTGAACAAGCTGGCCTTCTTCCCCATGTATCGGGTAAAGCTGGGAGCGTCGTTGCCGAAGCTGGTCGAATAACTCACCAGAAAACCCTTCGGATATTCGAGCAACGTCTGAAACGTATCGGCGGTTTCTCGACCATCGCGCCAGGCGAAGATTCCTCCGTGAGATACCGCCGACTGCGGAAAACTATCATCCATGAACCAGTGCACCAGATCGATCGCGTGACTCATCCACTGATCGGGAATCCCGCTGGAGAATTCCCGGTAAAGACGAAACTCGAAATACATTTGCGGATCGAATGGACGCGCAGGCTTCGTCATCAGCCACGCTTTCCAATCCGTATCCTGCTCGCGAATCTCTCTAACCTCCGGCCGCCCCCGCCATCGCGGCCCATGGTAGTTCCACACAACTTCGACCTTGCTCACATCTCCGAGAGCCCCGCCCCGCGCGATCTGTTGCGCGGAGCGCGGATACGGCTCGCTGCGATGCTGCGTGCCCACCTGAACAATTGTCTTGGCTGTAAGCACGGCGTCGCGTGCGGCTTTCGTTTCGGTCAGCACATTCCCCATTGGCTTTTCGACGTAAGTATCCTTGCCAGCCTCGGCCGTCATTTTCAGAATCGGCGAATGCGAATGCTCCGGAGTGGAGATCAATACACCGTCCACGTCCTTCATGGCGAGCAGTTCTTCAACGTGTTGGACAGCGCGCGGAGGGCGGCCATAATAACCCGCGTTCGTAGCAGCCGCTCTCTCCCGGTTCACCTTCCACAGATCGCAAACCGCCGTCATTTCAACGTGATGACTATTCCTCAACTTGGACGCGATCGAGTCCAACTCCGTGCCGCGATTGCCGATGCCAATATGTCCGAGCGCAATGCGGTCATTGGCGCCAACAATATTTTCGTAGGACAACGCGGTGCGAGGCAGGACTATGCCCCCGGCGATCGCTGCAGCAGACTTGCCCAAAAATGCCCGACGGTTAATAGGGGAATGCTCGCTCATGGCTGGCTCCGGTACACGAATCGATTCGCAATGCTAAGTGGCATGTCTATGGCAGTCAAGCACGCTCGCTCCTCGACGGGACGTCAGCTCGTTTTTAGCCCATTTGGAACCAAAGGCAGCGAGCGCAGCCGTGTACCCGTCGCATCGAAAATGGCATTGGCGATTGCGGGAGCCATACCGACCATGGGGCACTCGCCCGCGCCGGCCGACGGAAGATCCTTGCGGTCGAGCAAAACAGTCTCCAGCGCCGGAACATCGCTGAAGCGCGGCACGCGGTACTCCGACATGCGGCCATTCAGAATTTTCCCGTTGTCGAATTCGATCGCTTCGAAGAGCGCGCCACCCAATCCCTGAATGTTCGATCCTTCAATTTGATTGCGCAGGTTGTCGGGATTCACAATCGCACCGCATTCAAAAGCGGACACCACGCGCACTACTTTCACCTCTCCCGACTTGCGATCCACATTGATCTCGGCGAAGGTCGCGATGTTGCCTAACTTCTCATAGCCGCCGCCCATGCCAAATCCCTGGCCGGCATTCCTGCTCTTCCCCCAGCCAAACTGTTTCGCCGCGGCCTCAAATACGGCCCGCAGCCGCTGATCCTTCAGATTCTTCAGCCGAAATTCCAGCGGATCCATCTTCACCGTATGTGCCGCTTCGTCCATGTGCGACTCGCGCGCAAAATGGTTCGCGGTGGCGGCCAGCGCGCGATACGATCCTTGCCGCAACGGAGAATTGGTCGCGTGAAAAATAATGCGCTGGTTCGGAATTTCATAATAAGTGCGAATCCCCGCCGAACCGGAGTTGTAATTGTGGAACTCCCAGGCAGTAATGGTTCCATCGCTGCGCACGCCGCTGGTCACGTCAATCACGCCCGCAGGACGGAAATATGCCCAGGTAAATTCTTCTTCGCGCGTCCATGTGACCTTCACCGGCCGTTTGGCTGCCCGCGACAGCCGCGCTGCCTCGATGGCCGTCTCTCCAGTGTGTTTGCCGCCATAGCCGGAGCCGGTGTCGGGCATCAATACACGCACGTGATCTTCTGGAATTCGAAAGGCCTCGGCGAGTTGGCCGCGCACGCCGAAGGGCCGCTGGGTTCCGGTCCATACGGTCAGATTGTCGCCATCCCACTTCGCCAGCGCAGCCCGCGGCTCGAGCGGAGTATGCGCAATGTATGCCACGGTGTAAGTCTGGTGCAAACGATGGTCGACGGCATTCATCGCTTGATCCACGGAGCCGACTTCGTAGCGGTCGCCGTCTCCAGTAGGATCTTTCCCCTCAACCGTGTTCTTCCGCAGATAATCGAACAGCTCTTTGTTCGAAAGTTGCGGCTCCGACTTCCATTCCGCGCGAATGGCTGCAACCGCCGCAGCCGCCAACTCGCTGCTCGCGGCGGCGACGCCCACAAAGTTGCCATCGCGGACAACAGTCGCGCCCATCTCGTCGGCTTTGTTGGTATCTACCGAAATTAGCGTGGCGTTAAATGATGTCGGCCGCGATACTTTGCCATAAAGCATGTTGGGCAGGTTCTGGTCCGAGGGATAACGATGCCGGCCGGTTACGAAATTACGCCCATCCACCTTGAGCGCGGATTGCCCAGCCACCTTCCAGTTCGTCGCGGGAATCAGAGGAGTTTCTGCCGTGATGGTCTGCGTCAGCTGTTGTCCTTTCAACAGTGTCGCGTATTCGACCGATCGATTGTTCTTGGCGTCGATGACCTTTCCATCGGCAGCCACCAGTTTTTGGGGATCCGTTTGCCACTGCGCTGCCGCACGGCCGATCAGCATCTCGCGCGCGGCCGCGGCAACTTTGCGTAGCTGCAAGTTCATCGTCGGTGTCGTCCGGCTGCCGAACGTGCCCATGTCAAACGGTGTGAGCTGGGTGTCGCCCATCACCATCTCGATCTTCTCGATTGGCACGTGCAGTTCTTCCCCTACCGCCTGGCTAAGAGATGTCCGTATGTTCTGTCCCATCTCGACCTTCCCCGTGTAGACCGTAACTTTGCCGTTCTCGCCGATGTGAAGCCAGGCATCAATTTCCCTAGGAAGATCTCGCCGCTGCTGTATCCCGCCCGACTCTTGCGCGACCACCGCCGATTTCAAGACCGAAACCACAAGAACTCCGGCGCCGAGAAACTTGAAGAATTCCCGGCGGTCAAGATCAAAGTGGTAAGGAGCCCCCGCTGCGAGTTCGTAGCGCTCAGGCTCCAGCGGAATTTGTGTGTGAGTGTTCCCGCTCATCGTCCCGCTCCCTTCCCGGCGGACGCCGCCGTCGTCGTCGCGACCTTCGCCGCCTTCTGGATCGCGCCGACGATGCGCGGATAGGCGCCGCAACGGCACACATTGCCATCCATGAATGCAACGATCTCGCTTTCCTTCGGCGTTGGATTTCGCTGGAGCAGAGCAACCGCTGACATGACCATTCCCGACGTGCAGTATCCGCACTGCATCGCCTCGGCCTCCAGAAACGCTTCCTGCACGGGATGGAGCTGGTCGCCGCTGGCCAAGCCCTCAATCGTGGTCACCTGCTTCTGCGAGAGTGTGCCGACTTTAGTGACGCATGAACGTTGCGCCTTCCCGTCGATTAAGACAGTGCAGGCTCCGCATTGACCCTCGCCGCAACCATACTTGCTCCCAGTAAGATCGAGTTGCTCGCGCAGCACGCTGAGCAGGATGGTTTGGGGGTCTGCATCAACTGTGTAAGACTTTCCATTAACGTTGAGAGGAATGCTGGACATTGTATGCTCCGGAATCGAGGAATATCGTTGAGCAGAACGTCTTTCCATTAATGATATACCGTGGATGAGTCCGCTTGAAGAGGCGACACTGCGCAAGCAGCCTCTTGGGATCGAGTCCCGACAAGTATTTTCTCAGCGTTCTCCGCGCTCTCAGCGAACTTTGCGGCTAAAAGCTTTTGAACGCAGAGATCGCCAAGGAAACGCGAAGCTCGCGAAGAAGACAGCCGACCGCCAATGGTCTGAGGTATTTCAACTTAGGTAGAGGTAAAGAATCCGGTCGCGATGGTAAGCCGCCTGATCCCCCGATTCCTCAATCATTGATCGCCTGATAGGCGAGCACGTTGACTTCGCGATCCAGGGTCAAACCGCCGGTAGGATGCAGTTGCGCCATGAAGACGACGATCATTTGCTCTTTCGGATCGATCGTAAATCCCGTGTAGAAAAATCCCCCCCAGTTGTACTCGCCCGGCGATCCCAGTTCGGAGAGCGGGCTCTTAACGCCGGACACTCCGAATCCGAGGCCGAAGCCCTGCTCAGGACCAATTTTTCCGAGTTGATCCTGCGTCATGAGTTCGACGGACTTGCGGCTCAGCAGACGCGTGTTGCCCACCTTGCCGCCATCCAGCATCATCTGGCAAAAGCGTGCGTAGTCCATCGCCGTTGAAACCAGTCCGGCGCCCCCGGAAAACAATTTCTTCGGACCCCGCGAAGGATAGTCCGCGGAATAGACAAAAGTCCCTTCCTTGATCGGAGTGTCGGGAAAGCGGTTCAACCCTTTATCTGGATAGTACGTGTAAGCCGTAGCGAGCCGGTCGAGCTTATTGTCCGGCGGAAAGAAATATGTATCCTTCATACCTGCGGGTTCGAAGATGCGCGCGCGGAAAAATTCGTCCAGCGGTTTGCCCGAGACGACTTCCACCAGCCGTCCCAACACGTCAACGCCGAGGCTATATTCAAAGCGTTCCCCGGGATTGAACAGCAGAGGGATCCCGGCCAGCTTCTTCACGCTGTCCCCGATCGTCCCGTCATACTGAAGCAGTCCGCTCGCTACTCCAGCGCTTTCGTACATACCGCCAAGATCGCTGTTCCAGTTGTATGTAGTCCCGGACGTATGACGAAGAAGATCGCGAATCGTAATTTCTTTCGCGGCAGGGATCGAATACGGTTCACCGGACGCCGGCTTCACCAGTACCTTCGGATTCTTAAACTCCGGAAGATACTTCGACACCGGATCGTCGAGCAGGAATCGTCCCTCTTCATACAGCATCATCACAGCGACGCTGGTAATGGGCTTGGTCATCGAGCAGATGCGGAACATCGCGTCGGGCCGCATCGCCTTGCCGGCCTCGCGGTCCATCATCCCCTCCGATTTGAACCACGCGACACGCCCGTGCCGGATCACCAGAGTGACGGCGCCGGCGATGCGCTTGTCGTCGATATCGTGTTGTACGGCCGTTCCGATTCGCTCAAGCCGTTCCGAAGAGAGGCCAACCGACTCAGGCTTGCCTGTGGGCAGATCCTGCGTGATTCCGAAAGCAGTCGATAGAAGAAAGCCGAGAAGAACCGGAATGATTTTGCTTCGAATGAACTTCCGTTTCCGCCCGGCGAAAAAATTGCGATCCATTGTTCCTCCCGCGGTCCAGAATGCTGCCGAAAACTCAGCCAGCGATTCGAATGCCGAGGACGGCTAGGTTTTGAAAAGGGCGCGGCTTCTAGCAGCGCCCTAAAGGCTTCGCAGAATCAACAGCGGCTTTATCGGCCGACGAAATATCCAACCAGACAGCGCCTTTCGAGGCCGCTACGACTTGATGGTTTTCGAGGCCGCGTCCCACGTAACCGGCTTCTGGCGGAAATACGATTCGTTCGCCATGTGACAGGCGATGGCGGCGTTGTTGCCAAACACCGCGTCCTCGGTAACGGGCTTGCGGGACTTCACCGACTGGAAGAATACGTTCAAGTGCGGGCGCATATCATCCCAGTCATGTCCGCGATAAAGTATGTCTTCGTGCGTAGGTTCTTTGCCAAGTTGCGGATCGTGCTCCGCGTGCCACTGCTTCAAATATTCCTCCCGCAATTTCGAAGGGTAGCTGGAAGTGTAATAGCTGGGCTCCGTGTCCACGCCCGATTGTGGAGAGTGCCGCAACTCAAGTTCGCCCGCATCGAGAATGCCCTTCGGCCCCATGAACCGCGCCAGTTCCGGCGTTTCGCAGCCCAGGTCCAGGCGCACATAAACCGGAATGCCGTGATAATCGAAGATCACAGTGTGAAAATCAGGCATATCGCGTCCGTCCTTGAAGCGGAAGATGCCTCCCATTGCAGTTGCGGAACGCGGAATCTCGTTCCAGCCCAGCGTGACCAGCATCCCGCTGATCAGGTGCACCATCAGATCGCCAGCCACTCCGGTGCCATAGGCTCTCCAGCAGCGCCAGCGCGCGAAATGCAACGGGTTGAACGGAATCTTGGGAGCATCGTTGAGCCACGTGTCCCAGTCCAGCGTTTCCGGAGAAAGGTCCGGCGGAGGCGGATATTCCCACGCACCCGTAGGATCATTTCGTCCCAAAGTTAGTTCCACCATTTCGACATCGCCGATCGCTCCACTCGAATACAGTTCGCGCGCCTTGGCGCAAAGCACGGAACTCACGCGCTGCGAACCGATCTGCACGATGCGATTATTTTTCTGTGCCGCCTCCACCATAGCCAGCCCGTCGGCGACATTGTGCGACATCGGCTTCTCGCAATAAATATCCTTGCCCGCATTGCAGGCGTCGACCACGACCCGCCGGTGCCAGTGATCGGGAACCGCGGCCACAATGCAGTCGATGTCCTTGCGATCGAGCAGATCCCGGTAATGGCGCGAAGCCGGAAGACTAGAATTGCCAGTGATTTCCCGGGCCAGCGTGTGGCGCCCATCATACAAGTCAGCGGCGCCGACACACTCCATGCCGGGAATCGCGATCGCGTCCCGCAGCAGCCCGGAACCCTGCATTCCAATTCCGATCATGCCAAACCGCACCCGATCGCTGGGCGCCACGGCCCGCGGCAAGGGTTCCGCTTCAAGCCGGATTGTCTTCCCAACCAGCAACCCACCCGCGGCGGTCGCCGCACTTCCTTGCAAGAATGCGCGTCGCGAAAGAATACGTTTCATGCCAATCCCTCCGAATTATCGATTGTGGTCCTGAGCCAGCGTATCTTGGAGCGAAGGATCTTCTTTGCCTACTTCTTCAACGGTTTAATGGCAACTTCCTTGAAGAACACAATGTCGTTGTCGCTGTGATTCTGCAAACCGAAATAACCAAAGTTAGGCCGCGGCCCGCGTTGCGGCTCGAAATCAAACTTGCGCTCCGGCACTGGATCGCCATCCTTATAGTCCGTCACTTTCACTCCATTGAGCATGACGATCGTGCGCGGCCCGTCCAGCGTGATGTCCATCGTGTTCCACTCTGGCCCCGGTTTCCACGCCTTGGCCAGCGGCTTGGTCAGCGAATAAAGCATTCCGGTGGAATGATATTCATCTTCTTTCGAGGTCTCGGGATGATTGTCGATCTGCACTTCGAAGCCATAGTGCACTGGCATCCACTCCTCGCGGGGCTCGATCGGGATGCGAATGAATACCCCGGAATTGTCGTTCTCGTCGCGCATCTTATAAACGACGTGGATCGTGCAATTGCCAATCTTTCCGCCGGTCCAGTAGAGCAAGCCCATGCCTCCATGAGTGCGGATCAGGCCATCTTCCACCTTATCGCCACCCGGTCCAACATGTTTCCATCCATCCAAATCTTTACCGTCAAAAAGTTGCCGCCACTTGTCGGGATCGCCCTTGCATGCATTCTGATTTTCATCGTCAGCGAATGCCAGGGTTACGAGAGCAGCCAGCACAAAAATTGCGGCAATAAATCGTTTCACCATTGGAATCTCCTGAGATTTCTCTGTCGGCTATTCGTAAGACAGACCACCATACTCGCACCCACGCCCGGAATCAAATCGAACAGCCTACTTTTCAAGACAAACGCCTGCGTGGGATGGATTCGTCTGGACTTGTCACGACAGTGGATGATGAGGACCGAGATGCGCCAAGTCGCGGAGCGGCAAAAGAATACACCCCGCTGCTTGCCCTGAGCTTGTCGAAGGGTTGCAAGCCCTGAGCACCGGAGGAAAAAATTGAGCAAGCCCCTTCAGGGGCGAAAGACAAGTCACACTGCAGAGTTCGTAAGATGGCACCGATTTCCATTCACTCGGGAACCGCAACGTCGAAATGGGGCTGTTACTCCATCTCCCGTGTCCGGCCGAAGAAACGCATTCCCGCCGCGGCACCCGAACCGCCCTCCGCCTCGCGCTTTTTCTGCCACTCGGCTTCGGTCAGCACCGTAATAACTTCCGCCTTTTTCTTCTTCAGTCCCGCATTAATCCCCGGAAGTTCCTTCTGCGTCAGCTTCTGGAAATCGCCGATGACATCTTCCAGTTCGTGCGCCAAAGATTCTTCCCGCGCCGCCTGATATTCCCCAGGACGCCCCTCATATCCGTTAACCGTCCCATAAAGTTGTCCCAGAAGTTCGCGGATTCGTTCTTCTCCCGTGATCATGCCACCTTCTTTGGTGGCCACAATTTTCGACCGCAATTCGTCGCACTTTGCCGCCAGATCCCGCAACTGCTTGCGCAGCGGATCTTTCTCCGGCAGTTTCGCAGCTCTCTGATTGGCCGCGTTGCGCACGCCTTCAATCGCTTCCACCGAGTAAGTCATGTGCTCGATGATGTGATAGATCTTCATCGTCAAATCAAATTGCGCCTTGCGATCTTCCAGCGAAAACTTTGCCCGCGGATCCAGCACAACATTCAACTGTTCCGTATAGGTATTGTCGCCCTTCGTCATCTTCACCGTATAAGTGCCGGGCAGCACCCGCGGACCTTGCGCCGCCTCAAACAAAGCCGTGGCGGCTGGCGGCACTGCGGGCGCCTTCACCCGCATGGACCAGTTCGCGCGGTTCAAGCCGCGGTGCTTGCTGCCCGCCACGGTATCGACCTGCTTGCCGCTCTGATCCAGAATCTCAATTTTCAGATCGCCAAAGATGTGCCTCGCCCTCTGGTAATAGGTGATCTGCGCCTCCCCCGGACGGCTGCGTCCAGTGAAACTCTCGTCCCCCTCAGCCCATCCGCCGAAGGTGTCGAAGTACTGCACCGCCTTTCCCGGAATCAGCGCCGCTTCCTTCGACATCAGATCCGGCGTCAGAGCACGCAATGGGGAAATGTCGTCGATAATCCACATGCCGCGCCCATGCGTCGCCAGCACCAAGTCGCCCTCGCGCGCCTGCATTGCAATATCGTCGACCGCCACAGCGGGGAAATTGCTCCCTTTATATTGTGCCCAGTGCTGGCCGCCATCGACCGAAATCCACAGACCAAACTCCGTCCCCAGGAAAAGCAGATTCGGATTCATCGAATCTTCCTTGATCACGTGCGCGTACCCTCGCGCCCCGTTTTCCTGCGCCGGCAGCGCCGTCCAACTCTTGCCATAATCGGTAGTCTTGTACGCGTACGGCTTCATGTCTCCGAACGTGTGCCGGTCGAACGTTGCGTAGGCGGTACTTTCGTCGAAGCGGCTGGCCTCTACCGTCGACACCCATGAATTCTTCCCCAGGCCCGCGATGTTCCCGACTACGTTCGTCCAAGTCTTCCCGCCATCGCGCGTAATCTGCAAATTCCCGTCGTCTGTTCCCACCCAAATAATCCGGCCATTTTTTGGCGATTCCGAGATCGAATAAATCGAGGTGTGCATCTCCGCCGAAGAATTGTCCACAGTCACGCCGCCGGATTCCTCCTGCTTCTGCTTCTCCGGATCATTAGTCGTCAGATCCGGCGAAATCCGGTCCCACGACTGCCCGTGGTCGCGCGAGCGAAACAGAAATTGCGCTCCGATGTAAATGGTGCCTTTTTCGTTGGGGCTCATATGAATCGGGGTGTTCCAGTTGAAGCGCAACTTTTTCTCGCCATAATTCGCCAACGGCTTGATCCCGCGAATCTCGTGTGAATAACGATTGACGCGCCCGATTTCTCCGCCCTGCGCTTCCGCATAAATGTAGTTCGGATCGGACGTGTCTTCGAACATCCAGAAGCCATCGCCGCCGTACATGTTTTCCCAGCGCGAATTCGAAACCCCGCCCGGATAAGACGAATCCCCCACCCAGGAACTGTTGTCCTGCAGTCCGCCGTAGACATGATACGGATCGGAGCTGTCGGTGCTCACGTGATAAAACTGCGAAATTGGCAGGTTCATCTGATGCTTCCAGCGATTGCCTCCGTCCTCGCTGCGCCACAACCCGCCGTCGTCGCCGGCGATTACCACGTTCGGGTTCTTGGGATTGATCCAGACGTCGTGAAAATCGCCGTGCGCACCGCCCGACACTACGTTGAAGGTCTTGCCACCGTCGGTGCTGTAAAGCAGGATGAGATCCGGCTTGAAAATTTTATTCTCATCCTTGGGATCGACAATCAGATTGCCGAAATAAAACGGACGCCAGACCATGTAGTTGCTGGCGTCGAGCTTCGTCCAGCTTACTCCCCCATCGTTCGAACGGTAGAGGCCCCTTCCCTTTTCCGCTTCAATGTTGGCATAGACCACTTGCGGCTTCGAAGGCGCGACTGCAATAGCGACGCGGCCCCAAGGCTTGGCTGGCAAGCCCTTCGCATTACTGTCATTGATTTCACTCCAGTGGTCGCCGCCGTCCGTCGACTTGAAAAGGCCGCTGCCCGGTCCGCCCGAGCGGAATGTCCAGCCCTGCCGCCGGAAGTCCCACATTGCGGCATACATTGTTTTCGGCTCCTGCCGGCTCATGGCCATCAGCGCGCAGCCCGATGATCCATTCGCGCCAGCCAGAACCTTTTTCCACGTCTTGCCGCTGTCGCTCGTTTTGTAAACTCCGCGCTCGTCATTGTCGTCCCATAGGTGTCCCATCGCGCAGACCAGCACGTTGTTTCCATCCTTGGGATCGACCAGAATTTTCGCGATGTGCTCGCTGTCTTTGAGTCCGACGTTGGTCCAGTTCTCTCCTCCATCGGTGGACTTGTAGACGCCATCACCGACCGAGACGCTGTTTCGAACCCAACCCTCACCGCTGCCCACCCAAACCGTCTTCGAATTCGATGGATCAATCGCCACTGCTCCGATCGACTGCGCGCTCTCGCGATCGAAGACCGACTTGAAGGTCGTTCCGCCATTCACCGACTTCCACACCCCGCCGCTGGCTGCTCCCACGAAAACGGTGATGCGTCCATCCTCCTCAATGGCATCCACGGCCGCAACCCGCCCGCTCATGGTGGCCGAGCCGATATTGCGCGCTGGCAACCCGGAAACCGTTGCGGCGTCGAAGCGGTACGGCGCCTGCTCTGCGGCCTGCAGAGGCGCACACAGCATGGCTGCAGCGAACAACACAATCACTCCCCAGGAATTGTGAGCGGATACTTTCATATCTTCGAGTCCTTTTCCACGTAGTTAATTTCGTTGCGTTCTTGTCGTGCCGGCAGCGCCGCCCTGAGCGAAGCCGAAGCGTCCTGCCGCCACGGTTGGACGAGTCGCAACCCTTGCGCAAATCACTCGCCGAAGCATCAGTGAATCCCCACCAACCCGGACTTCTTTTCCTCAGTCCTTAGCGACTCGGGCAGCGCAAAGTCAGACTCTTGAAAAGCGACATTCACTTCAATCTTGTCAATCGTCATCGCTTGCGCCCCAGGGTTGTTCTTCGGTCCCTCGGAGATCGAGAAAGGATACATGACTCCGTCCACCGGCTTGTACGAACCCAGGTCAACCACTCGCTCTCTCACCGATCCCCGGATAAATTGCTGAATCTCTTTGCGGATTTCAAGATAGGTGTCGGGGTCGAGATAGTAATAAATGATGTCACCGTTTTTCAGCGTGACCTTGAGCCGCAGGGCGTCATCCCCATCCACCTCGGCGTGTCCCAGGTATTCGATCGTGTTGTCTTTCGCGGCGTAGTCCACGAGCGGGCCGTCAAAATCGGCGGCCAGAAGCAGATCCCGCAGGTTGTCCTCGCCCATCAACTCCGGATCTTTACGTCCGCGAAAGGGCTGAGTCTGCCAGCCCACCGAACCGTCGTACGCCTGGACCGTCGATCGGCGTCTGCCACTGCCTCTTACCTTGCCGGCCGTAAGCCGGGTCTCGGCAGATTTAATCTTGTCGAGCCCGCCCTTAGCCTGGATGTTCTTGTCGACAAGTTCCTCAGCGGTTTGAGCACATGCAAACACACTGAGGCTCGTGGCCAGAACCACAGCAATCACCGTGTGACGCATGACAACTCCTGTTCTACAGCGAATCAGTGAGGTCGTTAGTGCACCCCGACCAACCCCGACTTCTTTTCCCCAGTCCTCAACGAAGCGGGTATAGCAAAATCGGCCGGATCGATAGGCACATTGACTTCGATCTTTTCGATGGTTGTATTCTGCGCCGCCGGATTTGCCTTCGTCCCCTGCGCAATCGAGTAGGGATACATTACGCCGGCGACCGGCTTGTACGAGCCCATGTCTATGACGCTCTCGCGCACCGAGCCGCGAATGAACTCCTGCACTTCCTTGCGAATTTCAAGAAAAGTATCGGGATCCAGATAGTAGTAAACGATGTCGCCATCTTTCAGCGTGACTTTCAAGCGCAGCGCGTCGTCGCCGTCGACCACGTCGTGCCCCAGAAACTCCACGGTGTTGCCCTTTTCTTTGTAATCCACCAGTGGCCCATCGAAATCTGCGTCCAGCAGCAGATCCTTTAAATCGTCCTCTCCCATAAACTCAGGATCTTTATGTCCGCCGAATGGTTGAATCTGCCACCCAGTCGCACCGTCGTAGGCAGTGACAGCGGTCATACCTTGCAGCGTGAAGGTCTCCCGCACCAAATTCGGGCGTTCGTTTTCTTGCATCGTCGCGGCTGTGAATCCACCGCCGCCATTCAGCTTGCCCGTGATCCGCACCGACTTGATCGCTTTAATCTTGTCCATCCCGCCTTTGGCTTGAATGTTCTTATTGACCAGTTCTTCGGCGCTCTGCCCGCTGGCAAATACGGTGAGGCAGGAAACTGCCGCCAGCACAATCACTGCGTGACGCATGGGAGAAAACTCCTGTTGTATGGATCTTGAACCGGGGAAATGAGACGCACAGTACTCTACC
>Ga0193751_1000441_pt1 | contig 32727 bp, 27 predicted proteins | sample L1c2metaG_FD_143050 | JGI IMG/M metagenome (GOLD analysis project Ga0193751, IMG submission 143050) | Soil microbial communities from a riparian zone of the East river system, Colorado, United States - L1c2 | ecosystem: Environmental > Terrestrial > Soil > Riparian zone | place: USA: East River...
GCGGACCGTTCGATGATCCCAACACGACCATCCGGATCCTCGACGTCAGGACTAATCAAATTTCGACGTTGCCTGGCTCAAAGGGCCTTTATTCGAGCCGCTGGTCGCCCGATGGACGCTATCTCGTCGCCATGCCTTTCGCCTCCCGCAGCCTTATGCTTTTTGACTTTGCCACTCAAAAGTGGGAGGAGATCGCGAAGATCAGCATGGGCTTCCCCAACTGGTCGAAAAACAGCGACTATGTCTACTTCTTGCACGAGGAGAACCAGCCGTCGGTGATGCGAGTACGCATTCGCGACCGCAAGATCGAGCGGGTGGCCGATCTGAAAAACTTCCGGCAAGCCGGCTTCTGGAGTGTCTGGCTCGGTATGGCTCCCGATGATTCACCGCTGCTGCTTCGCGACATCGGCACCCAGGAAATCTACGCGCTCGACTGGCAAACCCAGTAATCTCTCCCTGCGAGGGCATCTGTCAGGCATGGGTTCGCTGGAGGAACGGAAATGGTAGGGATCACGGTCAAGATCGATCCGCAGTCTTATCCCAATCGCCGGTTCGCCCGCCTGCATGACCCGGAGGGAAATCCGATCGAATCGTGGCAGCCTAAAGGTGCGTGAGCATCAACTCCTAACTCAGCCGCACATCAAATAGCGCCAGCCAATACTGAAGCGATTGCAGAGCAAACCCGCAAAGGATCAGTCCAATGCCAAATACCCCCATCCGTCGCTCGGGAAGGTTATCAGCGTAGTATTCGATGTAAGGATTTAACGTCGTCCCGACGCCGCTGACCGATCACCAGCCCCACGCGAATCGCAAAGGACCAGGGGTGGTCCACGTGATGGATGAAGGCGCTACAGATGAGGGCTGTGGCAACGTAGCCGACCGCACGGATCACAGTTCCCCAAAACTGACGACGCGAAAGCCGTGGACGGCGAGATGCAGCATAGTCCATGGCTGGACGCATGCCACGAGTGTAGGCGAGTACTTGGCCGGTTGTGATGAGAATGGCAAATGCGATTGCGAATCCGAGGCCCAAAATCCTGTACAGTCCAGCTCCGAAACCAAATGCGCGGATGGCGGAAAACACTGCTTCCCAAGGCAAAGAATAATGATCTAGCCCACGAGCCGCGCGATTGAATTCAATCGACAGTGTGATGCCCGTCGCAATACCTGAAGCTATGCCAAAAAAGAGACCAAGGCCGAGTCCATAACCGATACCGAAGACGACCGAGTACGTTACTGCGCGAGTCAGCAGCCGCAGCGGACCGTGTTGTCCACCCAATAGGTCATAGGCGAGATAGAGACTACCCAGCACGTCAAGACACGTACCCGTAATGCTGACGGCCGCGACTGTATGGTGGTCCATTGAACGATTGTAGGATTGTAGAGCCAAAACTTTGGTGATTATCATGCGCTTACGGGGTATTCCCCCTGATGCGCATAACGCTTTCATATTATTGACCTGCCCGCTCGCTTCCCTATAATCGCTCCACTCAATCTGGGTGAAAATCTCTCTCCCAGGCACCCTGACTCGTAGGGACAGGTCAAATGCGAATATTTGCTACATTGCTGTGTCTTCTGGCGCTGATGGTACCCGCACTCGGTCAGAGCAATTACGCGGTGGTTACCGGAACCGTCACGGATTCGCAGTCTCTTCCGGTCGTCGGAGCTACGGTTCACTTCAAGGCCATAAGCACCGGCGCGATTCGCGTGCTCACTACCAACGACAGAGGATTATTCTCCGCCCCCGCGCTTCCACCCGACGACTACGAGTTGACGACGGAGTCCACCGGCTTTGCTCCAGTCAAGCAGTCGTTGCATCTCGAGGTCGGGGAAAAATTAGCGATCGAAATCGGACTCAAAGTCGGTGCGGTGAAGGAAGGTGTGCAGGTGAACGCAGCGGCCGATCTCTTGAGAACGACCGATGCCAGCGTCGGCGAGGTCGTGGAACGGCAATCGGTGCAGGAACTTCCTCTGAATGGCCGCATGTTAATCGATCTTGTGCTGACAGTGCCGGGCACGCACGTGGGTTTTGGCGCGCAGACTGGCGAAACGAACCCGCTCTACTGGCGGCCGGGACAACGGTCGGCGATCGTGATTGGGGGCAATCGCCCGAATGCCAACTTCTTCTTACTCGACGGCGCGACCAACACCGATCCAACTTTCAACACGCAGAATCTGAGTCCGTCGCCAGACGCGGTCATGGAGTTCCAGGTCGAAACCAGCAGTTACACGGTCGACATGGGCGGAGCCGGCGGCGGACAGATCAACATCGTGACTCGCGGCGGCACCAATCAGTATCACGGAACGGCGTATGAATTCCTGCGGAACGGCGCAATGGATGCGACCACGTTTGGATCGATGGGCAACAACCATCTGGTCCAAAATAATTTTGGCGCTTCGTTTGGAGGCCCGCTGCTCGGAAGAGACAAGAAGACTTTCTTCTTCCTTAACTATGAAGGGCTGCGGCTCGCGCAGGCGGACGCTCAGACTTTAACGGTCCCGACCATGGACGAAATCCAGGGCAATTTCGGCATGAGCAACGCCAAGATCTACGATCCGACCACCGCCGTTCCAAACCCGAACTACGATCCCACCCAGCCCACCGGGCCCAACAATTATCCCTACACGCGCAGCCAATTTCTCAACAACCAGATTCCGTCGGATCGAATTAACCCGCAACTCGAAGCTTTCCTGGTGCAGTATCTGCCGATGCCGAACATGACGATGATGGGCTCGGGCGCAGATTCCAATAACTACCTCGACATCCGCAACGAAACGCACCGTCAGGATGAGGGCACTGTCCGCGTTGACCACGTTTTTCAAAACAACGACACGGTTTTCGGACGTTACTCGGTAAGCGCCGAGCGCGGTTTTTCGCCGAGCAGCGGAATGACATCGACTACGGAAAATCTCCCCGGCTTCGGCGTGAACTTTGACAATCTATCGCAGCAAGCGGTGGCGACATGGAATCACGCGTTCTCGAGCAGCAAGTTGAACACGGTCGCGCTTGCGTTTTCACGTCTCTCGATGGACCGGACATCACAGAACAATGGAGTCAACGACTTCGTGACGCAGCTTGGAATTCAGGGCGTCGGATTCGGCGGGCCGGGAGCCTGGGGCGCGCCCTGGTTCGCGGCCCAGGGTTATACCGGAATCGGAGACACCTTCGCGGCCACACCCATGCACGCCTGGGACACGACCGGCGAACTGCGGGACACATTCGCCTGGCAGCGAGGACGGCACGGAATAAAGTTTGGCGGAGATTTTCGACGGTACATCTGGCCCATGTGGGGCTTTTTCCAAAACCGCGGCTACTACCAATACACCAATGGCTACACCACGGAATTCGGATTCAACGATGGCAGCGGAAATGGATTCGCCAGCCTCCTCCTTAGCCTGCCGGCGGTAAAACAGCGCCAAGCCGGTGTGCCGCAGATGAACCTGCGCAACTGGGGATCTGATGCATTCGCGGAAGACAGTTGGCAGATCACCTCGACCACGACCGTGAACATCGGCCTGCGTTACGAGTACACCAGCCCGCTCTACGACCGCAGGAATACGAACTCAAACTTGATATTCCAAAACGGCGTGCCCCAAGTCTTCATCGGCGGAGAACAAGGCTATCCGCGCGGATTGATGTATTCGAACAAACACAACTTCGCGCCCCGCATTGGAATCGCAAAGAACCTGCCCCGCGCCGGACTTGTATTCCGCGCCGCCTACGGCATTTTCTATACACCAGTGGACGAGAATACGTGGTGCAACCAGCGCCACAACGTACCCTATGTATTTCCGGAAACGCAGCAAGCCGACAACTTCACGCCGCCCGCAGCCTTATTTACCAGCGGACTCAATTTCGGTACGCCGGTGTTGGGAAATGGCACTTTGAAACCAACCACGGTAAGCTTCACGGCCTTCGATCCCAACGCTCCCGCCCAGTACGTGCAGCAGTGGAACACCCAGTTGGAGAAAAGCTTCGGCGGCAACACGACACTCGCCGTCGGCTATTTGGGCGCGCGAGGATTTCATCTGCAGCGGGCTCACCTGATCAACAACGCTCCTCCGGGGCCGGGCCCGATTGGACCGCGGCGGCCCTTCAAGACACTCAGCTTCGTGAATGGCACAGTGTTGACGCCCAGCAGCGATCCGGACGCGATTATCCAGAGTCAGACTTTTCCCGTGAGCACGATTAACCGGCTGGAGGACACAGCCCAGAGTTGGTATGACGCAGCCTACGTGAACGTCCGCAGAAGATACTCCCACGGGCTCAGCTTCCTGGCGAACTACACATTTGCCAAAACCTTGACTAACGCACCCGACTTCCGCTCTCCCATGGACGAGGCCGCGATCCCGCAGAATAACAGCGACCTGGCGGCGGAGAAAGGGCCCGGCTGCGACGTGCGGCATCGCCTGGCGCTGAGCAGTGTGTTCGACATTCCAGCCTACGCGGCCGCCACCTGGACTCGCCTGCTTACCGAGCACTGGCATTTCACCACCATCTACCAGGTGCAATCGGGAATGCCTCTAACCATCTCGGTATTTGGAGACACCGCGAATTCCGGCACGGTGTTGGGAGAAAATCCCATAAGGGCCAACGTTACTGGCCAACCAGTATTCGGTCCGGGGACGCGCACGGCCGCCAAGTGGTTCAACAAGGCAGCATTCGCGGCGCCGCCCGCGTACACCTTTGGCGATATCGGCCGAAACTCGGTTTACGGTCCTCCACTGCAGACTCTCGACTTCGCCCTGGCGCGCACCTTCCGTCTCACCGAAAAGACCAGCTTCCAGTTCCGCGGCGAGGCCTTCAACGCGCTAAACAAGGTCAACCTGGGCACACCCAACCGGTACGTGAATACTCCGCAGTTCGGTACGATCACGATGGCCATGACGCCCGGGCGGGAAATTCAGTTGAGCGCGAGGCTGTCTTTCTGAGTGCTAACCGCATCGAATGCGGCTTCTGAGAGGATGGACTCAATACTGCTTCCCCGCCGGCGCCGGATTGGCGGCGGTGATCTGGTTCCGCACGTCCCACAGATCCTTGTAGAGCCAGCTTTCCATTCGTTGCTGCAGAACTTCCACGGGCGTTCCCATGGTGCCGACAACGCGCCCTCCGATGACTCGTTCGGCGAGCTTGAGATGGTGGAAGCGGAACAGCTGCATGCGTTCGTCGAAGTCGAGCATGCGCTCGGCAACATCGTGCAAGCCAAAGAATTCTTCGTAGCGTCGGTAGAGTTCGCCGGCGGTGAGTCCGGCGTTGCTGAGCTGCTCGTGAAAGGCGTGGCCGAGGCGCGGGCCGACGTGGAGCAGCGAAAGGAATCCAGGAGAATCGAGGCCGCTGCCGTGTCCGAGGCCGGCGCGAATCAGGTGATAGTCGTAGGGAGTGATGGTCTCCAGAATGTGCAACAGGCCGATGGTCGGCTCGAGCAACGAAATGGCGCGACGGATCAGGCGCCCGGTGTTGCCATAGTCGGCGTGCTCGAGCGCTTCGAGGGCGCGGCCGAGTTCGAAAGCCGCTCCCTTCATCAGCAATTCCGAGCTCTGGTGCACGACCAGGAAGGTCATTTCATCTTTGTGCAGCAGTTCTTCCGGCGGCTTTTGCAGGGCGAGCAGCTCGTCGGTGCGCAGATAGCGCTCGTAATCCGTCGCTCCCTTGCCCGCCAGAATCGGTTTTGTGAATTCGTCGCGATGTGCCATGGAAAACCTATTGGGAACCTACGCGCTCTCAGGACTGCAACGTTCGGCCGGGTGATGCGGCGACCACTGCGGATCTTCATCAGGCGTTACGATCTGCCCGTCGCGCATGTGGACGATGCGGTCGCCATACTCTGCCGCCTCGGGATTATGCGTAATCATCATCACGGTCTGGCCCAAATCCTTATTCGACTGGCGCAGCATGTTGAGAACGATGCTCGAGCTTTTTGAATCCAGGTTGCCGGTGGGCTCGTCGGCAAGCACGATGGCGGGCCGGTTGATGAGAGCCCGGGCAAGCGCGACTCTCTGCTGCTCGCCGCCGGAAAGCTCGTTGGGCCGATGCTCCAGACGTTGGGCGATGCCAAGCATGTCGGTGATCTTCTTCAGGAACGCGGGATCAGGCTTGCCCAAACCGGCGATGTCAACGGCGATCTCGATGTTCGAGCGCGCGCTGAGCGTAGGCAGAAGATTGAATTTCTGGAACACGAATCCGATCTTGCTCTTGCGCAACCGGGTGCGTTCGCCGTCGGAAAGGGTGGCGAAATCCACGCCGTCGATAGTAACGCTTCCCGAATCGGCGCGGGTCAATCCGCCAAGCAGATAAAAGAGCGTGGACTTGCCGCTGCCCGAAGGGCCGACGATGGTGACGAACTCACCCTTTTGCACGCTGAAGGAAATACCGCGCAGGGCTGGCACATCCACTTTGCCAACCCGGTAAGTTTTGCGGAGTTCCCTGGCTTCGATGAAGGCCGACATCCAGTGAAAACGATATCACAGAGAGAAGCGTGATTGAGGCATTGAGATATTGAATCATTGACGCATTGCACGAATGAGTCAATGTCTCCACGATTCAATGATTCAAGCCAGCGCAGCGCTCACGCCACGCTCGCGTGCTCCACCTCCGCCGTGCGGGCGCGCAGTTCAACCTGTCGCTTGGGGCCGCGCTTGCGCACCAGCAGCAGGCGAATGCGTTCCAGCAGATCCATGGGCTCGTACATTCCCTTGGACAGAAAAACATCGGCAAGCGTTTCGCGCTCGCAGATTCTGGCTCGGCTCGAGATCAGCACCGCGGGAGTCTGCGGAGAGAGAGTCTTGATTTCTTCGATCAGCCGCGATCCATCGACACCGGGCATGATCAGGTCGGTGAGCACCAGATCGATGCCGCCGCGGCGGAAGGCTTCGAGGGCTAGTTCGCCATTGTTGCAGGCAACCACGCGGTAACCCCGCGTTTCAAGCAGGATTTTGCGGATGGAGAGTGACTGTTCGTTATCGTCCACACAAAGAATCGTTTTCTTGGGCTTCATTGATCTTACCGGGAGACTGTCGTCAGGAATTCTTTCTGATTCTCTTCCTGTTTTTTTTCTGAGAACCGGAGCGAGGTGAATGCTAAACAGAATTACAGCGCAGGTAAAGTAGCGCGCTCGCCAATGGCACTCTGGTGGTTGGGAAGATCGTGCCATCAGGCTGACAGCCGCGACTAGCGCAGTGTTTTGATCGGCTAGATGGCGAGCGTGACTTCTCCGCGGAGAACTTCTACACAATTTCCACCGACACGCACATTGACCACCTGGTTATCCTGCCGATTATTCATCTTCGAGGCGCGAACAAAAATGCTGCTGGGACGGTGCACTTCGAGGCCTTGCTCGATCAACACCTGCTCATCGCTGGCGGCAACGCCGTGCGCCACCATCCAGGCGGAGCAACATCCGGCGGCGGAACCGGTGGCCGGATCGTCTCCGTTGTAAAAAATCATGCGCGCATGGAGACGGGCTTTTGGATCGACGGTTTCGCGGCAAACAAAGTAAAAGAACTTGCCGCCGCTGCGCGCGAGATATTCGGCCGAGCGGTCGAGATCCAGGCGGAGGTTTTGCAGCGTCTTCAGCGAACGCAGCGCGGCGATGGTGAAAGGAACGCCGGTGGAGACGGTTTGGATGGGTGCGGAGTCATCGAAGTCAGCCGCGCTCAGGCCGGTGAGATGCGCAACGGCTTCCATGTCGTGGATCGCGCCGAACTCGGGGTCTTTCTGCGTCATTTCTCCGAAGGCCGGCTGCGCGGGTTCCTCGGTGAAGCGCACGGGTACGGTGCCAACATTGAGATCGAGGCGAATTTCGGGTGCGCCGGCGAGTGCACCGGCTTGTCCGCGCAGCACGAAAGCGGTGCCCAGCGTAGGATGTCCAGCAAACGGCAGTTCTTCTTGCACAGTGAAGATGCGCACGCGAACTCCGCGGGTTTTTTCCGCAGCGGCGTCCCCGGGAAGGATGAAGGTAGTTTCGGAAAGATTGGTTTCTCGCGCCAGGGCTTGCATCTGTTCGGTACTGAGACCGCGTCCGTCGAGAAAAACCGCCAACGCGTTGCCGGTAAGGGCGCGGTCGGTAAACACACCGACCTGCACCATGGAGAGTTTCTTTACTGAAGCAGACATGGCTTAGATTTTACCGGCTCTGATTTCGCGAACCAAGTTTCGAGTCGTGCCTTTGCTCTCAGGCGTTTCCTTCGTGTACCTTCGTGCCCTTGGTGGTTAACGGTTTCAGGAATTGGCCACTATTGAATTTCACGGTCCAGGCATTATCGCCGCCCGATGCGATAACATAATCCCTGCCGGAACCGGCCCGACCCGTTGACGAGTTGTTGGCCGCTGGATATTCTCTACTAATGTTATAGGGTTTAAACGCCGCCGGCCATCGATCGATCAACAAAATAAGCGAGGAACAAAAATGTCTTTACGCATCAATTCCGAAGCTCCCAATTTCACTGCCGAAACCACGCAGGGCACGATCAACTTCCACGAATGGATTGGCGACGGCTGGGCGATTCTGTTTTCGCACCCCAAGGATTTCACTCCGGTATGCACGACCGAACTGGGCTACATGGCAGGTCTGCAGCCGGAGTTTGCCAAGCGCAACACGAAAATCATCGGGCTAAGCGTGGATCCGGTGACCAGTCATGGCAAGTGGGCCGCCGATATTGAAGAAACGCAGGGTCACAAGGTGACCTATCCGATGATCGGAGATCCGGAACTCAAAGTGGCGAAGCTCTATGACATGCTGCCAGCTGAATCCGGGACCACCAGCGAAGGCCGGACAGCCGCCGACAACGCCACGGTGCGCACGGTGTTCGTAATTGGCCCGGACAAAAAGATCAAGCTGATGTTGATCTACCCGATGAGCAGCGGACGCAATTTCGACGAGGTGCTGCGCGCGCTGGATTCGATACAGCTCAACGCGAAACACAACGTTGCGACGCCCGTGAACTGGAAGCCGGGCCAGGACGTCATCATTCCCACATCGGTCTCAGAAGACCAGGCGAAGCAAAAATATCCGGGCGGCTGGAAGACTCTGAAGCCCTATCTGCGAGTGGTGGCGCAGCCGAAGTAGTTAGTGTTCGTTTCCAGACGAACTAGGGAAGCGCATGCGGTCCGGTGATCGTCCCGGTCTTCAAAACCGGCGGGCGGCATCTCCGATGTTGCCGGTGTGTTCGACTCACACACGCTTCCGCCACTTTTCAACAACCTACAGACAACGAAATCACTCGGAAATCAGTTCACTGGCGCGAGCGCCATGCGAACGACCTTCGAGTGGGCTTGCTCCATCTCGGCGCGAGACACTCGCTGATGCGACGTCCGAAGCAGACGCATACGCAGGCCATCGTGCGGAACGGCTCGCCCAAGTGCCTGACGAAAGTCTGAAAGGCAGACATCGTCAGCGGATGAGGCTGTCGCTGTCGTTTGGAGACGTCCTCGATCCTGACCAGCCGAGCCGGGTTGGCTTGAGTTGGAAGCGTGTCGCTCCACATCGCATAGTCCCAGATGGCATGCACTAATGATCGGATAAATCCTCCGCTCTACCGATCATAAAGGGTGACCAAGGATCGAAGTTTCGCGCTCAACTCGCAGCTCAATGCGTCCGGACGGTAACGCCATTTCCAGTTTCCGCTGACTTTGCCGGGAAGATTCATGCGCGCTACGCTGCCCAGTCCCAGCACATCCTGCAACGGCACAATCGCAACGTCAGCGACCGACGCCAGCACCGCCCGGATCAAGACCCAGTTGATCTCGGAATCGTCGTGGAAGTTGAGATACGCGCGCGCTAAGTCGTGTTCTTTGCGGACATCGCCGGGAGTGCGCGTGCTGTCGCCGGCGCCCGAACTCGACCACCAGCCCATCGCCGTGTCATTGTCGTGTCCACCGGTGTAGGCGACCATGTCGCGACTGTAATTATGCGGACGGAACGATGGACCCTGCGGATCGGTGCCGAATGCGAATTGCAAAAGACTCATACCCGGCAGCCCGAACTGCTGCCGCAGTTTCTCCACCGGCGGAGTGATAACGCCCAGGTTCTCCGCTACAATCGGCAGCTCGCCAAATGCGTTCTGCAGTGCTGAAAGAAACCCTTCGCCCGGCCCTTTGATCCAGCGCCCGTGAATGGCGGTCGTTTCGCCGGCAGGAATCTCCCAGTAAGATTCAAAGCCGCGGAAATGATCGAGTCGCACCATATCGAAAAGCGCGAGCGAGGCACGGAAGCGCTCGATCCACCACTTGTAGCCGCTGGCGGCCAGCAAATCCCAGCGATAGATAGGATTACCCCAAAGCTGTCCGGTGGCGCTGAAATAATCCGGCGGCACTCCGGAGACCACGGTTGGGCGGCCCTGATCGTCGAGATAGAACAGATCGGGATGAGCCCAGACGTCCGCGCTGTCGTGCGCGACATAGATTGGCATGTCGCCCATGAATCGGATGCCGCGCTGCTGGCAATAAGTCTTGAGATGTTCCCACTGCTGGAAGAATTCGAACTGCCAATACTTGAAAGCCCTTAGTTCCGGCGCTAGTTTCCTTGACCATTCGTTCACAGCATGCGCGTCTCGCTGGCGAATCAGCGCGTCCCATGAGGTCCAGATCGTTCCATGGTGCGCGTCTTTGCAGGCCATGAAGAGCGCGTAGTCATCGAGCCACGGACTGGCATTTTCACAAAAGCGGTCGAAGGACTCACAGTCGGCACGGGAACCGTCGGTAAAGAAAACCTGCGCCGCCCGGCGCAAGGTCGCCATCCTGAATTCGATTACCGGTCCATACTCGACAGAGTCTTCGGGAAACGACGGCGCCTGAGCCAGGTCGGATGCCCCGAGCAATCCCTGATCGCGCAAGCGCTCAAGACTGAGCAACAGCGGGTTGCCAGCAAAAGCGGAGAAGCACTGGTACGGCGAATCGCCATATCCGGTGGGGTTCAGCGGGAGCACTTGCCACAACTTCTGTCCGGCGGCGACGAGGAAGTCTGCGAATTCGTAGGCGCAGGGGCCGAGATCTCCGATGCCGAAGGGGCTCGGAAGAGAAGTGAAGTGGAGCAGAATTCCACTACATCGCGGAAATTTCACTCAGTAACAATACGCAGGTCAGCGGCGTCAGAGCAAGGCGTCAGGAAGTCTGTAGGCGTGCCGAGTGGGTGGATTTCCAACTTTACACGTCTGGCACGTATCAGCGGTGCATTCAACCTGGACCGGCGCTCAGCCGCCGGGATCGATTATGGATCGCCGACTAGTTAACAATAGGATTCTACGGTTGTCACTTCATATAAACTTGCGTGTTGCCATACTTTGACGAGCGGTACTGAAATTGGGTCCAGGAGGAAGCGGTTTGCCACTAAATCGGGATGTGCTTTGGTACAAGGACGCGATCATCTATCAGGTACACGTCCGCACGTTCCACGACAGCAACGGGGATGGCATAGGTGATTTTCAAGGGCTTGAAGAGAAGCTCGACTACCTCCGGGATCTGGGGATCAGCGCGATATGGCTCATGCCATTCTTCCCCTCTCCTTTGCGCGACGACGGCTACGACATCGCGGATCACAACGCAGTCCATTCCAGCTATGGAACATTGGAGGATTTCCGGAAGTTTCTGGGGTCGGCGCACGACCGAGGGATTCGGGTCATCATCGAAATGGTGTTGAATCACACATCCGATCAGCATCTGTGGTTTCAAGAGTCGCGAAGTTCGCAGGACAATCCACGGCGCAATTGGTACGTCTGGAGTGATACCGACACCCGATACAAAGGAACCCGTATCATTTTTCTTGACACAGAAACGTCCAACTGGGCGTGGGATCCGATTTCGAAATCCTTCTATTGGCATCGCTTCTTCAGTCACCAGCCCGATCTCAACTACGAAAATCCTGCGGTTCGCGAACAGATGTGGAATGTGATGAAGTTCTGGCTGGAGATGGGTGTTGATGCCTTCCGGCTAGACGCGGTGCCCTACCTGGTGGAACGGGAGGGGACAAATTGCGAGAACTTGCCGGAGACCCACGCTGTTCTGAAGGAGTTGCGGCGAAAACTCGATGAACAATTCCCGGGCAGAATGCTTCTGGCGGAGGCCAATCAGTGGCCCGCGGATCTGCGCCCATATTTCGGTGACGGAGATGAACTCCACATGGCGTTTCATTTTCCGCTGATGCCAAGGATGTTCATGGGGTTGAAGTTGGAAGACCGCAAGCCCATCACTGAAATCATGCAGCAGACGCCGGAGATCCCGTCCTCATGCCAGTGGTCCCTGTTCCTGCGCAACCACGACGAGCTGACTCTGGAAATGGTAACGGACGTGGAACGCGATTACATGTACGACACGTACGCCGAAAGCAAAACGATGCGGCTGAACCTCGGAATTCGGAGGCGGCTCGCTCCATTGCTGGACAATGACCGCAGGCGCATAGAGTTAATGAACGGGATGCTGATGTCGTTACCGGGCACTCCTATCGTCTATTACGGCGACGAAATCGGAATGGGCGATAACATCAATTTAGGTGACCGTAACGGAGTAAGGACTCCAATGCAGTGGGACGGGGGATGGAACGGCGGCTTTTCTACGGCAGAACCAGAGCGTCTGTATGCCCCCGTGATCCATGATCCGGTATATGGTTATCCGGCCGTGAATGTTTTGTCGCAAGAAGGAAGCGAACACTCGCTCCTCCATTGGATGCAACACATCATAACGGTGCGCAGATCGACCGCGGTGTTCGGCAGGGGAACAATTGAGTTTCTCTACCCAGCGAATCACCGAATACTGGCCTATGTGCGGCGACTCGGTAATGAGGCGGTACTGGTGGTCAACAATCTTTCGAGCACGGCGCAAGCTGTCGAGCTGGATCTACGGAGTTACAAGGGAAATATTCTGATCGAGATGTTTGGCAAGAACATGTTTCCGCGTGTGGGCGACCTGCCCTATCTGCTAACGGTGGGGCCTTATCAGTTTTACTGGTTTCGGCTGCGACGAATCTAAGCGAATGAAGATGGTGAAAGCCATGACAGATGACACGCGTCTACCCCACGACACGATGCGGTATTTCGCACGGAGATGAAATTGGCGGAGGAGAGCTATCTGACGGATGATTTTCTTCGCCAACTGATCAATGTTGGCGAAGTGGACATCCTGGTGGGCTTGCCCACTCACAATAACGCGGAAACTATCGGGTCGATCGTCCACGCAATTCAGAGCGGCATCCTACGGGGATTTCCTCGCGAGCGAGCCGTGATCATTAACGTGGATGGAGGGTCGCGTGATGGCACTCCCGAACTGGTCACGGGCGCCTCTATCGATGATGCGCGCCCGGCTTCCAATCTGCATGCTCTCCGGACGTTGCACTCAATCAGCACGAAGTACGCGAGCAGCCCGGCGAGCGAAGTTGCGTTTCGGACGATTCTGGCTGCCGCCGAACTACTTCGCGCCAAGGCCTGTGTGGTGATGTCACCCGAGTCCGCGAACATTGAACCGGAATGGCTCTCAAAGCTTCTGCGCCCCATTTATCGCGACGGCTTCGATCTTGTGACCCCCACATATCGGAGGCAAAAATTGGAAGGGCTGCTCATAACGAATTTGCTATACCCGATGACCCGCGCACTTTACGGGTTAAGAATCCGTGAAGCATACTCACAGGAGTTCGGATTCTCCGGTCGTCTGGGAAGTAAATTTCTTGAACAAAATGTCTGGAATGATGGAACCGGAGAGACTGGTGTAGAACTGCGCTTCACTCTCGCTGCGATCACAGGACGATACCGTATCTGCCAGTCCTTCCTTGGAGAAAAGGAGCACATTGAGCGACGTGCCGCTGATCTGGTGCCGGCGCTGCGACAAACTGCTGGCGCCCTGTTCTCCGCATTGGACCCAGACTTTCCCGTCTGGAGTGCGGTGGCCGGGTCCGAGCCGGCCCCCAGTACCGGGCCCGACCAGGAAGTACTTCTGGCACCAGCGCGAGTAAACCGGAAACGACTGCGAGAGATGTTCTCGACCGGAGTTGCCGAATTGCAGTCCGTCTTTCAGTCAATTCTTTCCCCTTCCACCTTGGCAGAACTCCAGCGAATCGCCGGCACGGGAAGAGAAGAGGAGTTTCATTACCCTGCAGAATTGTGGGTGAGGACGGTGTACGAGTTTGCCGCCGCGTATCAGAAATCTGTGATCAGCAGGGATCATATCATCCAGGCCTTAGCACCGCTCTTTCGCGGGAGAGTATTCACATTTCTGATGGAGAACCGTAACGCTTCCGCGGACGACGTCGAGAACAATATCGAAGGCTTATGCCTTGAGTTCGAGCGATTGAAACCGTATCTGCTGCAGATGTGGAAATCGAGAGAGTGAGGCAAACTATGCGGGAAATGATTATCAGCGAACTGAGTCAGGCGCTGCACGAACTGGTCAGAGGTTTCGCCCACTTCCTTCCTCGTCTCATCGTGATGCTGATCCTTGCATTTGTGGGATGGGTGATCGCGTACGCTGCAAAAGTGGTTCTGCGGAGTCTTCTGCGGTTCATCAAGTTCGACAAGCTTTCAGAAAACGCAGGCGCCTCTCAACTGCTCACCAAGGCCGCTCTGCCTTCGGCGACGGAAATGTTGAGCCGGTTCGTGTTCTGGGTGGTCTGGCTCGGCTTTATTCTGCTGGGTGTGAGCGTGCTCGGGATCCTGGGCCTGCAGGAGCAAATCGCAAAATTCTTTCTTTTCCTGCCGCGTCTGTTCGTAGCCATGTTCATCATGTTTTTCGGACTGCTGGCAGCTAGCTTCTTTTCTCGCGCCGCCCTGTTAGCTGCGGTAAATGCGAATGTGCCTTCACCCCGGGTTTTGAGCCTCGCTGTTCGCAGCATCATCATTGTCTTTGTATTGTCTATCGTCTTTGAAGAACTGGGTCTGGCAGAACAGACCATGCTGGTTGCCTTCGGAATTGCCTTCGGAGCCCTGATGTTCGGCTTGGCAATCGCATTTGGCGTGGGTGGTAGAGGCTTGGCCCAGCGTTTCCTGGAGAAGAGGTTTGTTCGCGGGAGGAAGGAGGAGAACGAAGACGAACCGTCGCCGCTTTAGTGCAGCGAGGTTGAAGATCGTGGAGCGAAAAACTCCCCGCCCCACAGCTTCCTCGGAGGAGCAGTCGTACCCAGTCTAGCGCTCGTCGGTAGCTCTTGCCACGATCCGCAGCGTGTTTTGACTTTCGTCAAGGCGGTATATTTTATCCCACGGCACGTCTTTGTGGAGAACGATCACGTCTCGCGTGGCCTTCACGTCAGCGGTGTTCTTTTCGATATTAACGCCTGTCACCAGGCATACGACTGGGGATCCTCGAATGGTCACAGAATCGCCTACCTTGAGTGGTTTGGTCATGCCAATAGTCTCCCACACGCCGACTTTTCGTGCTGTCCCTGGGCGGCTGAGCGCGGATGAAATCGCCGGGGTGTAGACCTAAACCGTTAGCACGAGGAACAACCTGGGTCGTGTTGTGAATGAGAACCTAGTAAAGAGAGACCGAGTTGATTCTGTCGCTGGGCGCTAAGATTGCGGACGCGCTCGACGCTGCCCACGCCGTGGGTACGGCAGATCGATTCCGCCAGTGTTGTGATTTTGGATCCTCACCGATGTATCCTAAGCTCCAAGAAACTTCTTACTGGTACGTCGGAGGAACACAAGATAGATGTCCAATGAACCTCAGCCCATCATTTGGCCTGGCCAACCTTATCCCTTGGGATCAACCTGGGACGGCGAGGGCGTCAACTTCGCGCTCTATTCAGAGCACGCGGAGAAAGTGGAACTTTGCCTGTTCGACAGTTCTGGTAAACGTGAGACTCTTCGTGTCCAGATCCGCGAGCAAACTGATATGGTCTGGCACGGCTATCTGCCGGCACTACGTCCGGGCCAATTGTACGGATACCGGGTGTATGGCCCATACGCCCCCGAGAAAGGCCATCGTTTTAATCACCACAAGCTCCTGCTCGACCCCTATGGCAAGCAAGTTCAAGGAACCATCCGGTGGAGCGACGCCCACTTCGGATACAGGGTCGGACACAAGCAGGAGGACCTGTCTTTTGACCGGCGCGATGATGCCATTGGAATGCCCAAGAACCGAGTGATCGACTCCGCTTTCACCTGGGAATCTGATGCGCCACCTAAGATCCCCTGGCACGATACCTTGATCTATGAGCTCCACGTCAAGGGATTCACCATGTGCCACCCTGACGTTCCGGCCCATTTACGGGGGACGTATGAGGGTCTGGCCACAGCTCCGGTTATCGAACACCTCAAGCGCCTGGGAGTGACCGCGATCGAACTCATGCCCGTGCACAGCTTCATGGACGACCGTCGACTCACGGAACGCGGCCTCCGCAACTACTGGGGTTATAACTCCATCGGATTTTTTGCGCTCGAACCTCGATACCTGGCAACCAACTCAATCTACGAATTCAAGACCATGGTTAAGACCCTGCATTCCGCGGGACTGGAAGTGATTCTCGATGTCGTCTACAACCACACGGTGGAGGGCAATCAGCTTGGCCCCACGCTCTCGCTAAAGGGCATCGACAACAGCACCTATTACCGCCTTGTGCCTGATAATTCCCGCTATTACAAGGACTACACAGGCACGGGAAACACGCTGAACATGCAGCATCCGCGGGTGCTGCAGCTGATCATGGACAGTCTGCGCTACTGGGTTCTCGAGATGCACGTGGACGGATTCCGCTTTGACCTGGCTGCCACCCTCGCCCGCGAACTGCATGAGGTTGATCGCCTGGGAGCGTTCCTCGACATCATCCATCAGGATCCTGTGCTCTCGCAGGTAAAGCTGATCGCCGAGCCCTGGGACCTCGGCGAAGGAGGGTATCAGGTCGGAAACTTCCCGGTGGGATGGACGGAATGGAACGATCGCTACCGGGATACGGTGCGTGCTTATTGGAAGGGTGACGAAGGACTGCTGGGAGACCTGGCTTATCGCATCACCGGTTCGAGCGACCTCTACGCACACAGCGGCCGTCGTCCCTATGCCAGCATCAATTTTATCACCGCGCACGACGGCTTCACCTTGCAGGATCTGGTCAGTTACAACGAAAAACACAATGAAGCCAACGGCGAAGAGAATCGGGATGGCACCAACAATAATCTCAGCTGGAATTGCGGAGCAGAGGGTCCCACGGACGATTCCAACATCCAGGCTCTGCGCGCCAAGCAAAAGCGGAATCTCCTGGCCATGCTGCTGCTGTCCCAGGGCGTACCGATGCTGTACGCGGGTGATGCCATCGGCCATACGCAACTGGGAAACAACAACGCCTACTGCCAGGACAATGCGACAAGCTGGCTGAACTGGAATTTGCAGCCTCAAGATCGAGACTTGCTGGCGTTCGTGCAGCGAATGATCGGCCTGCGCAAGAGGCATCCTGTATTCCACCGTCGGCGTTTTTTCCAGGGCCGCCCAATCAAAGGGGCAAGTGTAAAAGATGTGCTGTGGCTCAATCCTGGCGGCAATGAAGTAAGCGAGGACGAGTGGCGCGATCCTTCGCTACACTGCCTGGGAATGTTTCTCTCCGGGGAGGGAGTGGATGAGACCGATGAACGCGGCCAGAAAATCCGCGACGAGAACTTCCTCGTGCTTCTCAACGCTCACCACGAAGATGTTGGATTCACTTTGCCGGCATTCCGTGCCGGTTCTCACTGGACCGCATGGATGGACACCTCACGAGAAGGTGGTTTGCGCTCCCTCGAAACGTACGACGCCGCCACCCCCTATCCTCTGCAGGCGCGGTCCATGGTCGTGTTGCTGGAACGACGCGGAATCGGCAAAAAGGAAGAGCCGAATGAAGCGCCGCTATAGCATGCCGTTCGGCGCCGAGTGTCGCGACGACGGAAGCGTGCGCTTTCGTTTGTGGGCTCCGGCCGCACGTAAGGTTGAAGTTGAGCTCTCCCTTGCCGGTGCGAACAGGTCTATGCGGCTTCCTCTGGAGCCGTGCGATGAGGGTTGGTATGAGTTAGTCACCGATGCGGCCAGGCCTGGGACTCAATACCATTTCCGGATCGATGGTGGGCAGGAAGTCTCCGACCCAGCTTCCCGGTTTCAGCCTCGGGACGTGCATGGACCCAGCGAAGTTATCGACCCCGGCGCCTTCGACTGGCAGGATCGCGACTGGCATGGCCGCCGGTGGGAAGAGGCTGTTCTATATGAATTGCACGTCGGAACCTTCACCCCGTCCGGGACGTTCTCCGCCGTGAGCGAGCGGCTCGCCTATCTCGCGGATCTGGGAATCACTGCCGTGGAGTTGATGCCCGTTGCCGACTTTCCCGGCCAGCGCAACTGGGGTTACGACTGTGTCTTTCCCTTCGCTCCCGATAGCACTTACGGCCGACCCGAAGATCTCAAAGAGCTAGTCCAAAGTGCCCATGACCACGGACTCATGGTTTTGCTGGATGTTGTTTACAACCACTTTGGCCCGGAAGGAAATTATCTCAGGTCCTACGCGCCACAATTCTTCACTGATCGGCACTCGACTCCATGGGGAGACGGCATCAACTTCGATAGCCTCGACAGCCGAGTCGTGCGGGAGTTCTTCATCCACAACGCTCTCTACTGGCTGACTGAATACCATTTCGACGGACTGCGTCTGGACGCGGTTCACGCGATTATCGACGACTCCACACCCCACATCCTCACTGCATTGGCCGAAGCCGTCCGGAGTTCCGTCGAGCCGGATCGCCACGTCCACCTAATCCTGGAAAACGACCAAAACCAGGCGCATTACCTTCAACGTACCGAGCGCTGCCAGCCGCAGGCGTACACCGCCCAATGGAACGACGACGTCCACCACGCGTTGCATGTGCTGATCACTGGTGAACGGGACGGTTATTATGCGGACTATTCGCAACGTCCAATCGATCAATTGGGCCGTTGCCTTGCCGACGGATTCGCCTACCAGGGCGAGATTTCACTCCACAGGAATGGCGAAGCGCGTGGCGAACCCACCGAGGGTCTTCCGCCTACTGCATTTGTCTCTTTCCTTCAGAATCATGACCAGGTGGGTAACCGGGCGTTCGGCGAGCGGATCATTCAGATCGCGGATCACCGTGCGGTACGCGCGGCCGCGGCGATCCTCCTGCTCGCGCCTTCCCCACCGTTGCTCTTCATGGGTGAAGAGTTCGGGGCTGAAACACCGTTTCTCTTTTTCTGTGATTTCGAGAAGGATCTGGCTGCTGCTATCACCGCGGGCCGGCGAAATGAGTTCGCTCATTTTGCCAGATTCAATGACCCCGCTGAACGCGAGCGGATTCCCGATCCCGGCGATACCGGAACCTTTAAGGCCTCACAGCTCAACTGGAGCGTCATTGTGCAACCGGGCCATCGAGACTGGCTGCGCTTCTATCGCAAATTACTGGGACTACGGTTTGAGCACATTGTCTCCCGTCTTTCAACTGGATGCGCCGTCAACGCGGATTACGAAGTCCACGGAGATCGGGGCCTCACGGCGCGTTGGAAATTTTCAGACCAGTCGGAACTCATTCTGATGGCGAATCTTGGAACCGATTCCCTCTCTGGCCTGATTCCCCCTGCTTCGCAGGTTATCTATGCCAGCGAGCAAGTGAACGCCGATGCTTTGAAGCGAAAGACGCTGCCGGCTTGGTCCGTGGTGTGGTTCTTGGAATCATGAAGCCACGCTCGCACATCCCGCGTGCGACCTATCGCCTGCAGCTCAATCGCGACTTTACTTTCGCTCAAGCTACGGCGATCGTTCCCTACCTTTCCGCACTTGGCATAAGTCATTGCTATGTTTCTCCGTGCTTAAAGGCCCGCACCGGTAGCATGCACGGGTACGACATCGTGGACCACGACTCGTTAAACCCCGAAATCGGGAGCCCCGAAGACTTCGACCGTTTTGTGACTACTCTCCACGAACACGGCATGGGATTGATACTCGACATCGTGCCCAACCACATGGGAGTGATGGGCAGTGACAATTCCTGGTGGCTGGATGTTCTCGAGAACGGCCAATCTTCCGTCCACGCTGGCTTTTTCGATATTGACTGGCATCCTCTAAAGGACGAGCTCCATGGCAAAGTGCTAATTCCAGTGCTCCACGATCATTACGGCGCTGTCCTGGAGAGCGGCGAGCTGAAGCTGGTGTTTCACCATGAGCGCGGCGAGTTCGATGTGTCCTACCGCAATCATCGCTTTCCGGTGGATCCCAGGGAGTACCCTCGCATCCTGCAACACTGTACGGACGCACTAGCAGCCAAACTCGGCGCGCAGAATCCGGACTTACTCGAGTTTCAGAGCCTGATCACCGCCTTCGGCCACCTGCCGGGAAGGCGGGAGGCGAGCAGCGATCGCATCGCCGAGCGGAATCGTGACAAGGAAATCGATAAGCGCCGACTGGTCGAGTTGTGTGCGCGATCCCAGGAGATCGCCACTTGCATTCTTGGAGCCGTCGACCTGATCAACGGTACGCCTGCCGATCCTGCAAGCTTCGAAGAACTGCACGAGCTCATCAAAGCGCAAACCTTCCGCCTGGCCAACTGGAGGGTCGCCTCCGATGACATCAACTACCGGCGCTTTTTCGACACTAACGATCTAGCAGGTATCTGCGTGGAGAATGAGACAGTCTTTCAAGCGACGCACCGGCTTGTTCTTGGTCTGATGGCAGACGGCAAAGTGGATGGCTTGCGCATTGACCATCCTGATGGCTTGTACAATCCACGTCAATACTTCGAACGCCTGAACAGTAGCATCGGACTCGCCGCAAAGAATTCCGGAAACCGGTCCGACTATGTGGTCATCGAGAAAATCCTCACGGGTGCGGAACGGCTGCCCGCCGAGTGGCCCGTCTGCGGCACCACGGGCTACGACTTCGCGAATCTCGTGAATGGAGTGTTTGTGGAGCCATCCGCGGCCATGAGTTTGGATCGCACTTACCGAACCTTCATCGATGACGAAATCGATATTGATGACCTCGCCTATCGCTGCCGAAAACTGATCATCCGGGTTGCCCTGGTCAGTGAACTGAACGTACTTGCCAATCAAATCGCCAAGATCGCTCTCTCCAAACGGCACACCTGCGACTTCACCCTCAACAGCCTGCGCGACGCGCTGACGGAGGTGGTCGCGAGCTTCCCGGTGTACCGCACCTACGTCACCTCCTCTGGCGTTTCGGAGAAGGACGTACGCTACATCCGCAGCGCCCTCGCCTCGGCCAAATGGAGAAGTCCGGCCGCCGATAGCAGCATCTTCGATTTTGTCGGTGAGGTGCTTCTGACTCGCATCGCCGAAGGACAAGACCCCGCGTACCAGAATGCGGTGACAACGTTCGCCATGAAATTCCAGCAGTTCACCAGCCCTGTGATGGCCAAGGGCCTGGAAGATACCGCCTTTTACAGGTACAACCGCCTGGTCTCCTTGAATGACGTCGGAGGCGATCTTCACCGGTTCGGAACCACGACGCCGGAGTTTCATCTTGCGAACGAGGAACGCCTCCGCTATTGGCCTCACACCATGGTGGCTACCAGCACGCACGACTCCAAGCGCTCCGAGGATGTGCGTGCCCGGATCAATGTGCTCTCGGAGATATCGGGACAATGGAAAGCTCGGGTGCGGGAGTGGAAGCGCTTCAATCGCAACCACAGGCGCATTGTCAACAACAAACCCGCACCCTCACCGAATGACGAATACTTGCTCTATCAGACGTTGGTGGGTGCCTGGCCATCGGAGCCTCTGAACGATACGGACGACTGGAAGACTTTCTGTGAGCGGATAGAAAACTACATGTTGAAGGCTATCCGTGAAGCCAAGCAGAACACCAGTTGGATCAATCGAAATACTGAATACGAAACCGCAGTTTCATCGTTCGTGAGGACATTGCTGAATCCGGATGCGAAGAACCGGTTCCTCGACGACTTTGTGCCGTTCCAGTGCCGTGTCGCCCGCATTGGCCTATGGAATAGCCTGTCGCAGACGCTTCTCAAATTGACGTGCCCGGGCGTTCCCGATATCTACCAGGGCAATGACTTGTGGGATTTCAGTCTGGTCGACCCAGACAACCGGCGTCCAGTCGACTATATCCACCGCCAACAAATGTTCGAGAGTATCCGTATGTGGGGCAACGACCCTGATGCGTTATCAGTAGGCCGCTTGCTGGAAAACCCTGAGGACGGTCGACTCAAGATATATTTGATCTGGAGAACTCTGCGCTTGCGTCAACAGCAAGCAGATCTCTTTCAGCAGGGCGAATACATGCCGTTAGCGGTGGAAGGCGCGAAAGACAAACACGTTGTTGCGTTCGCCAGGAAGTCCGGAACCACGAGGGCGCTGGTTGTTGTTCCGCGCCTGGTCGCAGGCTTGCTTAACGACATCGATCTCCCTCCGATCGGACCCCGAATCTGGGACGACACTCACGTTCTGCTCCCATTCCGCAGCTGTTCTGAAAGGTGTCGGAACGCATTTACAGGAGAAGTCCTGGACCTGCAGAAAACCGATGAATACGCAAAGATTGGTGTCTCCAAGGCATTGGCGGAGTTCCCAGTAGCACTTTGCTTATTAGACTAGTGTACTGAGTCTAATATGCGTGCAATAAGTAACTATGCGTGCAAGTAACGGCACTGCTCGCAGACAACTCCGTCGACGCAGGTCGCGGGTGAAGAGGTGCGATATTGGGAAAACGCCGAGAGCCGCGCGTGCAGGCAAGACTGCAAGTTCGAATTGCAGGGATCGATGACAGTGGACGTGCTCTCCTCCAGATGGTTCCGACGCGCAACATCAGTCGGCAAGGGGCCCTACTAGCAGGCATTCAAGGCAAGTTGAAGCCTGGGGAGATTATCGCCATTACCTACAAGAACGGCAAAGCCCGTTTCCGGGTGACTTGGGTGGGCGACGTCGGCACCGAGGGATCGGGTCAAATTGGTGTCCAGAGTCTGGAGCCAGGAAAGTGCATTTGGGACACAACAACTTTGCCACCAATGACTGCCGATATGTACATACCGCCGGGCCATCGGACATAAGCTCCTGATTGACCGTCATTTATGTCTCCGCACGGACCACCAGCAGGGGTCTTGATTCTCCAGCTTGCGAAAGAAACGGAATTATGCCTTTTTCACTGTGCGCTCCCCATATTGCTGGGCAAGCGTAGGTAGCGGACCACAGATGAGCACGGAGACAATCCCCGGCTACATCCCCCTCTGAGTCGATTGGCGAAGCATCCCCATTTCACCAACTACCCCAGCAGTTTTCACTTAGTGCAAACGTCCCGTTTACAACAATTACTTCCGGATAGCTCGTCATCCACCCGCAATCGGAGGTTTCGGCCTGCATTCGGCACGCGGGTTGTCGGCGTAAAGTGGTGCCGCGACGAGCTAGATCTGAGTTGGCACAGGGCGAGGAAGGTTCGATGCAACACCAAGGTGCTTTGTGCCCCAGCCGCACATAGCCTCCATGACGGGGATGAGTTCTTTGCCCGCGTCACTTAGCATGTAGTCCACACTTGGAGGCACGCTTTCTGCGGCGAGCCGTCTGACTACTTGATCCCACCCTCCATCGGGCCCGCCAGACAATGACACGACGCTCGGTCGGCAGCCAGGACTTGCGGCTAGAATACTTACCGTTTCGGCAAACCATTAGATAAGAACTGCACGGTGACTCTAAGTCCGATGGGTAGTGACTGGGCGTCATATGTCAAGTCGATCACCGCTTCTAGTACGTCGCGGTCGATCTTGTCAGATGGATCGCCTGTGTAGACGCTCTTTCTGCCCATGACTGCCGATATGCTCGCTACAGTTCCGCTGAGCTTCTTCCCATCAAGCCCGTCGGCTTGGATAATTACGTTCTGGCCAATCGCGACTCTACCGAGATCTCTTTCGTCTACTTCCGCCTTAACGCGCCGAGCAGAAGTATCTGCCAGACTGAATAAGGGGCGAGGCGTGACTGTGCTAAAGGATTCCCCAGCCCTCGCGTAGACTCTCAGAACAGTTCCATCAATCGGAGCCAGAATTGCGCACTTCCTGATCCGTTCTTGTGCAGTTCGCACGCGGCCCTCCGCGGCGAGCACTTCCGCATCTGCCCGCGCCTTTTCTTCCTGCAATGGAGGCGCGGCGAGCAATTGCTCCGTACGAACGGCAGCCTGGAAGTCAGCTTTCGCGACACCGAAGTCACGATCGACTTGCTCATAAGCGGTACGGGAGATCTCTCCACCTTTATACAGGGCGCGCTGCATAGTCAGCCGTGATGTAGCCTCCGCGAACGTTGCATGAGCCGCTGCTGTCTTTCTGCTGGCTATTCTTCTTTCCTCGGCACGTGCGCCTCGCAACAGACGAACCCTTGCCTGGCGTGTGACATCAGCTTCCGCGAGTGCAGTTTGTAACATGGCGCCTAAGTCATCACAGGCAATTTCCCCCATGAGCGTCCCTTTGGTTACGAACTGATTCTCTTTCACGTAAATTGCTTTCAAGACACCATCGGCTGCAGCTCCTACCTGAGTTGTGTCCGAAAGCCCCTCTACCCTTCCAGAAGAGGCAAATACCACCTCGGCTACGTTCTTCGAGGGTGCCTGATGAGCGTGAACCGTCTTTCTGTCCCGTGAGCTTCCGAAGAACGCAGCACTAGCAATGACGAGGACAATTGCCAGAATACCGCTGCCCAATTTGCTATACGCGCTCAAGAGTTGTCCACCTGTTCTTCTTGCTTAATTTGGCCGTCACTCAAAGTGATTGTGCGATCGGCAAATTCTTTCCATCGCGGATCGTGGCTGACGACAACAATTGTTCTTCCATTCTGATCAACCTGGCCGCGGAGGATTTGACAGATATTCCTCCCCGCTTCGGCATCCAAAGACGCTGTCGGCTCATCTGCGAGAAGAATAGGAGGGTTCCCTGCGAGCGCGCGTGCGATCGCGACTCGCTGCTTTTCTCCAGGACTGAGTTCGTTGGGCTCGCGATTTAGCTTATCCCCCAACCCAAATTGAAGGAGCAACTCTCGCGCCATTACCATTCTGTCAGCTCTTTTACCATCACGAATTTCAAGGCCAAGTGCAACATTGTCGATTGCGGAGAGTGAGTGCAAGAGTCGAAAAGCTTGGAAAACGAAGCTTATCTTTTTTCGACGGAGCACAGTTTTCTCAACCCCGCTCAATTCATTCACGGCGACGCCGTCGACAAACACCGTCCCCTCGTCGGGTGATAGTAGGCAGCCGAGGAGAGATAATAAGGTGGTCTTTCCACTCCCAGATGGCCCCATAACTAACGAAAGCGTGCCGCGCTCGAACGTCACTGAAACGCCCCGTAGCGCACGAACTCGTGCGGACCCCTCGCCGAACGAGATGCGGGCATCCTGATCACCATGCTAACGAGCAGTATGGCGCTTCTCCTCTCTTCGGCTAGCTTCCTCATTTACGATCTTGTCTCGTTTCGCCACCTGCTCACTCAGGATCTGACGACCCAGGCCGAGATTATCGGATATAACAGTGCGGCCGCGATGGCTTTTAAAGATGAGCCCGCCGCAACGGCAACGCTGTCCGCGCTCACGGTCAAAGGAGATATCGTAGCGGCAGTCTTATATAGTCCCGACGGGAAGATGTTCGCCCACACTCTCCGTCAGCACGAAATCAGAGACGGACTTTCCCCCCAGCTTTTCAGCTTCAACTGCCTTTAAGGCGTATGGAACACTTACCAGTAGCGTGCGAGGCCGTTGGGGCTGGTCCTCAACTTGGACACCCAGCCAACGCGCCTCGTCGGACCCGAATATTTCCACAGGGACGCCACCGGCTTGAGTCGCACCGAGCAGAGCGGTGTAATGGCCCCGACTGTCGATCTCCAGCTTCTGTGTCTCGATCCAAAGAGGGGCTTCATCCGTTTGTTCTTTGTGGAGTGTAAATGTCACTTGCACTGCGCCGCCTAAGGGCTTGCCCGCGAAATCGGTTAACACTCCGCTGACCTTTACCAGGCGCTGCCCAGCGCTCTGATTATCTCGGGCAGATACCACGATCTGAGACTCGGGCGTGCTGGTGCTAGTGGCGGAAGTGGTGCTTGTGGTGTTCGTGGATGTTTGGGCTAAAGCTCTAGTTGGGTATCCTCGGCGAGGTACACCACACCCATCCCGCCCTCGCCTAGGCGAGACCCGAGACGGTAGTGCCCCAGCGTCAGGACGGGCTTGGTAGACTCCCCCATCGCTCGGATGGTAGGGTGTGACTTCGCGTACGTCAACGCCTTCGTAATCGCACTGTGGCGGCCATGAGGGTGCCCCTTTGGCTCAAGATCGGCTGGACCGTCTGGGTGATCGCCTGGGTCCCGTTCTACTGGACCCAATACGGCCTGCAAAACTTCCTGTTTTTCTGCGATCTGGGAAACCTCTTCCTCATGCTCGCCCTGTGGTTGGAGAGCCCTCTGATTTTCTCCTGGCAGGCGACCGGACTGTTGCTGTTCCAGACCGTCTTCACGATCGACTTGGCCGGGACTCTGAGCACAGGCTCGCACATCGTCGGCGGCACGGAATACATGTTCGATCCCAACATACCTTTATTCATTCGCCTGCTCAGCTTGTTTCACGTGGCCACTCCTCCGCTGCTGCTGTGGGCCATCTGGCGCCTGGGTTATGACCGCCGGGGATGGCTCTACCAGACGCTGACCGCTTGGGTGGTGGTTCCCGTCAATTATTTCTGGCGTCCGCAGTTCGACGTGAACTGGGCCCGGGGCCCCTTCTTCCGCGAGCAACACGCGATGCCCGGCCTGCTTTACCTGCTGGGGTATCTAGTCGTGGTCCCCCTGGTCGTGTACTTTCCCACCCACCTGCTGCTGCAATGGTGGGCACGACGTCGAGGCTTCCTGCTGGCGGGAGGGAGAGGGGATTATCTATGACGTTCGAACCGGTTTAGAGAAAATGGTGCAAAATCGCCGTTGGACTCATTAACCCGGTTGTGAGCGCAAACGCCGCGAGTTCCATCGTGTGTGCAAAGATTATGCAGCCGGCGCAAAATGATTTCGGAAATCAGTTGTTTATCATGCAATGACTTAGAAGGACTAAGAATGCCAACTGTGCTCTGCTATGTCCTTTGTTTAACTTTTTTTGGCGGATTCGACTCACACAGCTTTCCGCCAAAACAAACAAGCTATTAGGCAACAGCCGATGAAAGCCGCCACTCTAACCTCACCTCAATCAGTTTGGAAGCGGCCTCTTCGGGTTGGCGAAGTTGCCCAGCCGGTACCAAAGCCAGGTCAAGTCCTGGTGCGGGTGCGTGCGTGTGGAGTATGCCGCACCGATCTGCATATCGTCGAAGGCGACTTACCGCCCTTGCGTCCTGGAGTAATCCCCGGACATCAGATTGTCGGCGAAGTCGTAGCCGGAAAAGCGGGCGGACCTGCGACCGGCGCCACGGATGAACTTCCTGTCGGCACACGCGTGGGCGTTTCCTGGATTGGTGGAACAGATGGCACCTGCCGGTTTTGTCACCTCGGCCTGGAGAATCTCTGTGATTCACCCACATTTACCGGTTATACGGTAGACGGCGGGTATGCTGAATACGCAGTCGTTCGCTCCGATTTCACTTTCCCTCTTCCCGATCAACTGGACGATTTACACGCTGCCCCGCTGTTGTGCGCAGGCATTATTGGCTTTCGCAGCCTTCGTGTCGCCGGTGTCAAGCATGGCGATCGTGTCGGGCTGTTCGGGTTCGGTGCTTCGGCCCATCTGGCAATCGCGGTCTTGCGCTCCTGGAATTGCGAGGTGTATGTCTCCACCCGAGGAGCGACTCATCGCCAATTAGCGGCTTCTCTTGGGGCCACTTGGGTGGGGAGTGAGACTGACAAACCGCCCGCGGAACTCGACTGCGCGGTCAGTTTCGCTCCTAGTGGCGACGTCGTAATAGCAGCCCTGGCCAGCCTGAGGAAGGGAGGAGCGGTCGCCATCAACGCAATTCACTTGGACCGGATTCCCCAGTTTGACTATGATCGCCTGCTCTGGGGCGAGCGCCAGCTTCGGAGTGTCGCGAACATGACTCGTGCTGACGCTCGAGATTTCCTCCAGGTCGCGCGAGAGATTGGTCTGAAGCCAAAAGTAACTGCATTCCCACTCGACCAAGCCAACGAAGCTTTGATTGCGGCAAAAGAGGACTCCATCGACGGAGCCGCCGTCATAACTATGTGAGGCGCACGGCTACATTGGATGAGATTTCGTTTGTGGCTTTGGAAACGGCAGTGATTGTACGCCTGCTTCGCTGTTCGTAATCCGAGAGGTCAACTGATTTTAGCCGCTCGTCTCCTCAAGCTTAAAAAAAAGCAGTGGGACGCGCGGTCTGCGCGTCTCACTGCTGGGAAGAGTGTTGCTATACTACCTTGCTGCGCCGGGAAAGAATCCAGCGCATTGTCACCGCCCATGTCTGCCGCCACCGCCCGACGATGATCCACCGCCGTGCGACGTCCCACTACCGTGCGAGGATCCGCCGCTCGGCGCCGAATGTCCACCGCCGCCGCCGTAGCTGGGAGCGGAACGTCCACCACCGCCGTAACTCGGGGCCGGGCGTCCGCCACCACCGCTATATCCGCCGCGATTGCCTCCGTACGGGCTGCCGCCACTATAACCACCTCCGCCATAAGATCGCGGAGTAACGATGGGCTGCCTCATGTTGAGTGGCGGGCGAGAGGATCCACTGTATCCCTGACTTGGCGAGCTATAGCCACGGCTCCCTGAACCATAGCCTGAACTATAGCCACGGCTCTCTGGAGCCGGGCTGCGGGAATAGCCGTATGGACTGCGATCTCCGGAGCGATCTGTCGGTGAGCGACTCATCGACGGGCGATCCATCGACGGGCGGTCCATCGTCCGGCCCATGGATGGGGATGGACGTCCGGTCGGCTGACTTGGCCTGCTCGACTCGGGCCTCGTTACCTCCGGCCTCATCGGCTCACGGGTTGTTGGAGACGATGGACGCGCGGGCATCGGCGAAAATCTCTGCCAGCCACCACCGTTGTTGACGCTTCCGCGAGCGGGCGTCGAGCCCCCGTTTGAATTGCCTCGCGTTTCCGGACGTGAGACAGAATTGTTCTGTGGACCCATGGGGCGCGATCCAATCGAGCGCGGCTGCGAAACGGTGCTCTGCCCCGAGTTCTGCCCAGATTGACCAAACCGCTGGAACCCGTTATTCGGCCTAGTGTTCGAAACGGAGTTTCCTGGCCGTCCTAGCGCAACCGAGCGCGGCGCCGCAGTGTTACCTCGGGCCGAGAAAAAGTGCTGGTTCTGTGACACGTTCCGAGTCGTTGAAGGAGCAGCGGGGCGTCCGCTGGCCGAGAAGCTCTCGCGGCTCGGACTCACCGGCAGTCTGCCGGTCGAGAAATGCGCATTCTGGAACTGCGCGTGATTCATCGGCTGAGGACGCATGCGGCCCGTGCCGAACTCCCTGCCTGAGACCGTCGTTCCACCGCGGAAATGCGGGTCTTGCACCGCCAGGCGCACATTTGAAAATCGCGTGCCGCCGTGCAGCGGGGCAAAACCACCGCGGTTGTATGCGTTGATGTTGGTTTCGCCGAAGCGCCCGCCATACCGCCCATACCACGGATGGAAACGGTCGCACGGTCCCAGAGGCAGCCAGCCGACTGAACCCCAGCCGCCACCAAAGCCGAATCCAAGTCCACCGCCATATCCGAAAAACGAAACATAAGCCGGCGCCCAGATCGGCCGGTAAAACGGCTCTGCGTAAATCGGACCAGGCCACCAGGCCCACCCGCCGTCGTACATCATCCAGCGACCGTAGTGATACGGCGCCCAGCCCCAGGAATCATACGAAACCCAGGTCCATCCCCAATAAGGCTCATCCACCCAGCGACCGTCGCGATACGGAGCCCAGTCGTCCGCCACGTTTGGACGCCACACTTCACCATAATCGGGAACTTCCGACCAGGTGCCATGATTGTCGAGATCTTCCGCTCCCACGTAGTAGTCGTTGGTACGTCGCCGCGATGCCGCATTGCGAATGACGTTGTCGCGATCGGTATTCCACTGGTCCCAGTCATCCCGTGCAGGCGCTTCGCCGATCTTGTATTGCGCCTGATCGCCCGCGCCCTGCACGGTAATGAACTGGCCCTCCCCCACTCGCGTCCCGCCTTGCGGAGTCGTAATTTCTACTTCGCCTTTGCGGACGAGCACTTCAGTGTGATCGTCGGCAGTAACCAGAATTCGGAAACTGGATTCGCGGCGATTGGTACGAATGGCAACGTTGGGCGTATCGATTTCCGCGTCCGCATCGCTGTTCTTCAGGACGGTGTAGTTCGCCATCCCGCTTCCAAGTTGAATCTGGATTTGCGAGCGAGTGAGCGTATTGATATTGGCCTGCGTATGCTCAGACAAGCGAAGCATGTTGGCATAATCGAGCTGAAGTTCAGTGCGCGCTTTGTCCCCGGTAGAAACGCGATCCCCCGCAAGGACCGGAGCATTAAGCGCAGCCGCGGACCAGTCGCCAGTATTGCCGCGCTGCGTGGAAACATCGCCATGAATCAGACTGACGCGCGCAACGCCGGAGTTAGTTTCAACCGGTGCGCTGGAACTCTGGACCGAGCCCTGATCGTTATAGCCCGGCTGCGTCGAGCCTTGATTCATCGGACCTTGATCCATGGAACCTTGGTCGTTCGGACCTTGATCCATCGAACCTTGGTCAATCGCATCCTGGTCCATGGAGCCCTGATCATTGGGACCCTGGATGGTCGCTTCGGCCTGGATGCCCGCCGACGGTTTCGAATATTGCTCGGACGACTGGTCGTCCGGGTTTTGCGCGACGACTGCGCCCGGAATCACCATCGTCAATCCCAATCCTAAGATTGCCACTATTAATTTGGATTTCGATTTCATAGGTACCTCACCTTTACTAAGGACACAAACTCTGCTTGAAAGAATGCAGGTCGAGTGCCAATGGAGAAGCTTGAGAACGAATCATCTAACTGCTTATTTCTTAACAAGTTAGAGGAGATCTAGCAGCGAAGATCGTTGGCGATTAACCGCCCTCCGGTGGCCCGGTTCCACCAGTGTGGTGGTTTTCGGCCAGGGCCGATTATGGCTCCTGGAACTGCCGATTATGGCTCCTGGAACTATCTAATAAACTAGCACTGTCGTTTCCGGTTGCGCACTGCTTCACAGACTACCGAAAAACCCAAGCTTCGTATCAGGGTATCGCTTCAGCGATACCGCAAGTTTCCCAGAATCAATCGCCCCTTTAGGGGCTGGCTGTCGACGCTCGAATTAAGACCATAAAATTGGCAAAAAAAAAACGGAAAGTCCCCGAAGAAATAAATAATGAAGAGAGTTCTTAATCACTCGATGACCCGATCACCCGATGATCTTCCTTCACTCCCCTTCGTTGTCGTCGATCCCAATCTTCGACAACCGATACCGCAGCGCATTCCGTGAGAGCCCAAGCAGCCGCGCCGCTTGCGACTTATTGCCGCCAGCGCGCTTCAGCGCCTCGCGGATCATTTCATCTTCCCACTGGTCAAGTGTCATGCCCTCAGGCAGAAAACGATCAGATGAAGAGTTGGTGCGATTGCGCGGAGAGTCGAGCTGTATGTCGCCGACTTCCAACTGGCTGCCTGAGGCGAGGGCGCATGCGCGTTCGATCACATTTTGCAGTTCACGCACATTCCCCGGCCAATAATGACCCGCGAGAAGCTGCATGGCGGCGGGCGAAATGCCCGTGATTTTTTCCGACCGGCCGGAATCTTTGGCGAAGCGCGCGAGAAACAGGTTCGCTAATCCAGCCACATCTTCTTTATGTTCGCGCAGCGGCGGGATATCGATCGGGACCACGTTAAGCCGGTAGTAGAGATCTTCGCGAAACGTCCCGTCTTCGAGCGCGGCGCGCAGATCGCGGTTGGTGGCGGCGATCAGCCGCACATCGACTTTGATGGTGCGCGTGCCTCCCAGGCGCTCGAACTCGCGCTCCTGCAGCACCCGGAGAAGTTTGACCTGGATGGCAGGCGGCACGTCTCCGATTTCATCGAGGAACAGCGTGCCTTTGTCGGCGAGTTCGAATTTTCCCGGCTTGCTGGCGGTGGCCCCGGTGAAGGCGCCCTTTTCGTAGCCGAAAAGTTCGCTCTCCAAAAGATTTTCGGGGATTGCGGTGCTGTTGATCTTGACGAACGGTCCAGAAGCACGGCGCGATTTCTCGTGGATGGCGCGAGCGATGAGGTCTTTGCCGACACCGCTTTCGCCGCCGAGCAGAACGGTCGAGTTCGTGGGCGCAACCCGCTCGACGGTCGCGAGCACCTCCTGCATTTTCGGACTGACTGCAATGATGTTGGGATGGCTGTACTTTTGTCCGAGGGCTTCGCGAAGCGAGCGATTCTCCTCGCGCAGGCGGGAGTTATCAAGCTCCTTGTGTACCACCATCCGCATTTCGGCGAGCGAGAACGGCTTGAGCACGTAGTCGCTGGCGCCGGCTTTCATCGCCTCAACCGCTGTTTCCACAGACCCGAACGCGGTCATCACAACGATGGGCAACGCGGAATTTTGCTGCTTGGCGGCGTGCAGAAATTCGAGCCCGCTGATTCCCGGGAGTTTGAGGTCGGTGAGGACGAGGTGAACCGGTTCGGAGGCGAGCAGCTTCAACCCAGTCTCGGCGTCGCCTGCAGAGAGCGTCTTGAAGCCATCGTCGCCAAGGTTCAGTTCGAGCAGCCGGCGCATCTTGGCTTCGTCTTCGATGATGAGGATAGTTGGCATTTAGTTAGCTCGTGTGGGGACGGGCGCCCTCGCCCGTCCAAGCCGAGCGCAGCTCGGCAGTTGCCTGCGCCTCGACGGCCTCT
>Ga0193751_1000442_pt1 | contig 32717 bp, 16 predicted proteins | sample L1c2metaG_FD_143050 | JGI IMG/M metagenome (GOLD analysis project Ga0193751, IMG submission 143050) | Soil microbial communities from a riparian zone of the East river system, Colorado, United States - L1c2 | ecosystem: Environmental > Terrestrial > Soil > Riparian zone | place: USA: East River...
CCATGCCCATGCAGGTCAAACTGCTGCGCGTCCTCCAGGAACGCACCGTCCGTCCAGTGGGCGGCACCAGCGAAATTCCAGTGGATGTGCGCGTCATCGCCGCCACCAACCGCGATCTCGACCGGCAGGTCACCGAAGGCACATTCCGCGAGGACCTCTACTATCGCCTGAACGTCATTCCCATTCGCGTGCCGGGCTTGCGCGAGCGCAGGGAAGATGTTCCGCTGCTGGCGAATCACTTCCTGAAAAAATATTCGCCCGGAGCGGGGAAGAGCATTCACGGCGTCGAATCTGCGTCGCTCGAAGCTCTCACCGGTTACGACTGGCCGGGCAACGTTCGCCAACTGGAGAACACGATCGAACGGGCGGTGGCGCTCGAAACGACAAACGAGCTGCGCGTCGAATTGCCGGCTGAACGTCCGAAGGCTCGCGCCGTCGCTGCCGGCGCGGAGACCGCTATTAGCACGACCATTGCCGCGGGCTCGGTTCTGCCCGAGGGCGTGAGCATGGAAAACTATGTCGCGCAGATCGAGCGTTCGCTCCTGCAGTCCGCGCTCGGACAAACCCACGGTGTGCAGGTCAGGGCCGCCGACGTGCTCGGCATCTCCTACCGGTCGTTTCGTCACTTGATGAAGAAGTACGAACTGTAGGAAGCGGCTGTCAGCTCTCAGCTCTCAGCTCTCAGCTCTCAGCTCTCAGCTCTCAGCTCTCAGCTCTCAGCTCTCAAACACCTCCTCAAGGTGTTGTCTTGAACGGAGCGGGACTTCACGAAATGAAGCGCCTGCGGACAGGCAGGTAAGTACACCGTTGACGAACGTTGGCTGCCTTATTGCTAGGAAGACAAATCGCGACTTTCTGGTTGGCCAGGTGATGTACCTTCTTGACCGCGTTCGGGTTATGGGACTATAGTAACTTCCGGATGCTGAGTGGCGGCTTCCCTCTCCTTATCCTGCCGCACAGTCCCCGAATCTCCAAGGCTTATCTCAGCGCACTTTTCTGCTGACTTGGGCCGACGAACTCAGGATTGAACAAACAAGCGCATCACTGATTCTAGTTGGCGGGAGAATCTGTATGAACCGGCCACTATTCACATTGCTACTCTTATTGTCATTCCCCCTCCTTACGCAGGCCCAGAATCTAAGTCTCCGATTCGACGACTTCCCTCCAACTAGGGAAACGTCCGTCGGATTTTCTCCCGATCTAGGAGGGCCAACTGCGGAGAGTGAGGTGGATAACCTCTCGCTGCGGCGGGCGGAGACCCCGGAACACAAATACACTCTGCTGGTGGATACCGGATCGTTTGGACGAGACAAATGGGGTCACTTTTTTTTCGTCGCATACGTGCGGCTGGCAAGCGGCAAAACTCTTCAACGCTACAGAGTGTATGAGGACCCTGTCGGATCGTTTCGGGACAGCGTCTCAAGCATGACCTTTCACATCAATGGGCCGGCTGGAGAAGATGTGGGAAAGATCAACCTGCCTCTCCACAGCGATAACGGCAGTGATAATGTAGGCCTCGTTCTTCCGAAAGGTGTGCAAAAAGTCTCGATGGGTGGGCCGTCGATCCTGACATTGGGCCTTACGAACAACCTGGGCATGCGTGTAGCGATCAACGAAACTAAACCATCTTCCAGCCAATGCGCCAACTGTTGGCTGTCAATGTCGGCGAAACCTAGTCTGAATGAACTGACGGCCCAGGGGACCACTTCTCTGACCATCTCTCTGCGCCCGAACACCGTTCCTGCGTTTGTCGGCACGCTCTTCTCGTTGAACCCAGAGGAATCGCACGACAAACTTCTGATTTCCGTTTCTTCGAACTCTGAGCAAGGTGGGCTCCCCACGCCTCAAGAGTTTACGATTCCCGTCCGTTTCACCCCGCCCGCACCTTATTTATTGTTGGCGGCGCTAACCGGGGCTTTACTGGGTGGGTTACTACACCTGTTAACGCAACCATTACCTCAGCCAGCCCAACCAGCGGCTCAACCACCTCGACCGATGAGCTCATGGGCTGGAATCCAGCCCAAGGCAAGGGAATTTGGCGTCGCAATCTTGATCTCGTTATTAGTCTGGGTGTTTGCCCTAATGCTCTACTCTTACACCGAGACACGAATCACGGTGTTTGGATTCGGGTTTGATCCATCGCAGGTCGTACCGGCTGCGTTGATTACACTTCTGGTGGCGGGGGGGCCGGCCGTCCTCAGCAAAATTAAGGAAGCTCTAGGGAAGTGAATTATGCGATGCCATTTCAGAGGTGTTCTAGCCAGCAGCGTTGTTCTTTTCTCCCTCAGCATCTATGGAGCGAGCCCTGGTGCAATGAGGAGACCCATTGCACTGGACAAGATCGACGGGGGCGATTTGTATGTGCTCGACGCGGGCGGCATCGTGTTCCGCCTTCGCGAAGCGACGGCGGGTCTGGGCGTTGTGAAATCGTTCGAACTTCCTCGATCCCAATATCCGACGGACCTGACATCCGCAAAGCTCTTTGGCCAACCTACGCTATTTGTGACTCTCAACAGCAAACTTTCCCACATTGTGGCCCAATTGTCCTTAGACGGGAAAGTCGAACATAGCTGGACTTTTACCCGCGCGCTTGGAGGGCTGGATGTAGACTTCGATTCCCACATCCTTTATGTCGCAAGTTCGGAGAAGCCACCGGAAATCTATCAGGTTGCTCTTCAGCCTTCGCAATACTCCGATCCCAAGTTCATTGGCGAGGCGGTGGGAGCAGGTCGTCTTGGACCTCTCGTATTCGGCGCAGGGAAGAGGAAGTTGTACCTTGGCGATGTTGAGGCCGGGCAAATCATCGAATTCGACATCGCGACCAAGAGATCCCGCGTCATCTCAAGGGGTTTCTCCAGCCCTCAGGCTTTGCTGGTCTCTGCCGACGGCGGTCTGCTTTATGTCGCCGACTCTTCTCGCGCAATGATTTACGCGCTTGATCTCCAGCACCCGAATTTTCCTCCCAGACCATTTCCGAAGATCGGCCGGTTAAGAAGTCCCTCAGGACTTGCCCGTTTCGACGATGGACGCATTGTTGTTTCGGACGATTCTGCGGCGAGACTCTTCGTTCTCTCAAAAACTGGAACTCTAATGTCAACTTTCCCCTAGCCTAGGAGCTCGTTGGACACTGTGCCGAGCCAGAACGGTGGCCTGTACGCCTTCCTTTTATCGCGAATACAAGCCGCAGCACGGCAGATGGATTGCGCCTGATACCGTGAGGATGGGTGCGGTAGACTTGCTGTGCCGCGCGGGACCCGGAATCGGTAGCTTGATTTCCGATTTTCCACGGCAATCGAGATACAGCAAAACGTTCGAGGGTCTAGTCTTCGTTCCCTTCTTAAATGGAATAGCGGAACAGCTGAGCGGCAGGCTCGTTTGTCGTGGAACTCGTTTCTCGTGGAAAAGGTTCCAACCCTTTTCATCACAAACGTCCCGTTCACGCATCACAGACACCCACCCCCGCCATGCGCGACAATAAGCTCTGATTAGGAGAGGGTCGAGGTGCGTCCTTCTCCCGAGCCGGCCATCGAGGCCGCCCGAAACCCGCTTCGAAAATACCTCTAAGGGGGGCCCGCGTAGGCGGGGACGATCTTTGATAGACGATCTTTGATAACAACAGAGTGGTCCGAGCGGAACCGACCATTTTCATGGCCTAAGGTGTCAATAGGACATGCGTGTTTGACAACCAAAAGCGACGAAATCGAAGCTAAGTCGTTTGTTATCAATGACCTTATACGTAAGTCCTTTAGATTCAAAGACCGGACCGAAAATTTCCTCCTAACCCCATGATTCCAGGAGACCAGGGGGGAGGGGGGTACCCTACCTCACCGGTTATTACCTCAGTAGTAAATAGGTAGAAAGACGGGCCGCACGGGGAAATTCCCTAATGCGTCCTTGCCGCCGGAAAGGGTGTAGGGATCCCTTCGGCTTCGCTCAGGGCAGGCTTTTCGACTCCGCAGGGACTTCACTTCGTGAAGTCCCCGCTCCGCTCAAGATGACACGATTGGGCTTGGTGATCTCCATTCTGTCGGACGAAGGCAGGGCGTGCCGTAGGGAAAAGTTGGTTTTGTGTCAGGATTTGTAGCGCATGGTTTCCTGGGCGCGCTGGACAATGCCATTCGATTTTGAAGCGCCCGGCGTTGACCAATGCTCCCAATGTGATTTCTGTGTCCGCGCCGGGCTTCCGTATAATTCAATTGTGCCGATTGGCGAGCCTGGGATGTGCACAGGGAACCGGCATCACAGAATCGTTCTTATGGTGACACCCCAAGTAGAACTCACCATTGACGAGTACCTCCGCAAGAGACTGATGCCAGTTGAGGGCGCCATTCCCCAACTCGCCGGCATCGATATGTATGGCAACTCCATTCCTGCCGGGCCGGTGGGCGGCGATCTTTTTGAGTACATCAACTTTCAGCAACGTTACAACATCGACGCACGCATCGCACGAGCACTCCGGCTGTCCAAGGAGTATCTGGAGCCTGTTCTCGAAGGCCAGCCCCTTCGAAACTCGGTGGATGCGCATGTGGAGTGGATGCAGTCCAAGCCGGGCTACACCGATGCTGTTGCGGCGGAATACAGAAGGGCGAAAAGGTCGGAGCAACTGAGAATCGCCGAAGTCCTGCAAGAACTGCACACGACCGCTGGAGTGCTATTGGTGGACGCTCAGGGGCACGGCATCATCTCGGCGAAGATCGCGTCAACGGTACACGACACCTTTCATGCATTCATGCTAGCGGAACTGGATCGGAGCGGAAAAACAACACCAGATATGTTCGAGAAGATCAATCTGCGGCTCGCCGAGTCGGTCACCGCACGAAACGCATTGGGTCGGGATAAGGATGAGAATTCGCGGGAAATTGCGACCATGCTCTATGGTGAGGTACGTCCCAGCGGACATTTCCGCTTCGTAAATTTTGGCCACCCGCCCCCGTTAGTATTTTCCGCGGAATACGAAAAGTTCATGGAGATTGGCAAGGCTCGCATGGTGCGGTTCCTCCCGCTTGGGCTGGCGATTCCGGAGGACAATCCAGACCGGAACAGGTATCTTTCCATGGCGCCGCGAACGCGCAAAATGAACGCATCAGACGTGGCAGAAATCACGCTCATGAGTCCCGGAGACATTCTCTTCCTTTATACAGACGGGGTTTACGATGGCAGCGACGAGCAGGACCGTGTTCAGCTTGAACGGGTAATTCGTGAACATCGAGATGAGTCTGCAAAAGATATTTGCAACGCGATTCTCGCACATGCGGTTAAGCAGGATGACTACCTAAAGCAGATTGGCGAACAGGATCGCGTCGACGACAAGACCGCGTTTGTCATCAAGCGCAGATAAGGAATCGTAGTTCTCCGATAGTTTCGGTTTGACCATGCGCGCGAACGAGGAGACGCGGATTAGTTGTTTCCGTCGATGCGCGATGGCTTGGCAGAACGCGGCACGGATCGTGCCTTTGCTCTTCGGAATGCGATTGTTATCGCCACTGCCACAATCGCGACCACCACTGCAATCCAGAGCACAAGTGCAATTGCGGAACCGATGATGATGGCGGCAATCAGGGTGCCGATGGTGAATGCGGCGGCAAGGAATCCTCCGAGCAGCAATTGCAAACGTCGCAGCACACCGGCACGTCCAGACGTCTCAGGATTTCTTCCGCCAGTCGCCGACAACACGATTTGAAAGTTCTTCTTCACGGTATTTGCGGACGCGGTCTCTTACATTATTTCTTGTGATTCGCTTAGCGCTTAGCCAGACGCAGGCTGCTTCATTGCCTCTACCACATCAAAGCGCAGGCCAGACCATCCCAGGCCGCGGCCGGCACCGGACTTGCGGGCCATCCAGACGTAAGTACTTCCGTCTGCCGCGCGTGTCCGGCGGAAGTATCGGTCCGCCTGCCTGCCGGCTTGCGGGATTACGCGGTCCGCCACAAAGAACGGCTTGCCGGGATCCAGAATCAGCGCACGCGCCTGCACAAAAATCTGTCCGGACGATGTTGGTATTTCCATCGTACCCCTTCGAAGGTACAGCGTGCCTTCAGCGGTCTGCACGGCGACCATCGGGATCCAGTACTCGGGCACGGGAATTTCGAGGGTGTAGTAAATTTTGGGTCCGCCTTCCGAGGCAGTCGGGGGAGGCGGAGGCCCGTTGATTTTCAAGCGCTCGAGGTAAGCTTCGTGGGTGTCGATGGGGGCGTCAAGATCGCCTTGCAACTGATGTTCAACCGCCCAAGCCATCGCCGCCATATCATCCCGAAGGAACAATACCTCCTCCAGCGCATCGGCATCGTCGACCACCCCGAGGGTAGGCGCCATCAAAAGGAAATCGGATCGGGTTCCGTCTCCTGAAAGCTTGAACATGGACCACGGCGTCTCGCCGGAGTTGATGGTGGTTTGCTCGGACGGACGAATGAGAGTTCGGATTCCGAACGTGTCAGTGACAACGAGGGTCGTGACCCGGCTCAGATTCCAGGTTGGGGCGCCAGCAGGAGCTGAAATCGGAATTGGGACCGGCACCGAGAACCAGTTGCCGCCGTAAACCAATGCGAATTCCATCACCAGCAGCTTGGCAAGGTCAACGTGTTCGGCGTCAAGCTGGCCGAAATCGGTGACGCTATCTTCGAAGACCCACCAGCGTGGGTCGTGAATTCCTCGAAACGTCACGTGGTTGGGAAAGAAATTAAAGTTGATCGGAGTCACTTGTGACGGGTTCGCGGTGGCGACGGCGTTCGCCGCATCATTCTGCAGAGAGAACGAATACCAGTCCAGATGTCCGCCGGGAAAATCGGGTGCGTTTAACAACAGATTGCTGTTGGCCGTCGGTGAACCCATCGCGAATTCGTATTGGAGCTGATTGTCGATCCATGCGGAATCGTTTTGCGGTTCGCTGAAGAGGCTGGCCCGATAAGCGACAAAAGCCGTGAGCAGTGCGGCCATGCCGGGATTGCCGGCCTCCGCCGGTAAGGGTATGGGTGGGACCTGGCCGGCTTGAACGGCGGCTGCGGAAACGTACAGCGCTTCGCCATCGGTTGCGCGCCCAGCCATTAGAGACCGGAAGCGCACGGCGCCGACGGGAGCATAAGTCTGGTCGGGCACAGCGGCGGAGACCGGAAATGCCTGGCGAAAAGCTTTAATCACGATTTCCGGACTGGCGATGCTCTGTCGCACGAGCGACTCAAAGTACATCCCCAGCTGAACCGATCCACGCAGTTTGAGGACCGGGGTCTCGCGCTCCACATGCACCTCGACGGGCAGCTTCGGATCGAGCGCCACGGTGGCGCCGGCGCCGGGCCGGTAGGTTGTCACCGTTTGCGTTTCGGCGCCAAGCGTCGCTTGCACGGGAGAGCCCGCATCGGCTCCCAGAAATTCGCCGACCTGCCATTGGCGGGCCAGCATCCAAAGGGGATCGCGGACTTGGGCCTGCAGGCTTCGCGCCATGGACGCGTCGCGCGGCTGTGGTTCCAGGCGCGTCCAAGTCGTGATCGACGGAACCGCCAAAGTCGCTTTAGCCAGTGTTTCTAATTTCACCGATATTCCTCACTATACTGTTCGTCAAAATTGCAAACCGGGTTGAGGCCGTGGCGCCAGCGAGGTTCAAGGCAAAATACAACGCGGGCAAAATCTGTCCGCCTTTTTGCATGCTGCCGAGATCGACCGTGCGGATTTTCACGAGTTCGAGCGTTTCGGCCAGTACTGCCTGTATCAGTGCATCGTCCCAGGTCTCGCGATTGTCGGGACACACGGCCAGAAGCAAGGCCTGCGGGGCTCGGGCGGCGGGTTCCTCAAAGTGGAAAGCGACCGCGGTCTGAGCCTGCGCATTCGGAATCCGCTCTGGCCACTCGTCGACAATCAGACCGGCATACTTCGCTTGTGCGGTTGGATCCCCGGCGGTCACGCATGCAAAAGCGACTCTGCCCTTTTGCGGAGGGTGAGCGGGATCGAGGGGCAAACCCATCCAGCGGTCGGGCGCAGGCACAGGCGGAAGCTGCGCAAGAGCCAACGCGGGTGGATAGACAGGGTTCTTGCCGAATGCCTGGGCCACGCTGAGCGCGAGATCCATGCGGGATATTCCGGGACGAATGTGCGCCAGTTGCCTGAGCCAGCGCGTCGGAGCTTGCGCATCCGAGGCAGTGAGTGCGGCAGATTGACTGAACGCCCCCTGCAGAGCGATCAAGTCAGGAGGAGTGACGCGGGGCAATATCGCAAAGTCCTCGGAGAAGACTGCCTTGAAGATTCCTTCGTAGTCTGTAAACTGCGCTGTGGTCAGATCCGGCGCCATCCCTTTCTTCCAGCGAACTTGCAGCTCCGCGATCACTCTCGCGGCCTGATCGCCGAGCGTGGAATCCGCTCCGCTGGTTGTGTTCGGGATCGTGCCGGTCACGCCGTACCAACTGCACTGCATCAGCGCGGTACGAACTGGATCGGGAGACCCGGGATATCCCAAGAGCGCGGTCTGCAGCGACGTGATGTCGGAGAACAAATTCTGGAGCGTCGCGGTAGCGCGTGCTTTTAAGTCTGCGAGGTCGATTGCGCCGCCAGCCTTTTCGGCATTGTTCTCAGGCGGGGTCAAATCCTGCGGTTCGATCGGACGGCATGCGCCCAGGAATCGCCGCAGCGTTTGCGCCAGGTAAAGAGCGTCAGGAAAAAGAACGGAGCCGGAGGGAAGGGAACTGGATTGAAAAACGATCTGAACGTTTTGGGAAGTTGAAGGGAGCGCAGCCGCATAGAGAATACGATTCTCGAGTTCGGATCGTTGCGGAACCTCGGCTGCGTCCGAGAGAGAGAGAACGTCCAGTGGACCAGCCATCAGGTCGCTTAGAGCGATGATTTTGCTCCTGGCAGTACCGCCCGAATCGGTATACTGCACTTCGCAACGCACAGTTGCTGGATCGGGCATCAACTGGCCTACCCAGGCGTCGAGCCATGGCTCGGCAGCAGCGCGGGGATGTTGCGGCACCGCGGTCCAGGCGGGATTGGCGGTGGGCGCTCCGGCGAGCAAAACGGCGACGCGATGCGTCAGATCGATCCCGCCGCGGGGGGTGTCAACCACATCGGGAGTGGGCGGGCGTGAGCCTCGCGAAATCGCGTTCATCAAGCCGCCGCCACGCCCAAAGTTTCCACGAATGATCTGAAACACCGCCTCCGTAATGGAGAGATCGCCGAGGGCGTCGGCATAATCGTCGAGCGTTTGCAGGATGGCGATTACCGTATTCTGATCGGCGCCGGGTGCGGGCAGGCCCGTACCCCAGGTTTGTCCCGCCGCCAGATTTCCGCTATCCCAGGCGGTGCGCAATGCGAGACCGTCGGCCACGTTCGAGGCAGCAACCGACTCGCTCGGATCACTCGAAGGCGTGAGCTTGTTGCCCACGATGGGGTAAGCGTCGCGGAAGGGCTGGACATACTTATCCAGACTTTGGTCGTGCATTGCATCTTCGAATAGAAAGCCGAGCAGTGCGTTCAAGCTTTGGCCTTGTTGCACTCCGGTGATCAGTGCCAAGGCTTTGCGCACGCGCTCTGACGACAGATCGATCGACAACAGACCTTCCTCCGCCGTTCCTTTGTGCGTCATGTAGCCGCTGCGGAGCACGGCCGCCACCGCGGCCTGCGCCTGTGAAGGCGCGTAAATATAGCCGCCGTTGTCGGTGACGGGCTGGAGCGGAACGCGGAGATTTGTGGCGGGAGTTTCTTTTTGCTGCCGGCTCCTGTCGAGCCGCTGTACCATTTGCAGCTCGGAACCCTGCACCTGCGCACGAGCCGATTCGGCGCGCACATCTTCCACCCATCCGTAACAGCCGAGCGATATGGCGTTGTTCTGGCTGTTCCGTGTTCGTTTCAGGAGTGCATTGGCGATGGCGGTTGCCCACACATCCAAACGGTGGCTGCAGGAATCAAGCGTTTCGGTCAGCAGGCGATCAAGTTCCGCCGTCGGCAGAGCCGCCAGCCGCGCGAGGCTGGCGCGAATATCGTTCAGCTGTGTAAAGGAAGAACCGGCGGGGAAGTTCGTGGTCAACAGATAATCCGCCCAGGTCATCGCAGGATTGGGATTCGAGGGGCGGGAGAGAACTTGCCACGGCGTCAACGTCGTGACATTTTTCTGGATCCCAACGATCTCACTCTCCTGAATTTGCGCAATGGCCAGCTTGCCGGTGCGCACTTCGTCCAAGCCAGCGAGATTCGAGTAGGTGAGCAGAATGGACTGCCGCAGAATCTTGTAAAGCAGCGAGGCAGGCTTCGGTCCGGGATAGTTCTCCGCCTGAATGTCAGCGATGGCCGCGGCGGCCAGCCAATTGATGTAGCTTCCCTTCAGCCCCCCGCCTAAGTCGGCGTCCGCTTTCAGCGGGTCGGTTTCGGAGAGCGCGCCATCCTGGACGGTTGAGAATTGCACGGGGAAGCTATTCTCATCGAACGCTAAGGTCAACACTCGGGGATTCCAGCCATACCCGTAACTTTGCAGCAGGAGCATTCCGGGAAGTTGATAGTTCTGCCACAGCTGGCCCTGAAATGTCTGGGGCACGCCGAGAAAGTTGAGGAAGTTCCAGAGGAAGGCATTGCCCAGCACCGGGCGTCCCTGAAAATTCATGGAACTCGCGTCCATCCCCAGAACTGACATCAGGTTCTGATCCGGGTCTCCGCCGCGCTGCATGTGAGGCGCGTCCGTCGAACTTGCCAGCCATGTGGGCCACAGCTTGCGCACGAAATTGACTAGATTGGGCTCGACTTGATTTTGCGTGAACCGGCCTGTCACGTTGCCGGCGGGCTGATAGTTGTTGAGGGACGTCACGGGCAGCACGCCGTAAGGTGTCCGGCCGACCCGAAAGGCCGGAACGGGGCCTCTGGGGATCGCATTGGTGAGCACATACTGGCGTGCCTGTTCGATTACGTCGGGCGTGAATGCGTCGGCCATCATCTGGCTGAGAAAGTAGCCGAGCGTAGCCGGCCACAGGGACTGCAGCATGTCCGTGCCGTTCAGCGCGCCAGTATTGTCGGCAGCAGCGACATGATCGAGATAGGTTGAGGCTATTCCGAGGGCGGAGGCGAAGGTCAGGCCGTCGCTGCTCGCGTTGGCGGTGAGCGGGGCGGAACGCTCGGTAGAGAAGCTCAACTCAAAGTCCGGGTCTTTTCGGCTGTAGGAAGACGATGCATCGGGCGTGTTGTTCGTCGCCGAACCGGGAGGAACGAGAGCGAAACCGTCGGTGTAATGATGGGCGTCGAGCAGACTTGCGAAGGTCTGACCAGCATTGTTGTCGGAGGATCGCAGACCGTAGACAAATATCTGATCGAACCCGGCCGCTCGCTCGGCCTGAGTCATCGGAATTCGCACTGCCATGCCGGCTGTTACTGCCGCGTCGAAGTCCACCATCCATTGCAAGCCCGCGTCGACGGAGGAGCCGGCAGGAAACACTCCGGCGTTCGGAGTGAGGTTTACGGCCAGGGAAGGCGTGATGGGACTGCCGCGATGAATACTGGTTTGCCCGTTGGCAATCAAGACGATGGTCCAGGCATCGGGCAGGGAATTGGCCGTCGCCGCTTTTTCCCAGGAACTATCGCGGAGTGGCACTGATGGAAATATCGGCGACGGGACGGGCGTCGTTCCGGCGGGCGTGGGAGCGGCAGGCTCCGCCGGAAGATTCGTGGGCGTCAATGTCCGAGCAATCCACGCCGCTCTGGGCGAGCCGTAGAGCGACGCCAGAATTCGCCAGGGCGCTTTCAGATCATCCGGTTTTGCGGGCGATGTGCCTGCCTGCCAAAGCGCATTCCAATAAGCCTGACCAGCGGTGACTTCCTGGCTGGTGAGTTCGGGTTCATGCGAGTCAACCGCGATTTGATCGGGATAGATCCGCACCCACAGCTCGGGAGCACCTTTGCGAGCATCGCTGACCGGATCAACAAAGCGCGTTTGAATGTGTACCGGGAGCAGGAGGAGCGGGGTCTTGGCATCGAGGCCGACGGGCTCTCGGACCGGAATCCCCGGTCGCGGCTGAATCGGATTGGGGCGAGCGTTCATGACTATGGCAACATCAGGTCCGCGTGAATCAGAACGCGGAATGGCAGCCGGAACAATATGTATGCGGTTTGCGCGCTGTTGACGCCCCAGTTGTTGCCGGGATCCGTGGGCGTGTAGTCGGGCGCATTCGGGTCGCCTCCGCCGGGCGCCAGAGTTACTTCCCGCGGCTGCAGGTTCGGACTCAAGAAATCGGGAAGGCTGGCATTGGCTTGAACCAGGCCGAAGACGCGGGAAGCCATGCGCCACGGGTTGGCTGCAATCAGGCTGCTCTGAGAAATATTTTGGATGGGAAGAGGCACGGCCACTGACGATCCGTCTCCGGCGCTGGTGAAGTTTGTCCATGCAAGTTCGGCCCAGTGCGGCACGGGTGTAGTGTCGGCGGTTGGCTCCAGTCCGAAGCGCGGCTCCGATGCGTGTTCCTGAAAAATGAAGAAGAAGCCGTCCGGCGCTGCCGCCGTGCCGCCGCGAGCGTCATCGGCGCCAAGGTTGAATCCGAAGAAGGTCATGTCAGGAGCCAGTGTTCCGCGGAAGATCGGATAGCGTTCGTCGGTATCGTCGAGCACGCGCTGTCCTTTCGGATCGCGCTTGGCCTTCCCGGCATACACGATGGCGTTCGGATAACGCTTCAACAACTCCCCACGAACCAGCAAGACAAGATTGTTGGGCACGATGTCGGTTCGGTTGGGATGGAGTCCCAAAGCCGTCGTCCGCGGCCAGGTATGAATCGGCGGAATGTCTTTCAATAATTCGTGGAGCTGGTTGGGATCGGCGGGATCAGTCTTTTGCGGCAAGTAGGCGCTAACGTCCCAAAACTGGCGGAAGTAACTGCCACGCTGATCGGTAGGATATCCGTTCCAAAGCAGTTGCCGGGCCATTTCGTGATTCAGGCCCACCATGTAGGCCTCGATCAGCCGGTGATTGGATTGCAGCAAACCCACCGAATTCGCGGGGACCAAATCTACTCCCGGGAGCAGATAAGCTTCCGAAAGATCGCGCAGCGGCGCGTACATGGGCTGCGGAAATTCTGGATACGCCATGATCGGTTCGAGCGGATCGACCGGCGTCCACGCCAAACGAATAGAAACGGAAACCAGGTTTTGAACGCGTCGGGGAACAGTGAGCACGGGGTCGATTCGCGACACGATTGTGGCATGAAGCGCAGTAATATCGAGCGCGGGCAGGGGCGCAGGATTTGTTGGCAGCGCCTGATACTCGCTGAACTGCTGGGTGGCTGACCGGAAAGCCGCAGCCTGCACGGAATCGGCTGGTCCCGAACCTCGTCCGCCGGCGAGCGCCGTTCCGGGAGCGGTAATCTGAAAGTTCGAAGCCGGAGAAATCTGGGTGACGGATGGCGCTGTGAAATTGGAAAACTGGACCTCATTCCCGGCAGCGGCCTGCGAAAGAGTATTTTTCAAAGCTGCCCACGCCGCGGCCGCTAAACCCACGATCGCAACCACTACGGCCAAAGCGATGGCTGCGCCTGCAATCAGGCCAACGATTATCCCGATCGCAAGCAGCAGCACGAGCGCCGCGATAATGATCCATTTCTTCCACCGTTTCCAAAAAGCCAAAAGCTTTTCTGCCCAACCGGGCGCCGACTGGCTGGAAACCTGGTCAAGCGAAACCATGCCGCCGGGTGGCTTGGGATCGGGAACGATGGCGACCGCTCCACTACTCACCCGGCTCAATAGGGTCGGGGCGCCCGTTTTGGCTATTCCAAGGTGCGCGGGCAGGCGCGCAATTTTGCGAAAGGCGCCCGACAACATCCGCTCGGGCACGCGGCTGTTGCGCAACGCGGATTTCACCGTCGCAGGGCTGGCCAGGAGCTTCGCGTGCAGGGGCGCGGTGAAATTCAAAAGTGTTTCCGGGTGCGCAGACACAAAATGCTGCTGGTAAATCTGCTGGCTCACGGCCCGCGCCAGTTGCGCCTGCTTGAGCATCTGGTTCGCCTGCAACACTCCGGAGACCTGCTGCCAGGCAGATGCCATTAGCTGCGTGCGTTCCGTCTGCACGATCTGCGTTCCCATCCCGGCTCCGCTGCGATTCCGCGGATCGAGATTCAGGTCGTTCACCCAACCCGCCGCGGTTCGGTCCACACTTTGCACGGCGGCGTGCCAGCGTCCGTAGATTGGGGGATTCACCTTTGGATCAGGACCAGGATTGTTGAGATCGATCGTGCTGGCGCTAGTTTGATTGATCCAGTCTTGCACGGCGGTTTGAAAGGCGGTCTTGCCGGGATCGTTCCACGCCGTGGGTTGCGAGCCGACACTCTGCAGCGCGCCCTCTAACCCAAGGGGAGGGCCGGCGGAAGCAACGCCGGGATCCGGTTGACTCACATCCATCGGCCGCGTTCCCAGTGCGGATGGAAGCACGGTGGGCGTCAGGGCGCGGACAAGCGATTCAAAATCGCCGGCGTCGCTGGTGTGAAAATCGAAGCGATAATAAAAAGGAAGCCGCAGAGGCACAGCCGTGGCATTTGTCCATGCGGGATCAGCCGTAGTGACGGCGGAAACATCTTTACCCAATCCAATCTGGACGCCAATCTGGAATGCCGGCACCAGAAAGGCCGAATAAGAAGTTTCAGGATCCAGGCGCCGCGGGCACAGGAGACGCGATATTACGTTGCCGGGCGAGTTTGCGAGATTTTCGGCCAGCGATGAATCACCGCTTACCTGGACATGGGCCCAGTTCCACGACTCCGACAAATCCTGCAGTGCGGCAATTTTCAGCACATCCACCGCGGGCAGCGGATTGGGCGCCAGGTCAGGAACCTTAAACTCGCTATCTACTTTCAGAACGATTAACGCGACCCAGGGATGCAACTGGTCCCCATTCGGCGCTGCCGGCGTAAACAGCCACGGGAAGTCGGGCGAGTCGAACTCAATTCCACAAAGATAGTTGGGCTCAAAGTTGACGGGCAACACGGGGTGACGCAAGAAAGAATGGCGCGGCTCGGTGCGGATGATCATTCTATGATCCACGCCTGTCACGTCGCCAGGACCGAACAGTTGCACCGTGACGGGCGGGGCCGACTGCGGATTCGGAGCCGATCCGCCCTGCACTTGAAGAAAAAGCTGAACATTAAGATTGGTGCGGCTGGGCAGGCTGCCGCTATCCACATTGTTCGTGCTGGCTCCGATGCCGCGGCGCGCCCAGGAGAGGAAGTGATATTTGCCAAGCGGTGGATTCCCGCTGCTCATGGCGTCACCTCATGCAGCGGCATGATTTGAACATCGCCGGCTTCCTCGGGATGAAGGGCAAGATGCGTTTGCAGAGCCGCCTGAGCTTTGAAATATGAACTGCTGTTGCCGAGTATGTCCGAACGTAAACTTAAGTCATTCACACTCGTCACAACGTACTGAGGTTCCTGAATGCTAATCGCAGGCGTCGCCGATGGCGCCTGGTACTTTGCCATGCCCGTGTTCTTGATTGCCGATGCAAATCCCGCGCCTTGCGCGTTTAACGCAAGGTGGATGCCGGCGGGCATGTAGTAATAACGCGAGAAACGGGAAAAGCTTGCCGGGTCGTCAATGTAGTGCTCCTGATAAGTGACGGGACGAGATGAGTCCTGACCCTGAGTGATGGCCGACGAACCGATGATTGCGCCGGCATCGTACTTTTCAAAACTTGGAGCTGAGAGCTTGTCCGCATCGCTCAGCGTCAGGAATTGCGCGGCGGCAAAATAGTCCTGAATTGGTTGCGTATCCTCTGTTTGTGAATTGATCTTAACGCTGGCAAATGAAAATTCGGTTCCGTCCGCGGGAGTCGCGTTCCCATACTTCGTGATCGCCAGATCGAGTGGGACGATCTTTTCCTTCACTTGCAGAGTTCCCAGCGGATGTACGCGCAGAGTCTTATCAGCGGGATTCTGCGTAACGAATGTGACGGCAGCCGTGGCTCCATCGGGAAGGGCTGCGCTCCAATTTTCCGGGTTCTGCAGCGCCGCAAACAAATCGGGCAGCACGGGTTGTTGTGGCAGGGTTACCTGCTTACTATCTCCCCACGTCAAATCAACCGAGGCGCTCACCGAGAAAAAGAGGAATGTGATGGAAGCATCGCCATGCAGGTGCCAGGGAGTCGGGCCGGAAAATGTTCCGTCGACATTCAAGCCCGCGAGTGTTGTGCCGTTGTAGGCGACGTCGAAGCCCGCTGAAAAATCGAACTCGAAAGAAAATGGCGAAATAATAATGAGGGCATCAAATCCCAGGAATCCGTGAATGCTGAAGCCGCCAGCTCCGGCATAAGCCTCAACGTTGGCCCCGAATTGAATGGTGTTGGAGGTAATTGCGAAGTAGGTGCTTGCACTGATCCGCGGATTGTCGCCATCTCCCAGGCTCAGCGACATGCGGTGCATCTGCGGGACGTTCAAGCCATCGGTGTTGAAGTGCGGGTTAAATCCACCGAGCGAGAAGACGAAATTCGGGTTGTCGCCCCAGGAGAGGCGCAGCGCCAGATCGCCGAGCAAAGAGAAAGCGACGATTCGTGAATCGTACAGACCGCCATCGATCGAGAGAGTCTTGGCTCCGAAGTCGACGACCCCCAGGATATCGATGTGTAACTCGACCAATGCGTCTTCTGGATCGGGCAATGCGGCGGCAATCAAACCAAGAATGACCAACCGAATCGGGTCGGGTACCTCCAGAATGATGCCGAGCGTAAGGGAGATGAGTGTCGGGTCGCCCCATCCCACGCCAACGATCGGACCAAACAGGTAACGGCCAACCGCAACCGGGAAAAAACTGCGAATATCGCTGATGATTTGCGGCGCATTGGCGATCGGATCTACCGGCGACAGCACGTCACTGAGCGTGTGCGCCATGAAACCAGCGTGCAGGGCCTCAAGACACATCGTGCGATTGACGCCCCCGATGCCGCCGACCGTGTCCAAGGTGAATCCGAATCCGAGCTGGATGGGGGGAAAGGTAAACGTGATAATGAGGAGAAATGAGAATCCGGTCGACCCATCGGGCATGATGGTATCGAGAAGGCCGATGATGTTGACCTGCACAACGTCCGCGATGGAGAGCGCAAACACTCCCGCGTATTGCTTCTTGTCATTATCGAAGAAGATATATCCGCCGCCGGCCACCACTCCCGCATCGATTGCCAGGCCGAGGCCGTTGGGCGGCTTGAAGTCGACTTTCAAGTTCGCGGGCCCAAGATTGCCGCCGCCGCTCGGAAACGACAGGGTTCCCTTCGCGCCGACGCGATCGACTGAGGCCTGAATGGGGCCGAGTTCGAGACCAAGAGCGGCGGAGACCTCCAGCGTCAGTCCAGCGGTGCCGAGGCCCGCGACGAGATACAGTGTGGGCAGGGTGATAGGACCGAGTTCCAGGTGAAGCGGCAAATCAATCTCAAGCGAAGCGCCACCCTCAACATGAATTCCGGTGTCTGGTTGCCACGTGACAGTGATGTCAAAGCCGGCCTCGATGGGCGTGCCCCCGAGCACATCCGCGAGAAAGCCGTCGGATTGCGACATGTCGATAACAGCTTTGCCGCCAGAAACTTTAACCTGAACCAGCGGGCTGGCGGTGGCGGTATTAGAGGTTGAATCCCAGGAGGCGCTCACTCCAGCTCCGAAGCTGAACGAGTTTGTCTGCAGCCGGCTGCCGCCGGTCGCGCCCAGAATTATGATGGGGTGGCTGGCATCGGGAGCCTGTGCAACTACGTTCATCTGCAACTGGCCGGTTAACGAGCCCGTCGGCGGCTTGACCGAGACCCCAACCGGAGGAGTGATGGTGACAGCGAGCCCGGCAGAAAAGGTTCCCTGCACTTGCGCCTGCACCGACCACAACTTGCTAATCGGCAATGTGAAGTTGAATGCGGCCGGCAGATCATAGGCAAGCGAAGCAATCAGCCCCGGCGGGTTCGTAGCAGGATTCGTGGCGATGGAAAACATGCCCGCCGTCAGGGCATTGGCCGGTACCGAAGTCGTGACCTGAGAATAGAAGCCGAGAAGGTCCAACGAAGTCTTCAGTCGAGCGATGAGCACCGTGCCGTCGAATGCGGGAGTGCCCCATCCGTAGAGTGTCTGCAGCAGGTTGGCGGGCGAACTAAATAGATCGTTGATCCTCGAAAGCTGCAACTTCTTTGTGATGTACGGAGGATGTGTGTCATCGCCGGGAGTTCCCGTACTTGGAATGTAATCCACTACTCCCAGAAGGTTTGCGATTCCGACGACGCCCGATTCGAGCGACTCGATGTAAGAGATCAGAAGATAGCCCAGCAGGTTGCCGGCGAGCGTTGCGGCAAATGCACCCACCTCGGCAGCATTCATGCCCGGCAGGCTGGCGGCGATCGTGCCCAGCTCGGTCCCTATTTGCTCGAGCGCTTTAATGATGGTGGCGATCTGCTGAATGATTTGCACTCCATCCGCGGTGATGGCCCCTCCATCTTCGTTGGTGATATCGGCGGCCAGCTGGGTCAGCAAAGCGGGCAGCGCACCGGCCGCGGTCGCCGCTTGATTGGCGGCGTTCATGAAGGCGGTTTGGGACGTCAGCTGAGGAGGGAACTGCAGACCCAGATTCGCAAGAAAAGGAATGATGTTGGGGCCGGTGAGCTGGGTTTCGAGCGGCTTGAGAGCCAGTCCAATTTGCTGCGCGACGATCTCGAGCGTTCCGGGGCTGTCTGCCACTATTGCTCTCCTGACCAGGATTGCAGCATGGAAAGCATGTCGTTAAACGAAAGACCCGCAAGCCCAGCAAGTCGCGGTGCGTGCTGCCGCAGATCGGAGGAGAATCGTGGACTGGCATAGCGCGCCATCACGCGCAGCATGCGGTTAAGACATTCGGTCAGCGGCTTCCCGTTCAACTCTTTGGGCAGCCGCTCATCGCGGAGCTGAATGATTCGCAAGATCGCCTGCAGCAGCTCCGGGCCGCCATTGCGATGCCAGGCAGTGGCCACTCTTCGATTGCGGTTGACCAGTTGCTGCCCCTCGTTGAAATGAAGCCGGATGAGATCGGCGTACTCCTTGCCCGCAGGCACCGAGACAATCTCATCCTCAGCCTCGCGGAGCCGCTCATCCAGGCGCGCCCCGATCATTACGGGACGGGTAGCTCGAGCTAGCGATTCGGGCGCAGCTTCCATCTGCGCGGCGGGTTTGGGAACTGTGCGGACTGCGTCCACGGCCTGTCCCTGGGCGGCGGCGGGGTTCAAGGTGAGCTGCAGTGCAGGGAATGCTGCGACGATTCGATCCATAGGCGTGGCAAAGCTCCAGATGTCGTAGCCACCCCAGTGCAGACCAACCACCTTAGTATTGGACTCGTCGACTATTGCTGAACCGGAATCGCCCGGTGCGCCAAAACGACCACGAGTCATACTTTGAATCAGGAGTGCGTTCTTATAGAGGCGCAAAGTCCCGTACACAACGCCAGAGGTGTTTGTAAGACGAATCTGTGCCGACTGGGCTGCCGTAACTGGCATGGTGCGGCCGCGCTTACGAACCCACATGTTTATAGCGGGCGGTTCAACGCCAGCCACTAGTCCGAGGTCCTGAATTTCCGGCTTGTACTTGATATCGGGATCCAGCTGAATGAGCGCTGCATCCAGATCAAGTCTGGCATCAAGAACTCGACCAATTCGGTGGCTGCAGCAGTGGCAACAGGAAGAGCCGAAACTTGGGTCTGGCTGGCCTACCCGGATGTCATTTGTTATGAAGTACTCAATCAGCTCGGCGTGGTTGACTATCAACTCTTCACCGGAGGGTTGAGGCATCGTCACACTTCCCTTATCAACACTTGCCGGGAGATTGTTGAAGGCTTCCCACACCTGTTTTGCCATACCATCGGCGTCCTTTCCCTTGGCTGGGTTCACAAAAACGCCGAAGGAAGGCGAGTTCCCAGGATGGATGTTGACGAAAATCCCGTAATCGTCGTCGTCAATGGTGCCTTGAAACGTCAAGGTATCAACTTTCACTTGCGCAGAGACACTGCCTTCAGTAGTGAGGGGCCCACGGACTTGGACGCTCATCTGAGTGGTACCTGTGACCGTTAAGGTGCTCGCACCCGGGGTAGTAGTCACGCCAGACAATCCGAGGGAGGTGATTGCCTTAGAAAGGCCGGTCGCGACATCCGCGAAGACATCGTTTGCATTGGTCCGATAGTAGGCCGCGTCTTCGGCCGATGAGGTCGTGATATGGACGGCAACCACAGTATCCGTGGTAACGTCCGTAATGGGGTTGCCATCTTTGGATGCAAGTTGGATCTGGCTGTTTGCCGGGTTCCATGTCGCCGCGAGGTTTGTTGTTCCTTTGGCGTCCGGTCTAACAACGTGATGATTGGTAAGCGCGACAACCTTCCCTTGTGGGTCTTGAGAGGTCACAGCCGTAGTTGCCAGACAGCCTAGTGTGCCCGATCCGTTTACTCTCGTGCCGAGGGCTAGCTGAATTCCGCCCCGCACCCACTTGTCGAAATACTGAGCGTCGTCGATTGCCGTGATAGTTACATCCGTGATTGTGAGAGCGGCTCCCGCAGGAATCGTAGCGGTGACAGTTGCTACGTTGCTCGTTGCGCTTAGGCCTTGAATGCGTCCATCGTCCTGAATAGATTTGGCGACGCCTTGGGCAATGCTAGTAAGCGTGTCGTAGTTGCCGGTCTCGTATGGAGCCGCGAAATAGGGCGGACCCGGGGCGGGCGGACTGGTGGCTATCGGCGTTCCGGTGTACTGCACCGTAATGAGTAACCCGGCTCCGGGGTTCGTTTTGCCGGCAAATGTGATGGAGCGTGCATCGGGGCTAATGGTACGGGTAAGGTTGGTGGGATTGGCTGACATATCCAGCCGCGGCATCGGCACTTCGATGACATCGATCTTAACGCCCTCCATTTCGGTGGGTACGACATCTTCGGTCTTCAGTTGATCGAGCGGTTTTTTCTTTGATACCAGGACCACGATGGCTGTTTCGCCCGAGGGCTTGCCATTGACATATTTCTCTCCGATGCCAACCGCGTGTACGCCGGGATACTGGCGCAGGCGCGCCTCGACTTTCTCTTTGACCTGGCGAATTGGATCGAGATCAGGCATCGTCATGACTCGGCCCAAAAACTATTTCGAGACCGCTTTCGACCGGAATTCTCAGACGAGTGACTAGGCCGATAGTGCGTTCAACCGGGTACAAACTGGGAAGGAGTGGAACTTTACCAAACTGTAATTCCTGCGTCAATCATTTTCGGAACGCTCTCCGAACGATAACCAGGCTATGCGCTAAATAGGCTTAGACGAATCGCGCCGCTGAGCCATGTTCAGCGGTTTCTCTCGTCCATTGTCCCCGAGCAATGACGTCGAGCCATGGAAGAAAAAGGGCGGTCAAAGTCCTTTGTGGAAAGGGACCACTACGGAGTCGTCAATCCAACCAAAACTTTCAACCAAGGGAGCCGCCCGAATCTCGAACGCACGGGCGGCATCTAATTGCGCGATGAGATCCGTGGCGAATGGCTCCGAGCAGGCCCGGCAGGCACAGGACGTTCGCCTGGTGGTTGACGCGATCCCTACGCTCGCGTGGTCCGCTCGTGCGGACGGCTCGGCTGACTTCTTCAATCAGCGCTGGCTCGACTATACCGGCCTCTCGGCCGAACAGGCGCGTGATTGGGGCTGGACGGTTGCCCTCCACTCGGACGACGTGAACGGACTTGTGGATTACTGGCGATCCGTTCTGGCTTCTGGGGAGCCGGGCGAAATTGAAGGACGCCTGCGCCGTTTCGATGGCGTGTATCGTTGGTTTCTTTTCCGTGCGACCCCGTCGTTCGACGACCATGGAAGAGTTGTCAAATGGTTCGGAACGAACACCGACATTGAAGACCGAAAACGCGCGGAGTGCTTGCTCGCCGGCGAGAATCTCGTTCTGGAAATGACTGCCAAGGGCAATTCGCTGGAATCCATTCTTGAAGCCCTATGCCGAGTTGTAGAACAGACCGCTAGCGGATGTTGCTGCAGCGTCGTATTGATCGATCCCAGTGGCTCGACAATCGAGCAGGCAGTTGCGCCGAGCCTTCCATCCAGCTATAACGACCGGTTTCCAGGCTGTCCGGTGGATCGCGAAGGAGGACCCTGCACTGAGGCAGCGCGACGCAAGACACAAGTGATCGTGCCGGACATCGCTGCGGACACGCGATGGGACACCTATGAGGTCGAACATCTCGAAGAAAATGTGGCGGCAGCGGAAATAAAGATTGACGCAAACAAGATGCAGGAACTAGATGGCTTGGCGCGTGCCAGCTAGGAACAAGCAGCTAGGGCTTTGATTCGCGAACGCGCGTTTTCATCAGAGGTGGAATCAGAGGTGGAAAAGGAGGAATGCGATGTGCGCCGCCGTAGCCACAACTCCACGTCCTCCGTTGCCGCCATTTACACGCGAGACGGCTGTTCAGAAGGTTCGACTGGCAGAAGATGCGTGGAACTCTCGTGATCCGGAAAAGGTGGCCCTGGCTTACACAGTTGATTCACGCTGGAGAAACCGCTCGGAATTCGTGAACGGAAGGCAAGAAATTGTCGCGTTTCTCAGTCGCAAATGGACGAAAGAGCTGGACTATCGACTGATCAAGGAGCTTTGGGCGTTCGAGGGAAACCGTATCGCCGTGCGCTTTGCCTATGAATGGCACGATGACTCCGGGAATTGCTTTCGCTCGTATGGCAATGAAAATTGGGAGTTCGACGAGAACGGGCTGATGCGCTTGAGGTTTGCTTCCATCAACGATATGCCAATCAAGGAGACGGAGCGCAAGTATCACTGGGCACTGGGGCGCCGTCCGGATGATCATCCGGGACTGAGCGATCTTGGCTTCTAAGGCTGATGCCACCAAGGTCTACACTTTATGACTACGAAACGATGTACCTGGGTCAGTACAGACAATCCGCTTATGCTCGAGTATCACGATCGCGAATGGGGTGTGCCCGTCCACGACGATCGAAAACACTTTGAGTTCCTTGTGCTCGAAGCGGCGCAGGCCGGACTCAGTTGGTCTATCGTGCTCAAAAAGCGGGAAGGGTATCGCCGTGCCTTCAGCGAGTTCGATCCTGAGAAGGTGGCGCGGTATACCGAGAACCGAATCCAGAAGCTCACATTGGATCCGGCGATCATTCGGAACCGGATGAAAATTGAAGCTGCGGTACGCAACGCGCGGGCGCTTCTCGCAATTCAGAAAGAGTTCGGCAGTTTTGACGCTTATTGCTGGCGCTTCGTCGATGGACGACCCAAACTCAACCGTTGGAAGGCAATGCGGGAGATTCCGGCGACCTCTCGTGAATCGGACGCTTTTAGTAAGGATCTCAAACAACGGGGATTCAGCTTTGTTGGTTCGACCGTCGTTTATGCGCACATGCAGGCGGTCGGCATGGTGAACGATCACCTTGTCGACTGTTTCCGATATCGAGAGATTCGGCGGCTGCTCTTAGGCGACTAAATCAGCGCTTTTCTGACACGCCTTTTTCTACGGGCGCCTAGGCATCGCCGAGCAGCTGATCAAGCCGGGCACGATTCAAGAACTCACCATTCACTACAACAGAGTAAATGTCGCTCGAGTTCGAGATATCCGCCAGAGGATCGGCATTCAGCAAGACCAGGTTGGCCGTGTAGCCGCGCTCGACACGGCCCCACGTTTTCGACAGTCCGAGGAAGATGGACGGGTTGGTCGTGGCGGTTTCGAGCGCTTGAATCGGAGACAGGCCCGCTTCAACAAACAGTTTGAGTTCATCGTGCAGGCTGAAGCCCGGATACGTGTACGGAATCGTAATATCTGTTCCCGCCAGAAGGCGCACGCCAAGCGTCTGCGCGCGATGGACTTCTTCCAGCATCTTTGCATACTCCCGCTTTCTCATCGTTATGTACTCCGGCGTCCGGTATTTCGTCAGCATGCCGTTCTCCGGTTTCCACCACTTCAATTCCTCCGCCGAGACATACTGCATTCTGGGATCGGGCCTGGCGTTCAGATCATCGATGAACGTTAGTGAGTGCTCGGTCACCAGGGTGGGAGTGATGAATGTATCGTTCTTCGCCAGCAGCCGATAGGTCGCGTCCGCGCGTTCCTGACTAAAAGTGTCCAGCATCATGGTGTTATCCCGCGCGATCTTGGCTGGGATTAGCGCGAAGTTCTTTGTACGGAGGGCCTCCTGAAAGGCAGATTGATCCAGACGCCGTTTGATGTAATCGCCCTCCATCGTTGATCCGCCCGCCAGCGCCATACCGTGCTCCAAAGACCGCTGACCAGCATCTGACGCTTCACGAACACTAATTGCGCTGGGGAGGTGCCCGACGACTGGCAGGTCCAGCTTCTTCGCTTCATCGAGAATCGCGAAATAGGAATCTCGCGAGAGGCCGTCGTACACCTTGATGCAGTCCGTGCCCTGTTGCTTCAGCGAAACTACGGCAGCCCGCGCCTCATCCGTAGTAGTCACAGAGATGGTGAATTGCGGATTGGACCAGGAGTTAGGACCATCAATGATCGGTCCGCAAGCCACCATCTTCGGCCCCAGTTGCTGACCGTGGGCGATTGCATCGCGCAGAGGGAATACCTCTTTGGCGACTCCGCCCATGTTGCGCGTCCCGAGAACCCCATTGGCAATGTCCATCTTTAGATCACGGCCAGCATCGCGGAAGTGAGAATGCATGTCCCACAGTCCGGGGATCACAAACTTGCCGGTGCCATCGATCACCTTAGCGGAGGCAGGTATCGTGACCTGCTTCGCTCGGCCGACAACGGTAATGTCGTGTCCGCGGACGAGGATGGTCATGTCTGGTTGTGGCTTGCCAACACCTGGGTCGATGATGGTGACATGCGTGATCGCAAGGCCGCCAGATTGTGCGAGAACTATCCTCGCAAACCCTGACAGTGCGCAGAGCACGAATAGAGAGCGCAAAACCGCCTTGAAACGATGGGATCGCATAACGAAATTGGACACCGAACGGGAGCGATTCGTTCCCGCTAGAGAGACTAACGGAGAGCGCACTCTCTCCATTTCAGAGTGAACCGACACACCATTGAACCCACACAGCATTGAACGATTCCACGTGCGCGTTGCCGGGCGGCTTCGCCGATGATCAACGGACGCCGGCGGTCCCAGGGGCGCGCGCCGGCGTCGTTACGATCTCCTCCGAAATGAAGTCCCCACGAAGCACATCTGCTCGATTGCAGAATCCTCCTTTACCTGGGGAGCAGGATGGTGTCCGTGATCGACTCTGCTACTTTCGCGCCCAGAGCTTTGCCAGCGATGTGGTCGGTCCGGAAGTGCTGGCCGGCATAAATTCGGCTCAGTCCCGCCTCCTGCGCGGCCGCTGAGAAGCTGGTGAAGTGGCGTTTTGCTCCCGGCACCGACTCGGAGGCGACATCAAAAGTGAACTGATCGCCAAAGTAGAACTTCAGCACTTCGGCCCCGGCAAAGCTGATGGTACTGTGGGCGCCGGGGTACGAAGGGTCGGGAGCGGTCTTGGTCGGCAGCGGCAGCCAATTCGGGTTGGGGTTCGTGTTGGGATTGCCGTCATCGCCGGCCAGTTCAATTGCGGTCACGGGCCGCCAGAACCGGTAGTTGTACTTAGCCTCGAACAAGGCAAGCGTGCTATCGGCGAGGCTGATGTTCAGCAGCGCAAACAGCCGTGCGCTATGGGCCAGACCGAGGTGATGTCCCAACGCCGCGGTCTGCGCGATTTCGTTCCAGAGGTCCTGAATGTTGCCATTCCAGAAATTTCCAATCTGTGTCTGCACCGGGGTGCGAGTCGTGCTGGTGATGAAACCCACACTCATGACTTCATTGAAAACCTTTGTGTACTCGTCGCTCGTCAGCTGCGGCGGCGGTCCGGGACGAAATTCATCAGCGCGCGCGATGGCAAACGGAGTGACCTGAGGCCATTGTGTGAAGTCCGGTGTTGGGAAATTGGGAGGGGTGAATTGGTAATCTCCTGGCTGGTTTCCCGGGACAAAAGGAGGCGGAGTGACGTTCGCTCCGTCGGTGCTGCGGAACGCTAAAATCTGGGCGGCAACGGTCTGTCCGACGGTGACGCCGTCGGTCTTGTCCTGTCCTTCTGGAATCTGCGCCAGATCCTGTTGAAGTTCCGCGTCGAGCGTGGTCTGAAACGCCGGGTAGAGTGCGACGAGGACGTCATGGGCCGCCTGGTCTGCCGCAGCCGGTCGTGAAGCCAGCCGCGAGACGTTCGAGAGGCGGACCAGGTACGGACTGTAGATTCCGTCGATGTTGTTGACCGCGTCAAAGATGGAAGCATGCAGAATGGCGAAGCTGCGAGTCGAATGAATGGTGGCAGGCTGGGCGCCGGCAGTCCGTAGGATCACCAGGAGAGTTCTATTCCATTCGATAACCGGATTGACTGCGCGTGCGGTGTTTACCACGGATGGCTCGGGAGTTGCGGCGATCGAAGCTCCTGCGACTTGGGCCTGAAGACTGGCGCACAGGAGAGCAAGGGTAACTAAGATCTTAGACATATCCTTATTCCTTTGTTCGGATTTGGTGCCCGACCAGGTTCGACATGAGTCGCTGGGGTCTGGCACGGATACCCTCTAGAACTGGGCGCGAGGCGAAATATTCCCGACAAGCTACGAATTATCAAACTTCCGCTTCGCCGGTTGTTTCATGGAAGCCGGTGCGGTCATGTGAAGGTGGGGATTAGGCGGGTCGACATATCTTTGGCACGGCTTCAATGACGCTCTGCGGAGCCATGGTTGGAACAATTCTCGTGACGTTGTAATCGGCGGCCTCGAGCAGAGCGCAAAACTCCGCTTTGGTGCGTTCCCGCCCTCCGTTCATCACTAACATGTTTAAGTCGAGAAACTTACTAAAGGAGGGCGAGGCCGCGTCCGGCACGATCGTGTCAACCAGCAACACTCTACTATTCTTAGTCATCGCGCTGCCGCAGTTCCTAAGGATCGTGATGGCGCGATCATCGTCCCAATCATGGATTACGCTCGACAGCAGGTAAGCGTCCGCTCCTTCTGGAACGGAGGTGAAGAAATCCCCGGGAACGTATGAGCACCGCCTGCCCCATCCGTCGTTGCCGAGTTGTTGCATTGTCCTTTCGATTGTCGAGGGTGTGTCGAAAACCGTGCCTCTCATCTCCGGATTGAACTGCAGAATCCTCCCCAGGAGCTTACCTTGGCCTCCTCCGATGTCGACGATGGAAGAGATTCCCGCAAAGTCGTAGGCCATGAGAACTGCGTAGGCCAACATTGACGATACATTCGTCATGCCTTGATTAAATGCATCCGCGGCGTCGACGTTTTGTCGGAGGTAGTCGAATAAGCTTGCTTGGAACACATTGTTAAAGGCTGGAGATCCAGTTTGAATGCTATGAAGAAGGTCCCCGCACGCCTGGTAGTGAATTTCACCGATCGTGATCACCATCGCCCGAAGTGATTCATGGACGTCGGTCTGAAGGCTCTTCGCAAGCCGGGAGAGAGCAAAGCGATCTCCGCCGACATGCGAAAAGACACCCACGCTTGCTAAGGCGCGCATCAGGCGGAAGAGCGAGGGGGCGTCCGATCCGGTCGCTGCAGCTAATACGGCACACGACTGAGGCCCGTCGCTAAGGAAGTCGGCAATACCGAGTTTAGCGGCGACGTAGATTGCCTGGGAGAGCCAATAACCGGTTGCCATCTGGAACAGAACGAGAGGCGAAGGGTTCCCCTCCGTCAATGCCGCAGCTCTCGTGGGAAATAGTCGATCTCTTAGAAGCGGCTTCATCTCCGCCCACCAGCCTATCCTCCTTGCTCGATGGAGAACCTTGAGGAGCGGCCAGAAAGGTAATCGGCGAGCTACCATCTGAGTAGCGCCACCTCGGCCGCCATTCCTTGTTCTAATGCGATCATCACTCCCCAGTCTCCTGGCCGTGGATTACCACTCCGCACGACTTCCGCCCCGACGTGAATTACCGCGGTCTGACACTGACACCCTCTAGAACGGGGCGCGGAGCGAAATATTCCCGCCAAGGCTGTGAATTATCAAAGCGCTCTGATCGGCCGGGGCGATTATCACCGCGGTCGTGCGAGGCTGGTTTGCTAAAAACACAAATACTAAGATGTGCGTGGCGTGGAGACGGAGTTTGTCAAAAAAGCAGGCATTTATTTTCCAGCTCCACGTCGCGTCATCAATGAGAGAGAACAACTAAAAAAAAGTTTCAGATGACATTTAAGAATTCAGCATTTGAATCGTCGAAATCTGCTTTTGTTCATACATAACAACGCGAGCAGGTTAGGGATCGGATCAATATTTGCAGTGAAGGTCGTTTGTTCGGAATACCGGATCGCGCCCGGGAGACGAAGTCGTGCAGATGTGTGTCGCCCACGTGAACTCGAAGGTGGAACGGCCGATCGAAGAACTGAAGGGAAGAGTCCCAGAAGATCAAGACGCGCGAACTATTTCGACGCAGCTGCTCCCGCTTGCAAGCCGCCTGCGACCGGGGGTTCGGTCATCTCCATCGCCCAAATCGCGGCTGGGCGCATATACATTGAGGCTCGGAAATTGCCGTCGATCTCGTAAGCTTCGGGCGACCGGAACCAGTATCCCTTGGTCTCGTAAATGACGTGGTACACGCCCCAGGCCGTGCGGTAGCCCTCGTCTTTGAGTCCGTCAGCCAGCATGAGGGCGGCGACGCTGAAGGTGGTGCCGGTCCAGACTTCCTGCACTTGCTCGTTAGTTTTGATAATGGTGCCATCGGCGGCAATGCCGTTGACGGCGCCCATTTCGCCCTTCGCGAACTTCATCACATTGAAGTCGAAAATCTTCTTCAGCGCCTTGCGTTGCATGTCCATCGGGACGAGATCGCCCAGGCCCGTCATGTGGGCGTACCACTGTCCGGCGAGTTGGTCGGCTTGGATGTTGTCGCGATATTCGCTTCCGGTATCGTAGCGGAAATACTCTCCGTTCCAGAGCTTCTTGATATAGCTGGCCTGACTTTTTGCGAACAGATCGTGATACTTCGCCTGCGCGGTTGGGTCGTTCAAGGTCTTTGCGATTTCCTCGGCGGCGCGCAAGGCTGCCAGCCAGAGTCCGCCACAGTAGGCGCTTTCGCCGCGAACCACCCAGACGTCGTAGGTCTGGTCGGGGAAGCCGTCGTTCTCGGGAATGCCATCGCCGTTTCGGTCGTACTTGCGGAGATAGTCGAGCGCGAGTTGCACCGAGGGCCAGGTGTCGCGCAGGAATTGCGTGTCGGTGCGGCCGCTGAAAACGTAGTCGCGATAGACCATCAATACAAACTTGGTGTTCAAATCTTTCCAGTCGTCGGTGTTCTGCCAGCTGAATTGATTGACCTTGAAAAACGGATCCTCTTCGGGAGCGCCGAGGTCGTGGGGAACGGCTCCCTTGCTTTTGCGGGTGCGAAACGTGGGCTTACCGTCTTGCTGTGTCTTCCAAGTCCAGATTAGCTTTTCGGGCTCGCTGCGCAGAACCGTTTCAGCAAAGGTGCGCATCTCCTGTTTGTCCAGGTCGGGCCAGAATTTGACCAGCGGCATGGAACCGTAGAAGCGGACGTCGAGCGTGGAATAGTAGGGATAGTCGTAGCACTCCATAAACGAGAACACGGGCGGAGATTTGGGATCGGCTCCGACAGGGCGTCCCCAGAATGATCCGCCGTCCGCCAGAGTGTAGAGTTCGTTGAAGAGTTCGGCGCGATACCACTCGGGCTTGCTGGTGTCGTTGATGTAGGGAGCCTGCCAGGCATCGATGGCATCGCTCCATTCGGCGGCGTGCATCAGGCCTTCGGCGGCGATCTTGAGAGCGTTCTTTCCCGACGTACCAAAAAAATCGGTGTAGTGGCGATACCATTTGCGCCCGGTGCCAAACTCCATCAGCGGGAGATCCCAGGAGATGACCATAGGCACGACGCGCTTCTCGCCGGGCTTCAAAGTGAAGCGCACTGCGATTGCACCGGCCAGGGTCTCTCCGCTGCTGATCCACTTGAAGTCGTTGTTGGCGAGGCGTCCATCCTTCGAGAAAGAAGTCCAGACCTGGTCGCCGCCGACTTCGTCGGGAATGAAGGTGTTCTGATAAGTAACTTCCACGCCCTGAGATTCGAGGGATGAAATGGCAAACTGCCCGTCCCAATCGTCTTGAACCTCGCCGGGACGAATGCGGTCAAACACCACGGATTTCATGGTGCCCACGTTTCCCAGGGGTGTGGAAACGACGCTGTTGTAGTTGCCAGCACTCATCTTGCCGCTAAGATCGCGCGTTGTGTTACGAAGCCAGCCCACCATGTTTGCCCAGGAGAGCAACACCGAAACGGTCACGGGTTTGTTAGTGGGATTGTCGACATGCCAGCGATATACGGCGACCGGATAACTGGTTTCGCGGTAATTATCGGGGAGAATCGGAGAGAATTGCTCCAGGGTGACGTGCGCCGGCAATTTGTCCCAACGATAGTCGTACCAGGACTTCGGGTAGAGGGCGTAGTAAGTGCCGGCGCCGACGGGATAATCCCACTTCCAGGAGCGGAGGTCCTGATTTTTGGGATGATCCGCGAGCAGGACTTGGGCGATGCTTTCCGAGGCGCCCTCGGATTTCTCGTAAATGGCAAACTGGTTGGAGTAAACAGTTTCGTATTTATGGATGCCAGCCTTCAGGTGCCAGCGGGAAAAATCGCCGCGGTAGGTGCGCGAGAATGTGCCGGAACCAAAACCGCCGACCGGCGCCCCTTGCCAGTAACCGTCGTCGATCAGGTCGTTCAGCTGGGGCTTGCGGGTGCCCGGGTTGGCGAGCGGCTCGCCAATGCCTCGCTTCCAGGCGATTTTCGGAATCGCATCTCCCGCCCACAGAGAAAGCGCACAAAGGGTGGTGAGGAGAAGAACGGCGAACTTCGCAAGGCGGAATTTCATGGAGCCTCCGGCGTTGGGGACGGATGGGTTCGGCGAGTTTGTCGCGAGATCACTGCAAAATCGTTATTGTAGGCTAGATTCGAGCATCTGGGAAGAACCTTTTCTGCCGCGTTCCGGCTTCGACTGCCGGCGCTCTGCGAGTATAATTCGGCGCGCATCACAACTGGGTCAATACATGCTCGCGCGAACATCCAAACGCTCCAGAATTTCGGCTGCGATCTTTATATTCGTCTGCCTTCCAGCCCTCGCTCTGCCACCCCGCACGGTCGTTCTCCATCGCGGCTGGCGGTTTCGCGCGGTCCAGCTTCAGACACCCAATGACAGCGTCCATACCGGGGCTGAGCAATGGCACGACGCGGAAGTCCCGGGCGTCGTGCAGATGGATCTTCTGCGCAATAAATTGATCCCCGATCCGTTCTAGTCGCTGCAGTGGATTGGGCTTACGGATTGGGAGTATCAGACGGAGTTCGACGTGGACGCCGCGACCCTCGCGCGCGAGCACCTCGACTTGCTGTTTGGCGGCCTCGACACCTTCGCCGATGTTTATTTGAATGACGCGGAGTTGCTCAAGGCCGACAACATGTTTCGGTCGTGGCGACTTTCGGCAAAAGATAAGCTGCATGCGGGAAAGAACACTCTTCGGATTCTTTTCCACTCTCCCATCGCGCTGATGATGCCGAAAGTGAAGGCCGAACCTTATCGGTTGCCGACGGTGAACCAAGTGCAGGCCATCAGCGAAGAGGGAATTGCCACGGACCCATACACGCGTAAAGCGCCGTACAACTACGGTTGGGACTGGGGTCCGAGATATGTTACCGAGGGGATTTGGCAACCCGTGAAACTGATCGCATGGGACGATCTGCGTATTGACAACTTTCATATCCGTCAACAGAAGATCAGCAAGGATGAAGCGGAACTGTCGGCGGAGTTCGATATTGTTGCCGGTAAAAACAGCGATGCGAGCCTCTCACTCGAAGAGGATGGCGCGGGCGGCAAAAGAACGCGGGCGGTCGAGCAGAGAGTGCACCTCGATGAAGGGACGAACCACATCTCAATTCCTTTTCGCATCTCCAATCCCAGTCTTTGGTATCCGAACGGATACGGGCAGCAGACGCTCTACAAGTTTTTTGCAACGCTCTCCCTGACAAAGGGCAAGAAGTCGGTGGTCGAGGACAGCGCCGAATTGCGCACTGGACTGCGCTCGCTTGAACTGCGCCGCGATCCGGATCAGTGGGGAAAGAGTTTTACCTTTGTGGTGAATGGGATTCCGATCTTCGCCAAAGGCGCGGATGTGATTCCATTCGACAGCTTTCCGACTCGCGTCACGCCCGCGCAGCATCGGCAGATTCTGCAGGCGGCGCGCGATGCTCACATGAACATGATCCGGCACTGGGGCGGAGGCTACTACGAGTTGGACGACTTCTATGACATCTGCGATGAACTGGGCATCATGGTTTGGCAGGATTTCATGTTCGGCGGAGCCATGGTCCCGGGAGATCCTTCGTTTCAGGAGAATGTCCGGCAGGAGGTGATCGAGCAGGTGAAGCGCCTGCGCGATCATCCCAGCATTTCGTTGTGGAGCGGCAATAACGAGGTCGAAGGCGGATGGAAATTCTGGGGCGACCGGCTGCAATTCAAGGAAACTCTGACTCCGCCGCAGCGCGAGCGCGTGTGGCAGGATTACGTCGTTCTCTTCCACGACATTATTAAGAGTGTGGTGGCGGAGCACGGCGCTCCGGTGGCTTACTGGCCCAGCTCGCCGTCCGCCGACTTCGAGGATATTCCGGGCGGCCAGCGCAACGGCGACATGCATTACTGGGCCGTTTGGCACGCGCTGGAACCGGTCGAGGAGTACACACATCAGTTCCCCCGCTTCATGTCGGAATACGGATTTCAGTCGTTCCCCGACATTC
>Ga0193751_1000443_pt1 | contig 32716 bp, 34 predicted proteins | sample L1c2metaG_FD_143050 | JGI IMG/M metagenome (GOLD analysis project Ga0193751, IMG submission 143050) | Soil microbial communities from a riparian zone of the East river system, Colorado, United States - L1c2 | ecosystem: Environmental > Terrestrial > Soil > Riparian zone | place: USA: East River...
GAATAGCCTGTGAGCCGCGAGCGTTTCTAATTCTGCCGCCCTCGCCTGCTCAAGCAGCTGTTGGCCCTTCAGGCGGCGATTTCGGTGCGCGCCAGGATCGGCTCCTCTTCATCCTCCGCCATCGGTGGAAGCATTTCGGCCTGATCCGACCAAGCAACGATTTCGAAGCGCCCGTCGGGGTGCTCGGCAAGCGCGGTGCAACTCTCCACCCAGTCGCCGCAATTCATGTAGTGAATGCCGAAATTCTCGTGGATGACCGCGTGATGGATGTGCCCGCAGATCACGCCGTCGACGTGTTGGCGACGCGCTTCTTCCGCGAGTGTCTGCTCGAACGCACCAATATAATTCACCGCGTTCTTGACCTTACGCTTGGCCCATTGCGAGAGCGACCAATAGCGGAAGCCGAGCCGGCGGCGGACCGCATTGAAATAGCGATTGATCAGGATCGCGATTTCATAGGCTGTGTCGCCGAGCAGCGCGAGCCACCGCGCGTGCTTGACCACCATGTCGAACACGTCGCCGTGCACCACGAGATAGCGCCGGCCGTCGGCGGCCGCATGAATTGCGGTCTCGACTACTTCGATGCCGCCGAAATGCGTTCCGTAATAATCACGCAGGAACTCGTCGTGATTGCCTGGCAAATAGATGACCCTCGCGCCTTTACGCGCCTTGCGCAGCAGCTTCTGCACGACGTCATTGTGATGCTGCGGCCAGAACCAGCCGGAGCGCAATTGCCAGCCGTCGACGATGTCGCCTACCAGATAGATGGTTTCGGCATCGTGATAGCGTAGAAAGCTGAGGAGTTCTTCGGCCTGGCAGCCACGCGCGCCGAGATGCACATCGGAGATAAAAAGAGTACGGAATTTTCTTGTGCCGTGCTCGAACGTCACCGACCGTGTTCTCGCGCCTTTTGCAATCGAATCGCGTTATAAATTTTCTCCATTGCAGAACGATGACAACAATCGTTAACACGCGCGAGTCATGATGCGGGACACAGTGCAATTGAAGAAACAAAGTTAAGAGTCACAAGCTTGTCACAACGCACAACTAACGGTCTCGGCGATGACTGCGCCGATTCTCGCCGCCACGATTTTCTGCATTCTTCTTACTGCGGTCCAGACCACGAGCATCGCGATCGCGATCGTCAGGCTGCGCTGGAATACGCGACATCGTCCGTCATCCGCTCGGCACCCGCCGGTCAGCTTGGTGCGTCCACTGTGCGGCATTGATAATTATGTCGCCGAGACTCTGCGTTCGACTTTCGAGCTCGATTATCCCTGTTATGAAATTCTGTTTTGCGTCGCCCACGCCAGCGACCCCGTCCTGCCGCTGGTCAGGAGCTTGATTGCCGCCCATCCGAACGTCTCGGCGCGGTTACTAATCGGCGACGATCGGGTGAGCACGAATCCGAAACTCAACAACGTCGTCAAGGGCTGGCGCGCCGCGTCGCACCCCTGGATCGTCATCGCTGACAGTAATGTACTGATGCCGCGCGACTACATTCAGGGACTGTTCGCGAGTTGGCGCGCCGACACCGGCCTTGTCGCGTCGCCGCCGATCGGCGCCCGTCCGGACGGATTTTGGGCCGAGATCGAATGCGCTTTCCTCAATACCTATCAGGCGCGCTGGCAATATATCGTCGACAGCTTTGGCAGAGGCTTCGCCCAGGGCAAGACCATGCTGTGGTGGCGCGAAGACCTCGAGCGCGCCGGAGGCATCGAGGCGCTCGGCAAGGAGGTTGCCGAAGACGCCGCGGCAACCAAGATCGTCCGCGGCGCCGGGCTCAAAGTACGCCTCGTCGACCGGCCGCTGGCGCAGCCGCTCGGCCGCCGTAGCGCCAGCGAAGTCTGGCACCGCCAGTTGCGCTGGGCGAGGCTGCGGCGCGCGAGCTTTTTCATGCACTTCTTGCCGGAGATCGTCTCGGGCGGCGTGCTGCCAATCACCTGCGCCGCAATTTTAGCGAGCACTTTCGGCTGGCCGGCGCTGGTTTGCGCCGCCGGGTTCGGCGCGATCTGGTACGGCGGCGAAATGGCGCTTGCTGCCGCGGCGGGATGGCACGTGTCGCCGCTCCACCCGCTTTATGGCTTGCTCCGCGACCTGATGTTGCCGGCGCTCTTTGTTGGCGCGCTGCGCGGCAATGATTTCGTCTGGCGCGGCAATGCAATGCAAGTCGAGCAGATGCGGCCCGTCCGGATCGCGGTACGGCTGCGGCCGCGCATGCATGAACTTGCAGCGCTGACCCGAAAGCGCCTGCGTGCGTTGCGCGCGCGGACGTCTTGAAGCTCTCGTAATCACTCGTGACGACATCCGGCGGCGCGGGCGCGGCGCGAGCCTCGCTGTCGCGCTCAATGCGTAGTTTTCGCTTCGCGCGCGGCATGATCCGCGATGGCTTCGATCGCGGTGCGGTCGGCGGGAAAGTCGGCCGCAATCCACGCCTCTTCGGCCGCACGCATGGCCGCTCCTAAAGCGGGCCCAGCGGCAACACCGCGCGCGATAAAATCCGCGGCTTTGAGCGGAAAACCCGGCACGCGCCAAGTCTGTGCCAATTTGGCAAGCGCGCGCCACGCAGGATCCGCTGCACCGGTGCTCGAACGCGACCATGCCAGTAACACCTGATCGCCAAAATGCTGGGGGCCCAAGCGATAGAGCAGCGCATGCGCAAACTTCTCCCCTGCCGCCGGCGAAACTCTCCACCAACCCTCGAGCGCGCTCAGTCTTTCGGCATCGGCGTTGGATAGGCGCAGCCGCCGCGCCAGCCGCTCGCCGTCCTCCTTGACCCACACGCCAAGCGCGCCGAGCCGCCGCACCGCGTCAGCTTCGAATCCGCTGGCGACCTCGGCTTTCACCACGTTCTCGAAGCTCGCCAAGAGCGCAACGCCGCCGAGCACATCGCCGAGCAGACCCGTCTCGGTCATCAGCGCCAGTGTCGGCGCGGCGTGTGGCGCGACCAAGAGCTTCAGCAATTCCGTCCTTATCCGCTCGCGCGAGAGTGTTTCGATGCCGGCGCGGGCACGGATGCAGGCGTGCAGGCCAGCCGGATCGGGCGCAGCCTCCCCGTACCAGGCGTAAAACCGGAAGAACCGCAGGATGCGCAGATAGTCCTCGGCAATTCTTTGTTCTGGATCGCCGATGAAGCGGACGCGTCGGGCCACGAGGTCGGCGAGACCGCCGACATGATCGTGCAACTTGCCATCTGCCGATAGCGACAGCGCATTGATAGTGAAATCGCGCCGCTCGGCGTCCGCAACCCAATCGCGTCCAAACACAACCTTGGCCTTGCGCCCATATGTTTCGACGTCGCGCCGCAGCGTCGTGACTTCGAATGGCTTGCCGGCAATGAGAACCGTGACGGTTCCGTGCTCTATGCCGGTGGGAACCGCCTTCCACCCCGCCGCTTCGACGCGGCGCACGACTTCATTCGGCAACGCCGTGGTTGCAATATCGATTTCATTGACGGGCAGGCGCAACAGTGCATTGCGGACGGCGCCGCCAACGATGCGCGCTTCCTCGCCATCGCTATCGAGCAGCGTCAGGAGCTGACCCGCTTCGCCGTTCGCGAGCCAAGCGGCGTCGCCAAGAGCCTCGCGCCCGCTCACCGCGTTGCCCCCGGGACAAACTTGCCGTCTTCCATATGCGCCGGAACGTAGGTCGAACCCGGCGGCGCGCCTGAAAACTGCGCGAACATGACAAAGCTTGCCACCACAAGGATAAGTGCCGCGACCAGAAGCGCACCAAGGCGCCGCATGGTCCAGGCCGACGGCTGTCGCATGTCAGCTCGCGTCGCCATCAGGACTGCAGCATAGATGACGAACGGCGCGAGAAACAATCCGATCTCAATAAGGATGGGCCGGATCATTCGCGGTAAACCCGCTCATAGAGATTCCGCAGAATACCTGCGGTGATACCCCAAATGTAGCGGTTCTGGTACGGGATCGCGTAATAATCGCGCGCGAATCCGTTCCAATCGCGCGTCTTGCGCTGGTGATTGGCCGGCGTCATCAGAAATTTCAGCGGCACTTCGAATGCCTCGGTCACCTCCTGCGAATTAACGACGAGGGTGAAATCCGGCTTGACCCGGGCCACCGTCGGTAAAATGCGAAAGCCCGAGAATGTCAGGTACAGATCGAGGTAGCCGATCGGCTCAATGAGCGTGGGCGCGAGGCCGATTTCTTCACTCGCTTCACGCAGCGCCGCGGCGACCGGACTTTCGTCTGCCGGATCGATCTTGCCGCCGGGGAACGCCACCTGTCCGGCATGACTCGCAAGCGCGGCCGTGCGCAACGTCAGAAGTACAGTCGGTTCGCCACGATCGATGATCGGCACGAGCACCGCGGCTGGCCTGGTGGCGTTGACGCCCGCACGTAACCAGACCTCCGGGTTCAAATCGAGATCGCCGCGCGCGCCCTCGACAGTCGGATCGGTCAAGGACCGCGGCACTTCGAGCGTCAGGCGTGAGCGCGCGCGATCGAAGAAATTGTCAATTGCCGCCAAATCCAACCTGTCGGCTCGCTCGCTCACGCAAAATCCTTCACCTGATCGGCTGGCGCCATCGGGAAAAATGCACTCATCGACGACACACCGAACAGCGCTGTGCCCGAGATTTCGCGCTCCTCCCCGAGATCGACAAGATCAAAAAACAGCGGTCGCGTCACCTTCGCCCACAAACCTCGCCTGACATGCAGATAGGGCTTCAACCCGCCGGTCCCGGGTTCGGGGTCGAAACGCAATTGATGATCCGGTCCGCAGTCGATCCACTCGTCGACATTGGTCCGGAAATTGAGCACCTGGCCCAAGGCGCCCTCTTCCACCTTCAGTTCGACGGCAACGAATGGCGCATCGTCGACCTGGATGCCGCATTTCTCCACCGGCGTGACCAGGAAGTAATTGTCGCCCTCACGCTTGAGCACGGAAGCGAACAACTTGACGAGCGCCGGTCGACCGATTGGCGTCTTCAAATAGTACCAGGTGCCGTCGGCCGAAATCCGCATATCAAGGTTGCCGCAGAACGGCGGGTCCCACAATTCGACCGGGGGCGCGCGCTTTGATGCCTCAGCTAGCGCGCCTGTGATCGAGTCGAGGCCAAATTGCCCTTCCTTCGCCATGGTTTGCCGTGACTTTGACCCCCGAGACACGTGCGCCGGCATGGTCATAGTGAGTACGAATTTGCCGATCCAGACCCGGGTAGCGCCAAACTCGGTCGTGTTCCTGCCGATAACGAATCAGCGCAAACTCTGCATGGGACAGATGGCGCATATGTTGCATCCCGTAAGGCTAAACGGGGTACAAAGGCGTTGTCGTTGGTTCGCGCATGGGTTCGTGCATGTGGCGCGGATCTGATCCGATACAAGGCTTAAAAGCAAGGAGTTGGGCATGCCCAATGCCGGCGGAGAGGGGCTCGAAAAGATCGAAGACATGATTGTGCGCGCGGCCGAATCGACGGCAGCGCATGTGCGCGCGGCAAAGGCTGCAATCGGCACTGTCATATTCGGCCAGGACAAAGTCGTTGAGCAGGCGCTGGTCACGATCCTTTCCGGTGGCCACGCGCTGTTGCTCGGAGTACCGGGACTAGCGAAGACAAAACTCGTGGACACGATGGGCACCGTGCTCGGGCTCGATGCGCGGCGCATCCAGTTCACTCCCGATCTCATGCCGTCTGATATTCTCGGCACCGAAGTGCTCGAGGAAAGCCAGACCGGCAAGCGCAGCTTTCGTTTCATCTCTGGGCCGGTCTTTGCGCAGCTCTTGATGGCCGACGAGATCAATCGCGCCAGTCCGCGCACGCAATCGGCGCTGTTGCAGGCAATGCAGGAGCAACACGTCACGGTGGCCGGCACGCGGCACGATTTGCCAAAGCCGTTTCACGTTCTAGCGACGCAAAACCCGCTCGAGCAGGAAGGCACGTATCCTCTGCCGGAGGCACAGCTCGATCGCTTCTTAATGGAAATCGATGTCGGCTATCCCGACCGTGACGCCGAGCGGAAGATCCTGTTCGAAACGACCGGCTCAGAAGAAACGCGGCCGAAATCGGCGATGACGGCTGAGGATCTGATGGCTGCACAGCGCCTGGTCCGCCGGCTTCCAGTCGGCGAGTCCGTCGTCGATGCCATTCTTGCGCTGGTGCGGTCGGCACGTCCCGGGCCCGACGGCGGCGAAGGAGCCAACCTCATTGCCTGGGGGCCGAGCCCGCGCGCGAGCCAGTCTCTGATGCTTGCGGTGCGCGCCCGCGCTTTGCTTGATGCGCGACTGGCGCCCTCGATCGATGACGTGATCGAACTTGCCGAGCCCATCCTCAAACACCGGATGGCGCTCACATTTGCGGCCCGCGCCGAGGGCGAAACGCTCGAAGCCGTGATCGGACGGCTCAAGGCGCGGATCGGATAGAGCGAATGGCGCCCGAGCCTTCGTCTTCAAATTCGCGCTCGGCACAGCGCACCTATCCAGATGCTGCGGCTGCGGCTCGCGCATCCGGCGAAGGCCGCACGCTTGCCGCCAGCATGCCGCGGCTGATTCTGGAAGCGCGGCGCGTAGCGGCGACGGTGATTCATGGCTTGCATGGTCGGCGGCGCGCCGGGCCGGGCGAGAATTTCTGGCAGTATCGACGCTTTGTCTCGGGCGAGCCGGCCTCTCGCGTAGATTGGCGACGCTCGGCGCGCGACGACCATCTTTATGTACGTGAGCAGGAGTGGGAAGCGGCGCATACGGTATGGATTTGGCCCGACCGCTCGCCATCGATGTATTTTGCTTCGCCGCTCGTTCGCGATAGCAAGCTGTACCGGACGCTGGTCATTGCGCTGGCGTTAGCCGAGGTCCTGGTCGAAGGCGGCGAGCGCGTGGGAATTCCGGGATTGATGCGCCCGACTGGGAGCCGCAACGTTATTGAACGGATCGCGCAGGCCATCGTCGTCGATCGCGACGCGCGCACTAGTCTGCCGCCGAACTTTGCACCCTCACCACTCGCCGAAGTGGTTTTGCTGTCGGATCTATGGAGTGACATCGCTGAGGTGCGGCAGACGATCGCGCAACTCTCTGGCCGGGGCACCCACGGTCATGTTGTGCAAATCGTCGATCCTGCCGAGGAAACATTCCCATATTGGGGGCGCATCGAATTCGTCGAGCCCGAAGATGGCAGGCGCATCACCGCAGGCCGCGCCGAGAATTGGCGCGCTGATTACGTGGCGGAAATTGCACGTCATCGCGCCGCAATCCGCAGCGAGACGGACCGGCTCGGCTGGAGTTTTAGCATTCACCGGACCGACCGCCCGGCGAGCGAACTTTTGCTCGCTTTGCACGTCCGCATTGGTGCCGGCGCCTTGAATGAAAACATGCAGGCACGCGCGCCGAGCCCGGCCAAGGTGCCGGCATGATCGGCTCCCTGCCGCTCGGCTTTGCTGAACCGCTGGTGCTCACCGGGCTGATCTGCGTGCCGGTGCTGTGGTGGTTATTGCGTTTAATTCCGCCGCGCCCTCGCCGCATCGATTTTCCGCCGACACGGCTTCTATTTGCGATCGCCCCCAGGGAGGAAACTCCGGCCCGCACGCCGTGGTGGCTCACCTTACTGCGGCTTGTTCTTGCCGCGCTCATTATCGTCGCAGCTGCCGGTCCGCTTTGGCATCCGCCGGTGGCGACGACGAAAACACGCGCGCCACTCGCGATGCTGATCGACGACGGTTGGACGGCAGCGAGCACCTGGGAAGCGCGTCTGCGGACTGCCGATGACATCATGATGCGCGCGGCGGAGGATCGGCGCGCGGTTGCGCTCATCCTCCTGTCGCAGGGACCGCGCGATATCTCGCTGGAAACCGCCGAATCCGCTCGGGTGCGACTGCATCAAATGGAGCCGGTTCCCTATCGCGTCGATCGTGCCGAAACCTTGCCATCCCTGTCACGCTTACTGTCGGCCAATCCAGAGAGCGAACTCGTCTGGCTTTCGGATGGCATCGACCTCGGCAATGGCGCCACCTTCGTAAACAGCCTGCAGCAGACGTTCGCTGCGCATCCACTCACGATTATATCCGGCGGCGTTGCTCAGCCACGCGCGCTTAATGCAGCTGATAATGCCGCCGGCGCTTTGACAGTGAAAATCTTGCGCGCCACTCCGGCCGCAAATGATACCGGTATAGTGCGAGCGCTCGATTTGAAGGGTCTTCCGCTTGGCGAAGCACAATTCACCTTTAATGCTGCCGATCGCGAGACCGAAGCGCGCTTCGAATTGCCCGTCGAACTGCGCAATGAGATGGCGCGGCTGGAGATCGCCGGCGAGCGCTCCGCGGGGGCGGTCCAGCTTTTGGACAAACGGTGGCGCCGGCGCACGGTAGGCATCGTATCCGGTGCAAATGCGGACGTCGCCGAGCCGCTTCTTTCTTCAAGCTATTATCTGCAGCGCGCGCTCGAACCATTCGCCGACGTCCGCCTTGCACAAGGTGCATCGCCGGCCGAGGCCGTCGCCCATTTCCTGGACCAAAATCTGCCGATGCTGATTCTTACGGATGTCGGCAATGTTGGCGATGCGCATGATCGCCTTGCCCGGTGGGTTGAGGACGGCGGCGTTTTGGTCCGGTTCGCAGGTCCGCGGCTTGCCGCGTCCGAGGACGACCTCGTCCCGGTCAAGTTACGTCGCGGCGGCCGCATTCTCGGCGGCAGCCTGAGCTGGGACCAACCGCAACCGCTCGCGGCATTCTCTCGCGACAGTCCGTTCGGCGGCATGCCGGTGCCGAACGACGTAACTGTTACACGGCAGGTGCTCGCCGAACCCGATGCGACCCTTGGCAACAACACTTGGGCGACGCTTGCCGATGGTACGCCCTTGGTCACAGCCGCCCGCCGCGACAAGGGTTTGATCGTGCTGTTCCACGTCACCGGCGACACGCGGTGGTCAGACCTGCCGTTGTCCGGCTCATTTGTCGAGATGCTCAAGCGTGTGGTGGCGCTGTCTGGCACGACCGTCGTTGCAGAAGGCGCCGGCACTCAAGGCAAACATGCGCGAGCGATGGTTGCGCCGAGCCATACGCTGGACGGGTTTGGCGCTTTCGTCGCGCCGCCTCCGAGCGCACGCCCGGTACCGGAGGATTTCGCCGGCAGCGCCACTTCCGAACATCCCCCAGGTTTTTATGGACCGCCCGAAAGCCTCCTGGCCGTCAATACCTTGGCTGTCACCGATCGTCTCACAGCGCTTGATTTCTCGCCGCTCGCCAGTGCCAGCCATGACGTCTATCGGACTACCGAGCCGCAGGACCTGCGCGGCCCAATCTTGCTCGCGGCAGTCGGCCTGCTGCTGCTCGATTCACTTATCGTTCTGTTCGTTGGCGGCGGTATCCAGCGTCTCATCCCGCGCCGCGTGCCTGCGGCAACAGCGTCGATCATCTTGCTGGCCGCCGTGACGCTGACGCTTGCAACTGCTCACGCCCAGCAGGAAACGCCGAGGCAAATGCCAAGTCTGCGAATGCCAAATCTGCAAATGCCAAGTCCGCAAACGTCAGCTCCGAATGTGCCGCAATCGGCGCTTGAAACTAAGCTTGCTTATGTGATCACCGGAAATTCCGAAGTTGATGCCATCAGCAAAGCCGGGCTTGCGGGGCTCACGCTGTTTCTCGCGCAGCGCACAGCGCTTGAACCGGGCGATCCGATAGGGCTCGACATCGCACACGACGAGCTTGTGTTCTATCCGCTTATCTACTGGCCGATCGTGCCGGGCGCCCCGCGGCCCTCCGATGCTGCGCTCAAGCGCATCGATGCCTACATGAAAGACGGCGGCACTGTTCTGTTCGATACCCGTGATGCGGTCGTCGCGCCGCCAAGTCAGGGCGGCGAAACCCATAGCGCAGGAATGCTCGAACTCCGAAAGATTCTGTCGTCGCTGGACATTCCTGAACTCGAGCCGGTCCCTCGCGATCACGTTCTGACCAAGACCTTCTATCTGTTACGCGACTTTCCCGGTCGTTTTGACGGCGGCCAGCTCTGGGTGGAGGCGCTGCCTTCCGAGAGTCAACAAGAAGCCTCCGGCCGGCCCGCCCGCGGTGGCGACGGCGTTTCATCGATTATCATTAGCTCCAACGATTTTGCCGGCGCTTGGGCGACGCGGCCGGACGGACAACCGATGCTGCCGATGGTCGATGGGCAGCCGCGCCAGCGCGAACTCGCGTTCCGCGCCGGCGTCAATATCGTGATGTACACGCTCACCGGCAATTACAAAGCCGATCAAGTGCATGTGCCGGCGCTGCTCGAGCGATTAGGTCAATAGGAGTAACCAGGAGGGAGCCGTGAATATCGGTGTTGCGTTCGCTCCTCTGGTCGGCGCCGAAATCCTATGGACGGTGATTGCGGCGGCATGTCTATTCGCGCTGCTCCTTTTCGTGTCGCGCAGCCGCGGCGCCGCCGTGCGAACCCTCGCATTGGCGCTGATCGCACTGGCGCTTGCCAATCCGTCCTTCACGCGCGAGGACCGCGATCCGCTGAGTTCGGTCGCTGTCGTCGTGATCGACAAGAGCCCAAGCCAGAATTTCGGCGACCGCACACAGCAGACCGAGGCGGCGCGCGCCAAGATCATCGATCAGCTGCACCGCATTCCGGGACTCGAAGTGCGGGTGATCGAAGCGGGGCAAGCCGATAGCGAGACCGACGGGACCCGTTTGTTCACCGCGCTCGGCTCGACGCTCGCCGATGTGCCGTCGGACCGGCTTGCCGGCGTGGTCATGATCACAGACGGGCGCGTGCACGATGTTCCCTCCGACGCCGGATCGCTTGGCTTTTCCGCCCCCGTGCATGCACTCATCACCGGACACCGGGACGAACGCGATCGCCGGGTGGCTCTGGTGGCGGCGCCCCGTTTCGGCATCGTCGGACAACCTCAGACCATCACGTATCGGGTCGAGGACCAGGGCGCCGGCGAAAAGACAGCTCAGGTGACGGTGCGCCGGGACGGCGACATCGTCGAAATGCGCAGCGTTCCTGTCGGTATTCCGCAGACCGTTACGGTGCCAATTCCCCATGGCGGGCGGAATATCGTCGAGATCGAGGCCTCGCCGCTGGCAGACGAACTAACTCAAGTCAACAATCGCGCCGTTGTGACGATCGATGGCGTGCGAGACAAGCTGCGCGTCCTCTTGGTGTCGGGCGAACCTCATGCCGGAGAGCGAACGTGGCGTAATCTTCTCAAATCCGATCCGTCGGTGGATCTCGTCCACTTCACGATTTTGCGGCCGCCGGAAAAACAGGACGGCACGCCCATCAACGAGCTGTCGCTGATCGCATTCCCTACCCGCGAGCTGTTTCAGCAAAAGATCGACGATTTTCAGCTTATCATCTTTGACCGCTACGCGCGGCAGGGCGTACTGCCAATCATCTATTTCGACAATATTACTCGGTATGTGCGGGACGGCGGAGCCGTGCTGGTCGCAGCCGGACCGGATTATGCCAGCCCCACCAGCATCTGGCGCACGCCGCTCGATGCCATTTTGCCGGCTGAGCCGAGCGGCAACGTCACAGACCGGGCGTTTCGCCCGGAGCTCACTGACCTCGGGCAACGCCATCCGGTAACGCGCGGCCTTGACGGCTCCGAGGAGCGGCCGCCGCATTGGAGCGAGTGGTTTCGCATCGTGGACACCCGCAGCGCCACCGGAACAACCGTGATGCAAGGGCCGGATGCAAAACCGCTCCTTGTCCTTTCGCATGAGGGCGAGGGCCGCGTCGCGTTGCTGCTCTCGGATCACATCTGGCTCTGGGCCCGCGGCTTCGAAGACGGCGGGCCTCATCTCGATCTGTTGCGCCGGTTGTCGCACTGGCTGATGAAAGAGCCCGACCTGGAAGAAGAGGCACTGCGGCTCACCGTCAGCGGCCATGATCTGCTGGTACGCCGGCAAACGATGGCGGACGAGATTGCCGACGTGACCCTCACCTCGCCGTCAGGCGTGGCGCGGACGCTTAAGCTCGACTCGACCAAGCCGGGCGTCTGGGAATCGACTGTCCCCGCTAATGAACTCGGTCTATGGCGCGCTACTGACGGCAAGCTCAATGCGCTGATCAATGTCGGGCCGGCAAATCCACGCGAATATGCCGAAGTGACGTCGACGACTGAGGCGCTGGCGCCGCTTGCCGAGGCGACTCGCGGCGATGTGCGCCGGCTTGCCGATGGCGGCGGATTGAACGTGCCGCGAGTCGTCGCGGTGCGCTCCGGAGACACCTATAAGGGCGACGATTGGATCGGCCTAAAGATGAGCAGTGCCAGCGTGGTGCGCGGAGTGGGCGTACTGCCGGTCTTTGCCGGCCTGCTCGGCTTGCTGCTATTGCTCGGGAGCCTCGCCGGCACCTGGGTCCGCGAGGGTCGATAGCAAGCTCAATCGGACCGGACCGGACCGGACACGCCATCAAAGGCGCCTTCCGATAGTTCGGCAATCAAGAGCCGCGCCGGATCGACTGGACCCGGCATGATCGCGCGCCCCCGCGGGATGCGCTTGAAACCGCATTTCTCGTAATAGGCCTCGTCTCCGACAAGGACGACGAGCCGATGGCCTTTTTGCGCTGCTTCCTTGAGCGCGCGTTCGATCAACGCTTGCCCGACCCCGCGCTCGCGAAATGCCGGCTCGACCGTGAGAGGACCAAGTAGCAGCGCCTTGGTATCGCCGATGCGGATGGGCGAAAGCCACACCGACCCGATCAGCAAGGTCCCGATCCAGGCCGTGAAGGATAATTCGAGAATGTGATCGATTTTCTCGCGCAGCCGGTACGCCGACTTGGCGTATCGGCCTGGACCGAATGTGCGTTCGTGCAGCCGTTCAATCGCAACTGCGTCATCTGCCGTCTCTGGCAGGATGCTCACCGAAATGTCACTCATCGCCCGCCGCCTACCATCCCGCTCAACGAAGGTCCAGCAATAGTGCATACTTCGTGCACGTCCGACGACCTATCGCGAATGCCAATAATGATTAAATTGGGTTGCCTAAGCATTGGAGAAAGCGATGGGCTTACTCGTCAATGGCGCCTGGCAAGAGGACATTTCCCGCACAAAAGAAGGTCGTTTTGTCAGACCGGCGTCGGCGTTTCGCAATTTCGTGACGCGCGACGGAAGCGCCGGTCCCTCCGGCGAAGGCGGATTTCCCGCGGAAGCCGGGCGCTATCACCTCTACGTTTCGCTTGCCTGTCCTTGGGCGCATCGCACCTTGATTTTTCGTGCTCTTAAGAAGCTTGAGCCGATTATTTCCGTATCAATCACCGAGCCGCTTTACGGCAAGACCGGCTGGGAATTCGGTACCGCGCGCGGCGGTACGCTGGACACGGTGAATGGCAAAGCGACGCTCGCCGAAATCTATCTGCTCGCCGATCCGCATTATACCGGACGAGTCTCGGTCCCGGTGCTGTGGGATAAGAAGCGGCGGACGGTCGTCAATAATGAATCGTCCGAGATTATCCGTATGCTCAATTCGGCCTTTGACGCGTTCACCGACGTTCACACCGATTATTATCCAGCCGAACTCCGCGGCGAAATCGACGCCGTGAACGAGCTTGTTTATCCCAACATCAATAATGGCGTGTATCGCGCCGGTTTTGCGACCAGCCAGCAGGCCTACGAAGAAGCGGCCTACGGCATTTTCGCGGCTTTCGACAAAATCGAGGAGCGCCTGGCGCGCCAACGCTACTTGGCCGGGCGTCAACTCACCGAAGCGGATTGGCGCCTATTCACGACGCTGGTGCGATTCGACACGGTCTATTACAGCCATTTCAAATGCAATCTGCGGCGCGTCGCCGACTATCCGAATCTGTGGAATTACACGCGCGATCTCTATCAGGTGCCGGGAGTAGCCGAGACCGTGAGCATCGATCACATCAAACGGCATTACTACGGCAGCCAACGGCAGGTGAATCCGACTGGCATCGTTCCGATCGGGCCCACGATCGATTTTGCGGCCCCGCACGACCGCGATCGGTTCGGCTAAATCAATTCGCTCCGATGTGCTGCGCTCCAGGCAGCGTTAGGTGCATCGCCGACATTTGGACCAAAGGACGCGGCGGGCGAGGCCAAGACGCGCTTCCGCGCGTGAAGCGGTCACCAGATTTCGGAAGCGGCGCGGCCGGTCAGCACTTCGGTAATACGGTCGCGGGTTGCGCGGGAGGTTTCGGCGGGCAAGTCTTGCATCGCAAAAAAGCCGTGCGCCACGATTTCGCTGTTCGGCTGCGGCGGCGCGGTCTGCCGGAACGAACGCACCGCATAAAGGGCAACATGGTCGCGTCGCGACATCCGCTGATTGAAATAAATGGCATGCAGGACCGGCGGCCCGCTCAGATCGATATTCCCCTCCTCCCGGAGCTCCCGCGCCAGCGCCGCAACGAGCGTTTCCCCCTCCTCGACACCGCCGCCCGGCAAATGCCATCCGGCAACGTAAGAGTGCTTGACCAGGAACACGCGACCTTCGCCGTCCAAAACCACGGCGCGGACGCCGATGGTGAGACCGCGGGAAAAACGCCAATAAACATGTAAAAGCCGGCGCATGACGCGCTCGGACACGCGGCGGACGATGCTCAGCGGCATTCGTGAAATCTGGGTTTCGACGTTGCGATCCGGTCTGGCTTCACCAATTAGAATAGCTCTAAAATAGGCGTACTCGCCCGCCCAATGTCCATCGTCCAAGGGGAAGTAGGGGAAAGCACTTGAAACGATTCGCCGATCTCAATGAGCAGGAAATTCTTGCGCTCGCGATATCCAACGAGGACGAGGATAACCGGATCTACCGCTCGTTCGCCGACAGACTCCGCAGCGCCTATCCCGAGACCGCCGCAATGTACGACAAAATGGCGCATGAGGAGATCGGACATCGCGACATGCTGCTTGAGCTACACCGCAGGAAATTCGGCGACTTCCTGCCGCTGATCCGCCGGCAGGACGTCAAAGGATTTGTGGCGCGGCGGCCGATTTGGCTCAATCGGACGTTGAGCATCGAGGCGACGCGCAAATTCGCCGAGGAGATGGAATACGAAACCGCGCGGTTCTATCGCCGCGCTGCGGAGACTGCGCACGACGATTCCGTGCGCCATCTCTTACGCCAGCTCGCCGCCGCGGAGGACAAACACGAATCACTCGCACATGAGCTTGGCGAGAAAATCACGCCAAAGGCGCGCGCAGCGGAAGACAGTGCGGCACGGCGCGTGTTCGTGCTGCAATATGTCCAGCCCGGGCTCGCCGGACTGATGGACGGCTCGGTCTCGACGCTAGCGCCCTTATTCGCCGCGGCATTCGCCACGCACAACACCTGGTCGACCTTCCTGGTCGGACTTGCCGCTGCGATCGGCGCCGGAATTTCGATGGCCTTTGCCGAAGCGCTATCCGACGACGGTTCGCTGACCGGTCGCGGCGCTCCGGTGGTCCGCGGCGCGGTCACCGGCGTAATGACGGCGATCGGCGGCCTCGGCCATGCGCTGCCATATTTAATTCCGCACTTCTATGTCGCGACCTCGCTAGCATTCGCGGTTGTCGTCGTTGAACTGGCCGTCATCTCCTGGATCAGAACGCGATACATGGATACGCCGTTTCTTCAAGCCGCGTTCCAGGTCTTGGTCGGCGGCGCTCTGGTGTTTGCTGCCGGCGTCTTGATCGGCAATTCGTGACTTATCATTCTGTTTCTGCGACCGTGAGTGCGGATGATCGCCGCTAAGGCGCCCGATGTTCGCACTCGCTCATCTCTCCGACTTGCATCTGGCGCTCGCGCCGAAGGGCATCGAGCTTGCGGGCAAGCGCGCCCTCGGTCTCATCAATTGGCAGCGCAAGCGCAAATACATCCACCGGCCTGACGTGCTGGACGCGATCACGCGCGATTTGAAGGCGCGATCCGTCGGCCATGTCGCGGTGACCGGCGATCTCGTTAATTTCTCGCTGCCCGGCGAATATGCGTGGGCCAGGCGCTGGCTCGAAACAGTCGGACGTCCCAATGACGTAACGGTCGTGCCGGGCAACCACGACGTTTATGTCCACGGCGTCGAAGAATTCCCGGCGAAGTTCTGGGGCGATTACACGCGCGGCGACGACGGCCTCGATCGTTTTCCCTTCATCCGCCGGCGCGGCGAGATCGTACTCATCGCGCTTTCGAGCGGCGTGCCGACCGGCCCCTTCATGGCGACGGGTAGCCTTGGCCAAAGACAACTTGCCCGATTAGCCGAGGCGCTTGAGCAAACGCGCGGAAATTTCCGCATCGTGCTGATCCATCATCCGCCGATTAGTCCGCTGCGACGCCTTTTCCGGCGGCTGACCGACGGTGCGGAGCTTCGTGCCCTCTTGGCGGCAAAGGGCGCCGAGCTTTTGCTGCACGGTCACGATCACCGCCGTGCACTGATATGGTTGGACGGTCCAGCGAACAAAAAAATTCCGGCGCTCGGCGTGCCCTCGGCATCGGCCGCCGCACGACATGCCAAGGAGGATGCGGCCGGGTACAATATCTTTCACATCGATGCCGCCGGGACTGGCTGGCACTGCGAAACGGTGTCCTATGAACGCGGGGCAGATGGCGCCGTCCGCGAATGCGCCAGGTTCAGGATTTACTAAAAAATCAGCTAGCGCCCTGCCAGCAAGAGCGCCACCACGAACAACGTCACCGCGCCGGCAACAAAGCCGAGCACGACCGCCGTCAGCGTCCGCCGGCGCCGCCGCCGGCGGTAATGCTGCGCCACTTTGCTGGAAACACGCGACAAAAGAATTGGATCGGCCTCAAGGGCATGCTGCCGTTCGACCAGACGCCGCGCCACATAGCTCGTGACCGCTTGCACGATCTCGGGGATCTCGTGGGATTCGGCCAGCACGCGCCGCCCCAGGCGGCTATCGTGCAGAAAGCGATAAATACGCTTGTCGCGACCCATGGCGACATGCGCCACCGCATCGATCCACAACCGCGGCGCCTCGCCGCGACTGAGGCCGCGATCGAACAGGTCGATTTCCGGCGGCACTTCCGCAAACAGCGGATTGAGCGCCTCGTTTAAGAGTTCCAGCCGGGCCAGCTCCGCATCGCGCAGATCGACGACAACGCTGCTGCGTTCCGCCGCCTCGACGCGCGCCTGGTGCATCGCCTCCTTGAGTTGCGAAGGCGATTGGGAGTCCGTCGCCGCCGCAGCGGCTTTACGTTTGCGACCCCACATGCGTTCTCACCGTCCCTACGCCCCAGACGATACACCAAGACCTGCGCCGGTAAAAACGCTCTCGAAACTTGCGGTAAATAGCGCAATCAACGCGATAAGCCGAAAGTTGTGACAACCGATTCGTCGCAACAGCCTACAAAGGTCCCGTGCGCCGCAATCTTAGACGCCGCGGCCGCCGTCGACCTGCATGATATTGCCGGTGATGAATTTGGCTTCGGCGGAGGCCAGGAACAAAGCCGCATCGGCAATATCCTGCGGCAGCGCCAAGCGGCCGAGCGGAATTGTGGCAATGAACTTTTCGCGCATGCCTGGCGCCGGGCCGAGAAAAGACGGCAATAGCGTCGTTTCGGTCGCGACCGGCGCAATGGCGCAGACGCGAATGCCGTCAGGCGCAAGCTCGACCGCGAGCGATTTGGTCAGCACATGAACGGCGCCCTTGGTGGCGTTGTAGGCGGAGAGGCCCGGCCGCGGCCGCAATCCGGCGGTGGAGCCGATATTGATGATCACCCCGCCGCCGCGGCGGCGGAACACCGGCACCACGGCCTGGCAGGCGAGGAAGACCCCCTTCACGTTGATCGCGAAGATGCGGTCGTATTCGGCCTCGTCGATCTCCAGCATCGGCTTGTTGACATGAGTCGTGCCGGCATTGTTGACGAGGATGTCAAGCGCCCCGAAGGCGGCAACCGTTTCGCCGACCACGCCGTCGATATCGGCCTTTTTGCTGACATCGAAGCGTAGCGCGATGGCGTTGTTGCCGATCGTGCGCGCGGCGGATTTTGCCGCCTCGCCGTTGATGTCCGCCAAGGCTACGCGCGCGCCCTCGCGCGCATAAGTCTCGGCAATGCATTTGCCGATTCCCGATCCGGCGCCGGTCACGAGCGCGGTCTTGCCATCCAGACGCATGCGTTAACTCCGTTTCGGCGCCACGCCGTAAGCTTTTGCCCAGCCGAGGCCGTCCTCGGTGCGCGCCCGAGGCTTATATTCGCAGCCGACAAAGCCGTCATAACCTAATCGATCGAGCGCGGCGAATATCGCCGGGTAGTTGATTTCGCCATCGTCCGGCTCGCCGCGCGTCGGCACCGCGGCGATCTGCACATGGCCGATCAAGGGGCGGAATTTTTCAAAGCGTTTGATCAGGTCGCCGCCGACGATCTGCACGTGATAAAAATCGAATTGGATGCGCAGGTTGGACGCGCTGACCTTGCCGATTATGTCGGCGGCATGCTCGACATGCTTAAGAAAATAATCCGGCCGGTCGCGCGGATTGATCGGTTCGATCAGTACGACGATGCCCGCCTTGGCCGCTGCCGCCGTGGCGCGCGACAGATTTTTCACGAATACCGTTTCCGCCGCGGGGCGCTGCTCCGGCGGTACGACGCCCGCCATGCAGTGGATGGCGCGGCCGCCGATCGCGACGACGTAGTCGAGGGCGCGGGCGAACGCGGCGTCGAAATCGCGTTCGCGACCGGGCAGCGCCGCAAGCCCGAATTCCGGTGACTGCGGCGTGTTGATGCCGAGTTGCGTAAGGCCATGTCGGGCGAGCTCGGCTTTCACCGCAGCGGGTGACAGCTCGTACGGAAACTGCAGTTCGACCGCGCTAAACCCCGCTGCTGCAGCCGCGCCGAAGCGCTCGATCAACGGGCGCTCGGTGAACAGATGACCGAGATTGGCGGCAAAGCGCGGCATGGGTGTCTCAAATTGTTCGTGTGGCGGGGCGAACGGTAGCCCGGATCGATTTTCCCGTCATCCTGAGGTGCTCGGTGCCAACGGGCCCGGCCCGGAGTGGCCGGCCCGATGACAAGCTCCGCTAAGCGCCTTAAGGGCTTGCGCGCGGCATGCGCCCAAGAGAAATACAACACCCGGCACCCTCTCTCATAAGCACAACGCGCCAGCCTCTCCTGCAACGGGAGCGAACCCAAAAGGACACCCGATGCCCGCCAACTCAGATTTCCACATCGCCGTGCTTCCCGGCGACGGCATCGGCCCGGAGGTGATGGCGCCGGCGCTTGAAGTGCTCCATCGCATTGAAGCGGCGACGCCGGACTTACGATTTCGCTTCACCGAGGCGCCGGCCGGCGCCGGCTATTATCGCGAGCACGGCAAGTCGATGCCGGAGAGCACAGTCAAGCTCTGCCGCGAGGCCGATGCTATTCTGCTCGGCGCCTGCGGCTTGCCGGAGGTGCGCTATCCCGACGGCACCGAGATCATGCCGCAGGTCGAATTGCGCTTCATCTTCGACCTCTATGCCGGCGTGCGCCCGGCGCGGCTAATACCCGGCGTGCCCTGCCCGATCGTCGGCGGCGCGGAGCGCGGTATCGACCTCGTGCTGATCCGCGAATCGACCGAAGGGCTGTTCGCCTCGATGGGCAAAGGCGTCGTCACCCGCGACGAGGCGCGCGAAACACTGCTGATCACGCGCAGGACGTCGCAGCGCCTGTTCGAATTCTCGTTTCGCCTTGCCGAACGCCGCAAGGCGCGCGGCCGTCCCGGCAAGCTCGCCTGCATCGACAAGGCCAATGCGTTCAAGGCTTACGCCTTCTTCCGTCAGATCTTCGACGAATGTGCCGCGCGCCATGCCGGCGTCACCGCCGAGCGCTTTTACGTCGATGCCTGCGCGGCCATGCTGGTGCGCCGGCCGTGGGATTTCGACGTCATGGTGATGGAGAACATGTTCGGTGACATCCTCTCCGATCTCACCGCCGGTCTCATTGGCGGCATGGGCATGGCGCCGTCGGCCGATATCGGCGACACACATGCGGTGTTTCAGCCCTGCCACGGCACCGCCCCGGACATCATGGGCAAGGGCCTTGCCAATCCCACGGCGATGATCCTCTCAGTGGCGCTGATGCTCGACTGGCTCGGCGACAAGCATGGGCACGCATCGGCCAATACCGCCGCGCAACGCATCGAAACGGCAGTCGATCAAGCGTTTGCCAAGGGCCTAAAACCTTGCGAATTCGGCGGCCGCGACGGCACTGCCGCGGTGGCGAAAGCGATCCTGTCAGCGCTGTAGGGCCACCGTAGCCCCTGCCCATCAATTTGCCCACTAGTTCCGTGGGCAGAATTGTGGTTGACCTGTGCCCAACAGCTTGGTTCGCTGGGTGGTTCGTGCCGACAAGAACCGTCTAACGGCGCGCATGAGGAAACCCCGAGGGCCGCCGATGTTCGGCCGGCCAAATCGCGTAGCCATGAACGCGCAGCAGTTACTGCAGGAAATCTCCGATTATTGCCGGCGCACCGGACTGGCCGAATCGACTTTCGGCCGGCGCGCGGTCAACGACGGCAAACTGACGGCGCGGCTGCGCAACGGCGGGCGCATCACCACCGACACGCTCGACCGTATCCAGGGCTTCATGGCGGCGCATCCGGCGCAGGGCGAGCGCCCGGCGATCATCGAGCGCACCCGCGAGGGCCGCGCCGCCTCGTCTGCGCCGCCGGCATCGACACCGCCCAAATCCGGCGATCCGCAGCGCAATTTCCGTTTCTTCGACAACCGGCAAAAGTATCTGCTCTTCGTCAATACCTGCAGCGAGAAATGGGAGGTCGCCCACCGGGTCTCCGAAGAGCTCGCCCATCTGCATCCGCGGCCGCCGGCGGTGCGCATCTTCGATGCCGGCGTCGGCGACGGCACGGTTCTGGTGCGGGTCATGCGCGCGATGCACGACCGCTTCCCGCACATGCCGTTCTACACCGTCGGCAAAGAGATCAGTCTCGAAGATGTTCGGCTGACGCTGCAAAAAATGTCGGACCGCTTCTTCGAACATCCGGCGAGCGTCCTGGTACTGACCAATCTCGCTTATGCCGACGCACCATGGCTTGCGGTCAAGTCGGTCAACGCCGCATCGAGCCTGGTTTGGCACGAGCTGCCGCTCATAGGCAATTCGGCGCATCAGTTCGAGAAGCAGATCATCAGTCTTGAATCGTTTCTCGCCGATAACTGGAAAGCCACCGTCAGCGCGCGCACCGGCAATCCGATCTACGAACGGCCGGTCGTGCTCGTCATCTATCGCGAGGATCACCGTTTTCTGCTCGACCCGATCATTCCCAAGCCCGGCGGCACGCAGGCCAATTACGACTTGGTGATCGCCTCGCAACCTTATCGCGCGCGCTCCCCGCTCGAATTTAAGGCCAAGCGGGTGATCGCGCCGCTCGCACGCGCGCTCGGCCCCGGCGGGCGGTTGGTTGCCATTCAGTCGCACGGGCAGGATCCTGGAATGGAAATCATCCAGAAGGTCTGGCCTGACGACAATCCGTTCCTTCATGACCGCCATCAAATTCTCAAAGCGGTCAAACATGAACTGGGTTCGGCCGGCCGCGATCTCAATTTCAATGCCTATGCCGACAATCGCGCGCTGTTCCGCTATGTCATGCACACGCTGCCGTCGGAAATTTCGGAGTCTATCGGCACGTCCACCCTGTTCGCCGCCTGGAATGCCGCGATCTATGTGGCGCAGGTGGAGGATGACCGGCTGGCCGAGGTCGGCAACCGCTATATCGACGCCACTCGTTCGGTGCTACGCGAGCGCGGCGGCCTGTGGTTCTTCGACGAATCTTATGTTATCTCGCGGCGGCGACAGTAGCGAGTGCCATCAATTCGCAATCCCCTCCCCGCTTGTCCCGCGCGCAGCGCAGCATGAAATGGTGCGCTGCAGGCCCGGGACCGTTACGAATGCCGAGTCTGTTACGATCCCGGATCATGCTCTACAATAGCGCATGCTGTTCGTCGTCCACGCGCTTGACAAGAAAGACATTCTGCCGACCCGCGCCAAGCATTATCGCGATCACCGCATCCATCTCGACCGCGCGGAAGAGCACGCGGTTGACGTGATCACGGCGGGCACGCTCGTCGCCGACGATGGCGAAACGCCGGTCGGCAGCATTTTTGTCATCGACGCCGTGGATCGCGCCGCAGTCGATGCTTTCACGCGCAGCGATCCTTATCATCTCAATGGCGTGTGGGAGCGCGTCGCCATCCACCGCTACAATAAAAAGCGCGGCACGCCGATCCCAAGTAGGCGCTAAACATCCTCCCCCGTTATCACGGGGGAGGATGTTCAACTCCCCGCTTTCTCCCGCAACCCCATACGTTCAAGCCGCCCGATCACCTCGTCGATGAAATAGGGTAGCTCGTCGAGATAATTGACCAGCGAAATGGCGATGCCGGTGAGCCCAGCTTTGCTCAGATCGGCGATCTGCGCCGCGACATGATCGGGATCGCCGATAATCGGCAGTCCGCCCATGCCTTGCGCATATTGGCTGCGCTGCGTCAGATATTCCTGCATCGGCACGGTCTGCGGAGAAATGTTTTTGAGCGCCAGGATACCGTCGACCGCCGACCAGTCGGCGCGCTCGACGATGCAGTGGTGGAAATAGTCTTCGGCTTCTTTCTTAGTGGGCCGGCAGGTGACGACGCCAACCGTGTAGCAGCCGATTTCGCGCCCTTGCGCACACGCGGCGTCCTTGGCACGGCGCACGCGCGCCGCGGATTCCTCAAGCGAGGTGCGCGAGGCCTGCAGGAAAAACGCATCGCAATTCGTCACGGCGAAAGCCTGGCCGGTCGGCGAAGCGCCGGCATTCATGATCACCGGCCGCGTGCCGCCATAGGGCTTCGGCTTGCCGCGAATGCCCTTCATATTGAGATATCTGCCCTGAAAGTCGAAATCGTCGCGATCGGACCAGATCATCTTGATGACATCGATCCATTCTTGGGCATATTCGTAACGCGCTTGATGCGCGCGCTGCTCGACTCCGAACATGTCGAACTCGCCTTCGTTCCAGCCGACGACGATGTTGAGTCCAAAGCGGCCTTCGCCGATATGATCGGCCGTAACCATCTCCTTCGCTGCGACCACGGGATTGAAGATCGGCGCGTGCACGGTGCCGAATACGGTGATGCGCTTGGTGAGCGCGAGCAGCCCGGTTGCCCAGGTGATCGTCTCGAGCGTCGTACCCTGGTAATCGGTCTCGCCGCCATAGCCTTTCCAGCGGCCGATCGGCAGCAAAAAGTCGATGCCGGCTTGGTCGGCCATCAGCGCCAATCGCTTGTTGTCCGGCCAGCTGCCCGACCAGCGCTCGGGAACGAGCGTCACCGCCCGGCCGGAGGAGCAATTGACGCCGAACAAGCCGATCTGCAGCTTGTTGTTGCCGTGCATGGCGCGGCGCGCATTCAATGAAGGCGAAGGAGCGTGCACGCGTGGGCCTCTCGCGGTTGGTGTCCGTTATAGCCGAAAACTTTAAGTGAGGGATTCCTGCTCCGGCCGGCGGCCGCAGCACGTCGGGGGAATTGACTCAAGGGCTGTTATACCGGTCAATCAAGATCCTTCGGGAGGAAAACATGAATAAGCCCAGGTCCCTCTTTGCCGCAGCATTCGCTGCTGCTTTTTGCGCTGCATTCGTGTTCACCGCGGCTTCCGCGCGTGCCGCCGAGACCGTCAAGATCGGCGTCATTTATCCGCTCACCGGCAATGCGGCGAGCGCGGGACAATCAGCCAAGGACGCGGTCGACCTCGGCGCCGAAATCGTCAACACTGCGCATCCCGAACTAAAAACGCTGCCGCTCGGCGCGACGGCCGGGCTGCCCAATCTCGGCGGCGCCAAGGTCGAGCTCGATTCGGCCGATCATCAAGGCAACCCACAAGTCGGGCAGCAACAGACGCTGCGCCTGATCACGCAGGACCACGTTGTTGCGATGCTCGGCTCGTACCACTCTTCGGTGTCGCTGGTGGCGACCGCGGTGGCCGAGCGACAGGGCATTCCCTATCTCGTCGCCGACTCCGTGGCATCGAACATAACCGGCCGCGGTTTCAAATGGACCTTCCGCTCTGGGCCGATCGCGCCCGATTTTGCCAAGGCCTATACCGAATTTCTCACCGACCTGAAGAAGTCGGGCAGGAAGATCAACAACATCGCCATCGTCAACGAGAATACCGATTACGGCACCTCGGTCGCCGCCAGCATTCAGGAGGCCGCCAAGGCCGCCAATATCGCGGTGGCGGCGCAAATCCCATACAACGCCAACAGCTCCGACGTTTCCGCGCAAGTCATCCAGCTCAAGACGCTGCAGCCGGACGCTGTCATCTTCATCAGTTATACCGCCGACACGATCCTCTATTTCAAGACAATGAAAAATCTAGACTACTTGCCGCCGATCATCATCGGCGACGATGCCGGCTTTTCCGATCCGACCTTCATTCCGAACGCCGGCGACTTGGCGCAGGGGGCGATCAACCGCAGCGCCTTCGATATCGGCAAGCCCGGCGGCAACAGCTACATCGTCAATCAGATGTTCAAGGCCAAATACGGTCGTGATCTCGACGACACCAGTGCGCGCTGGATGGAGGGCTTCTTCGTGCTTGCCGATGCGATCAACCGCGCCGGCTCGACCGAGCCCGACAAGATTCAGGCGGCGCTAAAAGCGACCGACCTCAAGCCCGATCAACTCATGATCGGCTATCATGGCGTGAAGTTCGACGACACCGGACAGAACGTTTTGTCGGCGACTTATCTGATCCAGTTGCAGGGCAAACAATATGTCTCGGTCTGGCCGGCGAACCTCGCGACCGGCAAGCTCGAATTGCCGATGAAAGGCTGGCGCTGACGATTACGCGTGTCCCCGCTACGTCGGGTAATCGGCTTCCTCGGTCTGGCTTGCACTGCAAGACGTGTCGCAGGGCGCGGAAACTACCTGCCGCCGTCAGCGGAGTAAATGAAGCGATCTTCCGATAAAATCGCTCTGCAATGACCAACATCGACATCTTCTCGCCGTTGCGGCTTGGCCCCTTGCAATTGCCCAACCGAGTTGTGATGGCGCCGATGACGCGCAATCGCGCCGGCCGTGGCAATGCGCCCGGTCCGCTCAATGCGACCTATTACGCCCAGCGCGCCAGCGCCGGACTGATCATCAGTGAGGCCACGCAAATATCGCCGCAGGGTCTCGGCTATCCGGGCACGCCGGGCATCCACAGCTCCGAACAGGTCGCCGGCTGGAAAGGCGTGACTGACGCGGTGCACGCGGCCGGCGGGCGCATGTTCCTACAGCTCTGGCATGTCGGGCGGATTTCGCATCCGTCATTGCAGCCCGACGGCGCGCCGCCGGTGGCGCCGTCGGCGATAGCTCCGACGGGCCAGGCGATGACGGCGGACGGCATGAAGCCCTTTGTCACGCCGCGCGCGCTCGAGACATCCGAGATTGCCGGAATCGTCGAGGATTACTGGCACGGCGCGCGCAACGCCCGCGCGGCCGGATTCGATGGCGTCGAACTGCATGGCGCCAACGGCTACCTCATCGATCAGTTTCTGCGCGATGGCGCCAACCGGCGCGCCGATCGCTATGGCGGCGATGCGCTAAACCGCGCTCGCTTTCTCATTGAGATCACCGAGGCGGTCGTCGGCGAATGGGGCGCCGAGCGCGTCGGCGTGCGGCTCTCCCCGACCAATCCGTTCAACGATATGCGCGACAGCAATCCGGCCGCGACATTCGCGACCGCGATCGGCGAACTCAATCGCTTCGGCCTTGCCTATCTGCACGTGGTCGAGCCCGCCGCCGGCGATCCGGTGCCTGCCGGCGAAGTGCCGGACATCCGTTTCTTCCGCAAGATTTGGCATAGCGCGCTAATCGGCAACAAAGGTTACGACCTCGCGCGCGCCAATGCCATGATCCGCGACGGCTGCGCCGACCTGGTTTCTTTCGCGGTGCTGTTTCTCGCCAACCCGGATTTGCCGATCCGCTTTCGCCTCGGCGGTCCATTCAATCCGCCGGACCGCAAGACGTTTTATGGCGGCGCGGCCGCGGGCTATACCGATTATCCCCCGATCGGCGGCTAACTTCTATTTATTTATCAGTCACTTATATGGAAAACGCAATTCTGTGACTGCGGTCACTTCCGAATGCCAGATCGAGGCTTAGGGTGTGAGCATGGTTAATGAACGGATCGCGACGGGGAGCACAACAATGACCGCCACCCTGAAATTTTTAAACCGCATCACCAACGAAGTGTTCGAGTCGCAGATGCAGCGCGCCGCGCAAAGGATTTGCGAACGGCAACAGTATTTCATCCGCCGCGTGGCTTAATGCCCGCGCATGACGTCAGAGGAAATAGCCGCTCACACCTCCAACCTCTTCGCCAGATCTTCGAGATCTTTCACCGCAACATCGACCGCAACCGTCGGCGCCGCCTCACCGCGGCCCGGACCATGCTCATTCGGCCGCGCCACATGCGCGGTCCGCAGACCGAGCGCGGCGGCGGCGGCAAGGTCGCTGGAATGCGCCGCCACCATCATGCAGGCTTGCGGCCCAAGATCGAATGCCGCGGCGGCAGCGAGATAGACGCGAGGCTTCGGCTTGTAATCGCCGGCGATCTCGGCGCCGAGTATGGCATCCCAGGGAAAATCGTTGCGGCGCGCCAGATCGACCATCAGCGAAATATTGCCGTTCGATACCGGCGCCAGCAGATAGTTGCGCTTGAGCCGGGCGAGGCCGCGCGTTACGTCGGGCCAAGCGTCGAGCCGGTGCCAGGCTAAGTTGAGCTTGCGCTTATCGTCCTCGCTCAGATCGGCGACGCCAAATCGTTTAAGGGTCAGTTCGAGGTTGCGCCGATGCAGAACATCGAGCTTGCAGAACGCAATGCGCCCGGCGCGCACTTCTTCCATCGCGCCCTGATATTCGCCGCGCCAGGCGTCGGCGAAGGCGAGATAATCAAGCGCCAAGCCCTTCGGCTTGAGCAAAGCCTCGGCCTCGCGGGCAATTGAGCTGCGCCAATCGACCAGCGTGCCGAACACATCGAAGAACAGGGCTTTGACCGCGAGCGCCATCCCCTATTCATAGCGCAAGGCGGCGTGCATCGCCAAAACAGCTAAGATTCACGCGGAATTCACTTCCGATGTGCGGCTAAGCGGCAGCCTTTCGACTTGGCCGTTCGCCCGCTGCAAGCTGGCTGCGACTCCATTTCCATAGCGTGGCGATTTCCTCGGCCGCCTTGCTCAAGAGCGCATATTCGGTAGCGCCAAGGCCCGCAGCAATGGCATCTTGAAAAACCATCCGCGCCGACAACATCGGCTCGGCTAAGACGCCAAGGCTGGTTAAGCGTTTTGCCGCTTCGCTCGCCCGCGTGCTGTGGTAGCTCGATGGGCACTGGTTAAGCACGAATGCGGCTTTGCGCTTGGCCAGAAATACGGCGCGAAAAGTTGCTGCTGTCGCCTCCACGTCCAAGCATGTCGGACGCGTCGGCAGTAGGCAAAGGTCCGAGACCTCGGAGACAAGGCGAACCGCTGTGGCGTCGGCGCCGGACGTATCGAAAATCGCCAGCGTGAACCCAGCCCCGGCGAGTCCTTCGAGGATCGTCCGCAGACGCGGTAACCGATCGCGTTCGAGCGGCTCGACGATAACCTTGTTCGCGGGCTTTGCTGATTCTCGGCGCTTGGCCCAGCGCACCAGGGATTGCAGCGGATCAAGGTCAAGCACGATCACCCTTTCGCCGGTACTCGCTGCTGTTGCAGCGAGCGATGCTGCAAGCGTGGTTTTTCCCGCGCCGCCCTTTTGTGTGAGGAATGCAATGCTGCGCATCAAGCCACCCTTTGATCAATCTCAGACACGGCGCGCTTGCGCCGGCGGCCTGCCACTGGCCGAGCAGTTTGCGACACCATGACCGAGGCGCCGCGTGAGTTTGGAATCTCGATGTCGACGGCGAGCGTCGATACCGATTTGCCGCGATCCATCTTGATTTGCACCTTGTCGGGATCGAAGGAGACATGGCGGCCGATCAGCCCGAGGATTTCCTCGCGCAGAATGCCAAGCAGATCGGGCTGGTATGTTGCGTTGCGTTCGTGCGCGAGGAGAATTTGCAGCCGTTCCCGCGCAATCGGCGCGGAACCGCGGCGAAACAGATTGAAGAGCTTCATGCTGCCTTCCGTCCGAACAGCTTGTTGAAAATGCCTCGACTTTCGCTCGGAATCTTTACTGGAATCGTTTCGCCCTTCAGCCGGCGTGTCGCTTCGAAATATGCACGAGCAGGAGCGCTGAGCGGGCTATTGAGGGTCACCGGCGACCCAACATTCGAGGCGCGCAGCACCTCTTCGCTTTCCGGGATGATGCCGAGGAGCGGAATGGAGAGGATTTCGAGCACATCGTCGATCGAGAGCATTTCGCCGCGAGCCGCCCGCCAAGGATTATAGCGGGTGATCAGCAGATGCTTGTCGACGCATTCTCCACGCTCGGCCTTCTCAGTCTTCGAATCGAGAAGGCCGATAATGCGATCAGAATCGCGGACCGACGACACTTCGGGATTGGTGACGATGATTGCGGCATCGGCGTGCCGCATCGCCAGCGTTGCACCACGCTCGATACCGGCGGGGCTGTCACAGACGATCCAATCGAATTTTGAGCGCAGCTCCGCAATCACCTTGGCGACGCCGTCTTCGGTGAGCGCGTCCTTGTCGCGGGTTTGCGAGGCTGGCAGCAGGAATAAATTTTCCAGCCGCTTGTCGCGAATGAGGGCTTGCGGCAGCTTCGCCACGCCGTGGATTACATTGATCAGGTCGAAGACCACGCGCCGCTCGGCCCCCAGCACCAGATCGAGATTCCGCAGCCCGACGTCAAAGTCGATGACCACCACCTTCTCGCCCTGGTGGGCGAGCGCGGCGCCCAGCGCAGCGGTCGATGTCGTCTTGCCGACGCCGCCTTTGCCTGATGTCACAACCAGTACGCGGGCCGATTTTTTGTCGTTCATCTTCGCGACCTTTCGTTCTTTCCTAGTTCATCGTCGAAATTTTCAGGGTATTGCCATCAAGCCAGGCCTGGGCCGGGCCGTTGCGTACGCTCGCTTCGATTTCGTCAGCCGTCTTGTAATAGGCCCCGATGGCCAAGAGCTCGGCCTCAAAGCGGTGACAAAAAATGCGGGCGCGGCGGTTGCCAGTGACGCCCGCCATCGCCTGGCCGCGCAGCGTTCCGTAAACGTGGATCGATCCGCCGGCGAGGATTTCTGCTCCTGAACCGACGGAGCCGAGAATGGTGACGTCGCCATCAATGAAGGCGATCGATTGCCCGGAGCGAACCGGCTCCTCGATTAGGAGGGATGCCGGCGCTTGTTTGGCGCGTGGCGCGCCCTCGGCTGCGGGGACCGGTACCGCAGCGGGCTCCGGCTCGGGCAACTCTGGTGCGCCGCGGCCGCTACGAAGCACGGGAGGCAGGCCTGCCGCGTCGGCTAGCTCAATGCCTTCGATCCCAAGCACCCGGATGTTGCGCTCCGCGAGATTCGCGATGAGATGCGCAATTCCGTTCGGGCTTAATCGCACTTCCGATAGATCGAGCGCGACGGCATGACCGGCAAAGAAGCTCTTTGACCGCTCAAGAGTGGCGTCGAGCTCCATAAGCCAGTCTGCGATCGGCGCCCGTGGCGTAAAGACGAACGCCATATAGGTGCGGGCCCGAAACTTCAGCGATTGACGTTGGATAATGAGGCTCGACACTACGCCTCTCCGATTTTTGGATGATTCTAATTGGTTAATAATCTGTCCGGGGATGGTTAATGAATTGTTAAAAATCGGGGTGTGAGGCGAGGATTTCCAAACTCAAAGCGGTCTCCGCTCAACCTTGGCGGCATCCGGGACAGGCCTTTTGAGCTGATCGAGGATGAAAGCTTGCCGGCACGGCACAGCAAATCTCGCCGCAGGTTAGGCCCGAGGCCGGCGCCCCACCTGCTCGACAGTGCAATAAAACGCTAGTGCGGTGGATTTGAAGTTCCTACAGTTCGGTCGAAAACTCTCATAGGAATTTCAAATCCAAAAACCGCACTAGAATTATATATTTGCTAGTGTCCCCTTTGATTCCGAAGTTCGCATGAGAGCGTGCCGAGAGAGCGTACGAACTTCGGAATCGGGACACTAGTATCGGATTTGTCTTACCGTTGCAGATTGCCGTTGCAGATTGGCGCTGCAGGCGACGACGAATGAAGCGATCGCCCAGCGGGCCGAAGACTGAAAGGGGAAAATCATGCCGAACATGCAATCGCCGCGCTTGCCCGCATTGTCAGAGGAAGCATTGACCGCTGAGCAGCGCGCGCTGGCGGAATCGATCCGGTCAGGCCCGCGTGGCCAATTCAAATTGGCCGGCCCGTTCGCAGTTTATCTGCATGCGCCGGCCTTCGGCGAACTCGCCCAGACGCTCGGCGGGCATCTCCGATTCAAGACCAGCGTGCCGCCGCGGCTCTCCGAATTCGCTATCCTGGTGACTGCGCAGCACTGGAAAGCGCAATACGAGTGGGCGATGCACGTGCCGATGGCGGAGAAGCAAGGGGTCAAGCCGCAGACCATCCGCGACATTCAGGCCAGCCGAGCGCCTAAATCGGCGCCGCGCGACGAGATGGCGATCTACGCGTTTGCCAAGGAGCTTTATGCCAAACGCCGCGTCAGCGCCGCGACATTCAACCGGGTGCACAAAATTTTAGGCGACGCGGGCACCGTCGAGCTGGTCGGTATCCTCGGCTATTACGCCCTGGTCTCAATGATACTCAACACATTCCGCATGCCACTGCCGCAAGGCATGAAGCCGGCATTCCGCGAACCGGCATAATACAGCCTAGAGCGAGTGCTACGCAGCTATGCCGTTGGATATCTGCTTACCAGGCGTTCATACAGGCTCGTCACCAGTCGTCCGGTCTTGTCCGACACGGGGAATTAGACGGCAAACACTGCGTGCTCACGGAAATGTTGTTAGGTCCCGTGTTGTAGATTGGCGAACGAGCGTGGACGGTGCGATGATGCTTGGTCGCGGCCGCCGCTGCTGTAAAAATAGTGCAGAGAACGATCACAACTGTAAGCGTGATTTTTGCCTTGATGAACATGCTCTAGTTTTCCTGCTGGCTGTGGAACAGCAAATGCGCACAGTTCCAATAAAACTCGGTACTAAGGTGAGTAACGGTTGAAGACAAAGTAGCGAGCTTTGACGATCGCGTGGCAGGGCAAGCAGGTGTTTTGCACCGCCGCGTCGGCGGGTTTGCCGTCGTTAAATTGAGCGAAGCCCCAGCCGCTGGTCGAGGCGTACTTGCTTGAATCCTTGACCATAAACTGAACCCCGTTCTTGGGTGGCCCGGCCACGAAAGATTGGAGGTGGCCAAAGGCTTTGCTGCTTTCCTCCAACGGATCGTAACTCCAGGCGAGCCGGGCAATGATCGTGCCGTCCGGGAACGGAAGCTTCCCTTCCCGGGCGGCCCTGATCGCTACGTCGTTGCCCAGAATGGCGCGCAGATCGTTGAGATTGCCTTCTTCGTGGGCCACAGAGATCAGTCTCCAGTCGCGATATTCGGCGGGAATTTTTACGCCGAAGATTGGCGATGTTTCGTCTTCGGCATGCCCGGATGCGAACGCAGGGCCGCAAGAATGGTCAGCGCTATCACGACTGCGAGTATCAGGATCGTGAACCATTTCATGGTGCGTCCTTTCATGCTTTGCCAGCGACGCGCTCGGAATGAGCCGGCTCCGACTAAGCCTTGGCGACGTCGACGATGGCTTGGGCAAAGGCCCGCGGGGCTTCCTGCGGCAGGTTATGACCGACGCCGCCGGTGATCGTCCGGTGCTCGTATTTGCCGCTGAACATCTTGGCGTAAGCGGCAGGCTCCGGATGCGGCGCGCCGTTGGCATCACCCTCAAGAGTGATGGTCGGCACCGTGATCGCCGGAAATTCGGCCAGCCGTTTTTCCAGATCGGCATATTTCGCCTCGCCATCGGCTAGGCCAAGCCGCCAGCGATAGTTGTGGATTACAATGGCGACGTGGTCGGGATTGTCGAACGCCGCTGCGCTGCGATCGAACGTCGCGTCGTCGAACTGCCACTTCGGCGAGGCGGTTTGCCAAATGAGTTTTGAAAACTCGCGCCGGTATTTGTCGTAACCTGATTGTCCGCGCTCCGTGGCGAAATAGAACTGATACCACCAGTCGAGCTCGGCCTTGGGCGGCAGCGGCATTTTACCGTCCGCCTGGCTCCCGATCAGGTAGCCGCTCACGGACACTGTGGCTTTGCACCGCTCCGGCCAAAGCGCGGAAACGATGTTCACGGATCGCGCGCCCCAGTCGAAACCCGCGAGAATTGCTTTGTCGATCTTGAGAGCATCCATCAAGGCAATCGCGTCAGACGCAACCGCTGACGGCTGGCCGTTCCGGAACGTGTCGTTCGAAAGGAAACTTGTCGTGCCGTAGCCGCGCAGATAAGGCACGATCACGCGATAGCCCGCCGACGCCAGCGACGGCGCAACGTCGACGAAGCTGTGAATGTCGTAGGGCCAGCCGTGCAGCAGAATGACCGCAGCACCGTCGGGCGGACCGGCTTCGGCGTAGCCGACGTTCAGCACGCCGGCGTCGATCTGCTTGAGCGGAGCGAACGACGTGTTGGTGCTCGACTTGGTCGTCGATTTAGCTTGGTCCGATTGGGCATCGGCCACGCCGATCACCCCGAACTGGGCAACGGCAACAGTCAACGCCGCGGCGCCGACGAAACGGCGGCGATGATGGTTGATCCGGTCGGAAGTGTCGATCTTGTTCATCGTATGCTTGTTCATGGCAAGTCCCCTACATGCTGGATCGTTGTTTCGCCGGAGAGCGGCGCGCATGCAGCGCGCCGT
>Ga0193751_1000444_pt1 | contig 32662 bp, 32 predicted proteins | sample L1c2metaG_FD_143050 | JGI IMG/M metagenome (GOLD analysis project Ga0193751, IMG submission 143050) | Soil microbial communities from a riparian zone of the East river system, Colorado, United States - L1c2 | ecosystem: Environmental > Terrestrial > Soil > Riparian zone | place: USA: East River...
GTAGGGGAGGGTCTTGTACCCTCCCGCCTGACCAGTCCCAGGAAGATACCACACCTCGGCGGAGTAGACGCTCCACTGCCGTGCGCGGACCGGGCTTACCCGGATCATCGAGGACGGCGGGGTGCAAGACCCCGCCGTACGGGAGGCAATCGCCGTCGCGCGGCGGACGTCTCGGAGAGGACCCACCGCACGCCGAAACTCCCCGCTGCGATTGGTACGATTCAAACATCCGAACAATGAGCGCGAGTGCTAAGCTATGGATGATGCCAAACGCCCCCAACGGTGTTGGGGGTTTTCTGTGTGTGGAATATGTGGGAACGACTGGACGCGATCGAGCGCAGGTATGACGACCTCACGCATGAGATGGCGTCGCCCGAGACGACGCTGGACTACGAACGCCTGCAGGCGCTCAACAAGGAGCGCAGCTCACTGGAGGACGTGGCGGGCCTCTACAGGCGTCATCGTGAGGTCCAAGCCGAGCTCGCCGAGGCGCGGGCGATGGCCGACGATCGCTCCGATCGAGATTTGCAGGCCCTGGCGCGCGACGAGGTCGCGCGGCTCGAGCAGCAACTCGATGAGCTGGGCGCTGCGATCAAACGCGCCCTGCTGCCGAAGGATTCGCGCGACGATAAGAACGTCATCGTCGAGATACGCGCCGGCACAGGCGGCGATGAGGCGGGATTATTCGCAGCCGACCTCTTCCGCATGTACTCGCGCTACGCCGAGAGCAAGAGCTGGAAGACCGACATCCTCTCCGTTAGCGAGGGCGCGATCGGCGGGTTCAAGGAGGTCGTGTTCGAGGTGCTCGGACGTGGCGCCTATTCTCGCTTCAAGTACGAAAGCGGCGTCCATCGTGTCCAGCGCGTCCCCGAAACCGAGGCTCAGGGACGGATTCACACCTCGACGGCAACCGTGGCCGTCCTTCCCGCCGTTGAGGACGTCGACATCCACATCGACGAGCGCGACATACGCGAGGACAAGTTCCACAGCGGCGGTGCCGGCGGACAGAACGTGAACAAGGTCGAGACCGCGATCCGCCTCACGCACATCCCGACCGGGCTCGTCGTGGTGTGCCAGGATGAGCGGTCCCAGCTCAAGAACCGCGAGAAGGCGATGGCCGTCCTGCGCGCCCGACTCTACGAACTGGAACGCAGCAAGCAGGAGCAGGAGCAGTCGACGACGCGGCGAAGCCAGGTCGCCCATGCAGCGCGGTCCGAGAAGGGTCGAACGTACAACTTCCCCCAGGACCGGCTCACCGACCACCGCATTAACCTGACGGTGCACAACCTACCAGCTCGGCTCGCGGGACAGCTCGACGACATCATTGATGCGCTCGCCACCGACGAGCAGGCGCGCGAGTTTCAGGGCGACTGACCCCGTTCTCATGACTGGAAAGGACGCCCTTCGGCGTGCAATCGTCGCACTCCGCTCAGCCGGCGTCGATGACCCAGAGACGGAAGCCGGGATACTCCTGCGACACGCGCAACGCCGGGGCCGCGCCTATATGTATGCCCATCTTCCCGAGGAGCTGAGCTCCGAAGAAGAGGCCGCGTTCTCCGACATCCTTCGCCGCCGGCTCCAGCGGCGACCCACGCCGTATCTGACCGGCGTCCGTGAGTTCTACGGCATCGAGTTCTACGTCGCGCCGGGCGTGCTGATCCCACGTCCGGAAACCGAGCTGCTTGTTGAAGAATCGCTTCGTCAGCTCAAGCGTCGAGCGAGCGCTGCCCGCAACCCTGTGTTCGTCGACGTGGGGACTGGCAGCGGAGCGATAGCCATCTCCGTCGCAAGAAATTGGGCCAACGCCAGCTATTTCGCGACCGATATATCCGGCGCGGCGCTTCAGATTGCATCGCTGAACGCGAGGCGGCCACGGCTGGCTGGTCGGGTTGAGCTTCTGCAGGGCGACCTGCTGCAGCCAATCCCCGTTCAGCCAGACGTGGTTGCGGCGAACCTTCCCTACGTCCCGACAGCCGATTGGTGCGGGCTGCCGCTGGAGATCCGCGACCATGAGCCCAGAGAAGCGCTGGACGGCGGCAGGGACGGGCTCGACTTGGTCAGGCGTCTCATCGCCTCCGCCTCCGGCCGGCTACGGGAGGGAGGCGCACTGCTTCTCGAGGTCGGCGTCGGCCAGGCGTCCGCGACGCTGGCTTTGCTGGCGGATGCCTTCCCCACCTGGAGGAGGTACGTCGTGATGGACCTGGCCGCGATCGAACGAGTCGTGGTTGCCGACGGCGGCCCCTACGGTCCGCCGAGCACGGCGAGCCTGCGCTAGAGTGGCTTTCGGGGGCGCCACGGTCTTGTACCGCGGCGCTGGCAAAGGACGCTTGGAACGGTCCCATGACAATACGATTGCGGGTGACGAGCAACGGCGGGCAGGGCCGAGAGATTGAGGTCGAATCGATCTCACTGCTCATCGGACGCGACCCTGAGTGCGACCTGGTGCTGGACAGCATATTCGTGTCTCGCTGCCACGCCCGCCTCTGCCGGAAGGGGGATGGCTACGAGATAACCGACCTCGAAAGCCGTAATGGAATCGAGATCAACGGGCAGGCTGTCGAGCGTGCTGCTGACATCGAGCCGGGCGATGCCTTCACGATTGGGCCCTTCGAGCTGCAGATCCTCGAGCGTCCCATGCTCGCGCAGGTGACTCAGGACTTCACACGACTGCGCGACATACCATCGCTTGTCGTCGACGACGCAACACACGAGGTCTTCATTAAGGCGGCACCGGTTAGGCCACCACTCTCCCGGCTCGAGTTCCGGCTTATCGCTTTATTGCACGAAGCAAATGGAGCCGTGCAGGAGCGAGATCGACTCGGGAACGCGATATGGGGTGAGGGGCAATGGGACGTCAACATGCTGCACCGGCTTGTGCACAGACTCAAGGAGAAGATCGAGGCGAGACCGGACCAGCCGCGTTACATCGTGACGGTGGCGGGTGTTGGATACCGGCTACAGTCTGACTGATTCGCCGCTGTCAGCGGAATGTCAGGTCGCGGACAGCGGTTCAGTCGCGGCCGGTACGTAGACTGAGGCCGTGAACCTACATCGTCAGCCTCGAACCAGCGTTAGCCATCGGGCAACAGAAACCGCATGGTTTCTCGACAGCGCAGGTGACACGTCTGCCCTCCCTCGCTACCGCCGCCTTCGGCGCTCGTTCGTCGGCACGGGCTCCGATGTGCTGTTGTCAGGACTCCTCTTCCTGATGCTGATTTGGATGGCCTTCGTCGCCCTCACCCTCTGGCACTAAGCCCTCTTCCTTCGGAGCTTCGCTCACAAACCACCATTGAGCGTCCGTTGCTGAGCCGGCGCGAAAAGCAACGGGATTTGCCCGGTATTAGCAACTATTGCCATGCGCGTGGTATACTACGCGAGGTTTTCCACCGGTCAGAGTTAGCACAGGTTAGGTCACACACCCCACGCGAGGTGGGGCTCCCAGACAAGGAGTGACTTCATGCACGGCCTGCGGCGCATTGTCCTGCTCGCCCTCATCCTAGGTGGTCTGCTTTCCTTTGCCGGCTTACGCTCCTCCATTCAACCTGCGCGTGCGGACAATGTCGCGAGCTTCTTCTGCGACACGGGCAACCCGTCATTCCAGGTCTGCACGGTCACCCTCAACGTTGGAGCCGGCGGGTCGTTCAGCGCGGCGCTGGTGCTGGGCGGCGGCCAAATCCTGAGTTGCGGCAGCATTCCCGCCGGAGTCGCCTGCAGCCACACGAGCACCCAGGCGGTCTTTGCATGTTTAGGCGGTTGTGCCGCCGGGAGCAGGTACCAGATCATCGTTTCCGGTCCGAGCGGCTCAGCAAGCCAAATGGCGTTCTCGATCGGACCAGGCGGGGCGCTTGTGGCTGCGCCGGCCTACACCACGAGCTACGGCGCTGGCTACGCACCGTACGCCGGCTACTCGAGCTGCTACGGCTTCGTTCTCGTCGGCTGCGCCGGTGCGAGCTCGTATTCCTACTCCTCCTGCGGCCTCTACCTCTCGTACTACTGCTCGTCCCCGTTCGTAAACGGCTGCGTTACCAGCCTCACGAACGTCCCGACGTGCAACTCCAGCTGTTTCTTCACCTTCTCTTCCTGTAACAGCAGCTGCCTGGGCTTCACGATCGCGTTCTGCCCCAGCAACTGCACGGTTGGCCTGCTCTGTAATAACTCCACCAGTTCGTTGTGCCTTGCGATCGGCGCCAACTGTTCCACATTGCCAAGCTGCCTCCAGCTCATGTTGGTCAACGGCACGTATCAGTTCCAGAAGACCTGCTGATTCCGGCACGGCTCGAACGTCAAGAGACCGCGCTTTGGTTCGCCGAAGCGCGGTCTCGATGATCGTGGCGGGCCGCTGAAGCAGGCAGACAAATGGGCACGCTTTACCTCATTGCTACCCCGATTGGTAACCTCGAGGACATCACGCCTCGCGCGCTGCGCCTTCTCGGGCAGGCCGGCACCGTCGCGGCAGAGGACACGCGCACGGCCCGCCGCCTGCTGACGCACTACAGCGTCAGAGCCAAGCTGCTCAGCTACAACGACCACAATCGCAGATCCAGAATTCCTCAGATTCTGGATCTGCTCGGGGTGGAAGACGTGGCACTCATATCTGAAGCCGGGACTCCCGCGATCAGCGACCCCGGACAGGAGCTGGTTAGTGCGGCCATCGAACGGGAAATCAGGGTCGTGTCGATCCCGGGTGCCTCAGCAGTCCTGACCGCGCTCACCGTATCCGGCCTCCCGACCCGGCAGTTTCTCTATCTTGGATTCCTGCCACGCCGGCCAGGTGAGCGACGCTCGATGCTGCGCGATGTAGCGACGGAGACACGAACACTCGTGTGCTTCGAGGCGCCTTCCCGTCTACGCGCGAGCCTCCGTGACATGCTTGTCTGCCTTGGCGACCGCCGCATCGCGGTGTGTCGCGAGCTCACGAAGCTGCACGAAGAGACGCTGCGCGGCACCATCTCGGAGCTTCTGGCGCGCGACGTTGAGCCGCGGGGAGAGTATACGGTCGTGATCGAGGGCTCGCCGCCACCCCCCGAGGCTCAGGTCGACAAGCATGCTCTGGGCCGGCTCTCCGAGTTGTGGCGCCAGGGCGCCAGCGCCCGCGAAGCGACGACACGCCTCTCAGCAGAGCTCGGGTTACCGCGCAAACGCCTCTATGAGGCATGGCTGAAGCTGCACGGGGCCTCTAAGCCCGAATAAGCCCTATGTTAGAATGAGCCAACTATGCCGGACTCGATTTTCCTCGGCGTTGCGTGGCCGTATGCCAACGGCCATCTGCACATCGGCCACATCGCCGGCGCCTATCTTCCGGCTGACATCTTCGCTCGATACCACCGCCTCCACGGCAACCGCGTGCTGATGGTCTCAGGCAGCGACGCACACGGGACTCCAGTTACAGTCCGTGCGGAACAGGAAGGTCGGAGCCCTGCCGAGGTTGTCGCCGAGTTCCAAGAGAGCTTCCTCGATACCTGGAAACGGCTGGGAATCTCCTTTGACCTGTTCACGTCCACCGCGACGCCGAACCATGCTCGTGTCACGCATGATCTGTTCAAGCGCCTGCTGGAGAAGGACTATATCTATCCCGGAACAATGAAGCTGCCGTTTTGCACCGTTGATCAGCGCTTCTTGGTGGACAGGTACGTCGAGGGCACCTGCCCCAACTGCGGCTTCCCGCAGGCGCGGGGCGATCAGTGTGACAATTGCGGTCACACTCTGGACCCTGTGGATCTTATCGATCCGCGGTGCAAATTCTGCGGTTCCCGGCCCGAGATCCGGGCGTCTGAGGTGTTGTTCTTCCGGCTAAGCGCCTTCTCTGAGGCGCTGCGAGATTGGCTCACTCCCAAGACTGCCTACTGGCGCAAGGGGGTGATAAACGAGTCGCTCGGATTCGTCCGCGAAGGCTTAAAGGATAGCGCGATCACACGCGAGATCTCCTGGGGCGTGCCGGTGCCGCTCGAGGGATGGGAGTCGAAACGGATCTACGTCTGGTTTGAGGCCTGCATGGGCTACCTGTCCGCATCGGTCGAATGGGCTGAGCAGCAGGGCACTCCAGAAGCGTGGCGCGACTTCTGGGAGGACCCTGCCTGCCGAACCTACTACTTCGTCGGCAAGGACAACATCACCTTTCATACGATTCGCTGGCCAGCAACGCTGCTCGGGTACGGAGATCTCAATCTGCCCTTCGACGTTGCGGCCAACCAGTTCCTCACACTCGAGGGCCAGCAGATGAGCACCAGCCGCAACTGGGCGGTCTGGATGCCCGATTATCTCAATCGCTACGACGCCGATCCGCTGCGCTACTACATGGCCAGCTCCATGCCCGAAACATCCGACATGGACTTCACTTGGCGCGAGTACATCCGTCGCAACAACGACGAGCTGGTCGCCACCTGGGGCAATCTGGTCAACCGCGTCCTGAGCCTTACCTACCGCAACTTCGAGGGCAGGGTCCCGGACCCGGGCGAGCTGAACGACCGCGACCGCCGGCTCGTCGCCCAGGCCGATCGGACCCTTGCAGAGGTCGGCGCTGAGATCGGCGGCTGCCGCTTCCGCTCTGGGATCGGCAAAGCCATGTCGATGGCCCAGGAGGCCAACCGCTACCTGGATGAAACAGCGCCTTGGAAGACGATTCGCGAGGACCGCGCCTCCGCGGCGCGGTCGCTCTATACCGCGCTTGCCGCAATCGACACGCTAAAGGTCGCGTTCGCGCCCTTCCTGCCGTTCAGCTCAGAGCGCCTTCATACCTTCCTGCATGGCGAGGGTAGCCTCGCCGCCTCTGGCTGGCGTTCTGAGCTTCCACGACCTGGCCAAGTGCTGGGCGAACCCAAGCCGCTCTTCGTAAAGCTCGATCCGAGCGTCGCTGAGGAAGAGGAGAGGCGCCTGGGAGCGTGATTTCGCTCGTCGATTGCCATGCGCATCTTCACGATCCGGGTTTCGACCAGGACCGGCCGGAGGTTCTTGCCCGGGCCGCACGTGCCGGTGTCGAGTTAATTGTCACTTCGGGCACGGATCTCGGCGCGAGCGCGGCCGCCGTAGCGCTTGCCGAGCACGAGCCGAGCGTCTGGGCCACCGTCGGCATTCACCCGCACGAGGCATCCGCGAGTCTGACTGGTGACCTGGAACGGTTAGAAGCGCTTGCCGCCTCAGAACGGGTGGTGGCAATCGGCGAGATCGGCCTCGACTACCACTACGAACATTCGGCTCGCGAAGAGCAACGACAGCGATTCGAGCAGCAACTCCTGCTGTCTGATGAGCTGAGTTTGCCGGTTGTCGTTCACTCCCGAGATGCCGAAGCCGATACCTTTAAGATCCTCTCTGCATGGTCCTCGCGGCGCAGCGCGACCGGCGTTGCCCTGCCATACGGACTCATGCACTGCTACAGCTACGGCCCGGGGCGCGCCGCCGCCTACGTCTCGCTCGGACTGCTGCTCTCCGTTCCGGGCATCGTCACCTATCCGAAGGCGTCCGAGGTACAGCAGGCTGCAGCTTCGATCGACCTCGACTGGCTGGTGGTCGAGTCGGATTGCCCTTACCTCACGCCTCAATCACGCCGCGGCAGGCGCAACGAGCCCGCCCTGGTCGTCGAGACGGCGACACGAGTTTCGGCGCTCAGATCGATGTCGCTCGAAGACCTGAGCGCCTGCACAACCGCCAACGCCCGCCGCCTGTTCCACCTCCCCGAGCAGAGCCCATCGCTGCATGTGCCGGGCGACCGGCCGGGTCAGGTGCCGCCGTGAGGGTGGCGAGTCTGTACGGTCCTGTCCAAGAAGATCTTCCGATCGTCGAGGCAACGCTCGACTCAATCAAGCAGACAGACTTCCAAGTCCTCGCGGAGATGTTGAGCCATGCGCTTGCCGGGGGCGGTAAGCGGATGCGGCCCGCCCTGGCGCTGCTGGCTGCTCGTTACCGAAACTACAACCTCGAGCTATTGGTCCCGCTTGCCGCCTCTGTGGAGCTCCTGCACACGGCAACGCTGGTGCACGACGACGTTATCGACGTCGCGGCCTCCAGGCGCGGGCGCCCCACTGCGAACAGCCTCTATGACAACGCCGCCAGTGTCATGCTCGGCGATTTCATGTTTGCGCATGCCGCGGACCTCGTCGCACGGACGGGAAACGTCCGCGTGATTCGCCTATTTGCTCGCACACTGATGCATATGGCGGCTGGAGAGCTGGACCAAGACGTCAGCGCGTTTGACTGGAGCCGAAGCGTACGCGATTACCTGCGACGCATCGGTGGCAAAACCGCATCCCTGATTGCGACCGCGTGCGAGGGCGGCGCGATCATCTCGGGTGCACCAGAGGATTGGATCGAGGCATTGCGTGATTACGGGCAGAATCTCGGCATGGCGTTCCAGATCGTGGACGACCTGCTCGACTTCACCGGCAACGAGGCGCAGATGGGGAAGCCGGTCGGAAGCGACCTGATGCAAGGCACGTTAACACTGCCGTCCCTGCTCCTAATGGAAGCAAGCCCGCGTGACAATCCAATCAAACGCCTGTTCCAGTCGCGTCGCGGGAGCAAGCTTAGGCTGGAGGTTGCGGTGCGAGCGGTGCTCGAGTCGGGGGCTATCGCTCGTTCACGGGAGGTGGCAGACGGCTATGGGAAGCAGGCGCTGGCGGCCCTCAACCGGCTGCCGCCGAACGAGACCACACACACATTGATCGAACTCGTGGACTACGTCCTGGAGCGCGACAGCTAGACCGGGAGCGGCGGCACCTCGGGCTTCTTCTTCGCCTGCGTCGCCTCCCATTCCACGATGCGGGCCTGTCGCTCCTTCTCCTCCGCAGCTTTCTGGATCCCCTCGAGGCGCCTTCGCTCCGCCCCGTCGGCTTTTTCGCCCTTCGTCTTCTGTGGAGGCGGCGTCGGCTTATTGATTTCAGGATGCTCGTTCGGCTTGACCGGGCCGCTCACGGGCGCGGAAACTTCCTGACCGAGATGCCAGAACGTACCCTTGTCCGGGATACGGCGCGGGTACCCGTCCCGGTAGGTGAAGGCATTGAAGGACGTCGGCATGATCCGCTGCCCCTCGCGATTACAATCCGGGCACGGCCACGGCTCCGATGCCTGGCGCATCGGCCGGAGTTGTTCGTAGATCCCGTTGCATGATTCGCAGTAATACTCATAGACAGGCATTGCTGTTTCCTACACCAACCCCACGGCGAATAATCCGAAACGGCTCTTTCTTGATACGCGACCGTGTGGTCGCGGGCTGCACTCTACAATACCACGACCTCCGCGGCTTCATCATGCGCAGGGCGCAAAGAACGCACCGAACGCAGGAACTCCCCCGATCGAACCTCGTGCTCGAGCACATGCCGCAGGTAACGGCGGAGATGCTCCTCGAGCTCTGAGGTAAGCGCCGGTGTCGCGCGGAGCCTGAGCGCATCGACGTATGAGCCCGTCTGCAGCAGTCGCATGACCTTGAGCCCATTTACGCTGAGTGGAAGCAGTGCACCCTCCTCCACGCGGCAGTTGCCGCATACCACTCCCCCGGCGGACGAGCTGAAGCTATTGACCACCGCCTCAATCGCACCGCGGCAGGAAGCGCAGACACGAAGCTGCGGTTGAAATCCGCTGTAGCTGAGGAGTTGGACCTCGAAGTATCGAAGCGTCGCGGCTGCTGCGCCGCCGGTCTCCAGGCCTCGGAGGCACTCGAGCAGCAGCTTGTAGATGGCGAGGTTCTCCTGCCGCTCGGCGCTGAATCGATCGACCAGCTCAGCCAAATAGAATCCTGCACTAAGGCGTTCGAGGTCCCCTCGCAGCGCTGCGAGACTCTCAATTACCTCGCATTGCGTTATCACATCGAGCGTGCGGCCCTGGGCCAGCAGGAGCGATGTGCGGGACAGCTCCTCCAAATGACCGCTTTTGCGGCTCGTCGGCCGGCGAACGCCTTTGGCGATGACGTCGAACTTGCCCTGCTCGGCGGAGAAGATCGTAAGGATGCGGTCAGCCTCGCCGATCTTGCGATGGCGCAGCACTACCGCCTCCGTTCTATAGACTCGTGGGGGTCTCATGGTCCTCAGACTTTTCCACGGCCCTCCAGGGCCCGAGTGAGCGTGACCTCATCGGCGTACTCCAGATCGGCGCCAACGGGAAGGCCACGCGCCAGTCTGGTCACCTGCACACCCGTCGGAGCAATCAGCCGGTCAAGGTACATGGCCGTGGCATCCCCCTCGAGGGTGGGATTCGTGGCGAGAATTACCTCGTTTACCTGCCCATCGCTCAGGCGCGACAACAACTCGCGAACCTTGAGGTCGTCGGGGCCCACGCCATCCATTGGCGAGATGACGCCATGCAGGACGTGATAGACGCCCTTGAAGCTGCGTGTGCGCTCGAACGCGAGAATATCCAGCGGCTCCTCGACGACGCAGATCGTGGTACGGTCGCGCGACTCATTCTGGCAGATGCTGCAAGGATCTAGGTCGCTGAGGTTTTGGCACGTGCTGCAGAGAATAATTCGCTGCTTGACCTCAACGATAGCGCTGGCAAGCGCCTCAGCCTCTTCGGAGGGTATGCGCAGAATGTGATAGGCCAGGCGCTGAGCACTCTTGGGCCCGACGCCGGGCAATCGGTTGAACTGGTCGATCAAGCGGGCCACCGGCGCAGCCGTGGAGTTGGAGTCGGTCCAACCGGAGCCGGGCCGTTGCGTCACGTGAGACCGGGGATGCTGATACCGCCGGTGAGCGAGCCCATAAGCTGCTGTTGCAGACCCTGCACCTTTTCCAGCGCGTCATTCACCGCCACAACGAGCAGGTCCTGCAGCATCTCAACGTCCTCTGGGTCGACAACCTCGGGAGCCATGGTGATGGACTCGACGTGCTGGTCGCCCTTCATGACCACCTTGATCGCACCGCCCCCGGCTGATCCCTCGACGATCGAGCCGGCGAGATCCTCCTGCGCCTTGGCCAGACCCTCCATCAGCTTTGCCTGGAGCCCTTGCGCCCCGTGAGCGTCTGCGCCACCGCTGCGACCGCGGCCGGGCCCTCCCCATCCGCCGCTGCCCTTCGGCATTTTGAACCTCCTACTGTCTTCGCAGCCCGAGCTTCTCCGCTTCGTCCAAAAGGTGGCTTGTTCGGGCCGTGGCCGGCGCCCGCTGCCAGCCCTCAACTGCTGGGTCGACACTTACCTGCAACCGGTAGCGTTTGCCGCTCAGCGACTCGATGACGCCTTCGACAGCGTTGACATGTTCGCCGCCGCTATCCCGAAACTTCGCGGCTACGGCGTCGTGGGCGAACGTGAGGGTTATTTCCTCGTCCTCCAGGGACATGATATTGCACTTGCTATTGATGAAAGCGCTTGCGAGCGAGCGCTGAGACTTGAGACGGTCGTAGATAGTTCCCATCAGACCTTGGAGCCTGTCAACGGTCAGATCCCCAGTGAGCGGTTCGACTGGTTGGTGCCGCGCTGGCGCGCTTATTCGCGCCGCCGCAGGCGCGGCTGCTGGATCGGATGGCACCGGCGACGGACGTGGCGGGGTTGGCGACGGGCGAGCTGCGTATCCGGCGCCCGCGGGCCTTTGCTCTCTCACCGGGCGTTGAGTCGGAGAGGCCGTGGCGGGAAGCGGTCTGACTACCTCGGGGGCCGCCACGAGCTCCGGTTCGAGGATCGCCTGCGCCAGCGCCAGCTCGAGCGGCAGCGGCGATAGCGCGTCGCTGCGGAAATCTACGCTGGACAAGTAACGCAACAGACGGACTACGAGAGCAACGTCGCTACCTACGCCCTCCGACCTCAGCTCGAGCAGCGCCTCCTCACTCAGTTCCAGCGTTGACTCGGCGCCTGCCTTGATCATCATCAACGAACGCAGATAGTCGACCGCGGACCGTTGCAACTGCCGTGGCTCGACACCCTCGTCGCGCGCAGCGCCGATCACGCCGAACGCACCCGCGAGGTCACCCGCCAGCGCCTGGTGCACCAACCGGGCGGCGAACTCGCTCCCCCCGATGCCAAGGGCAGTCTCCACCTGCGAGAGATCCGGGCTGGATCCGTGGGCGGCGACGACCTGCTCGAGCAGATTAATCGCATCGCGGAGGCTGCCGGTCGCCCTGCGAGCGATCATTGCCGCCGCACCGACTGGCAACAAGACGCTCTCACCGGCGCAGACCTGCTCGAGCCGGCCGATGACGTCATGCTGGCGTATGCGGCGGAAGTCGTACCGCTGGCAGCGGGAGACGATCGTCGCGGGCACCCGCTCGGCCTCTGTAGTTGCAAGCACGAAGATCACGTGCGGTGGTGGCTCCTCGAGCGTTTTGAGCAGTGCGTCGAAGGCGTGGGCGGTCAGCTCATGCACCTCGTCTATCAGATAGATCTTGTACGTGGAGGAGGTCGGTGAGTAACCTACCTTGTCCCGGAGGCTGCGGACCTCGTCGATGCCGCGATTGCTGGCGGCATCCATCTCCACGAGATCGAGCGCCCGTCCTTCAGCCAAATCGCGACAGTTGGAGCACCGATCACACGGCTCACCCGCCTCGTTCTGCCGGCAATTGGCCGCCTTGGCCAGAATTCGGGCAGTGCTCGTTTTGCCCGTCCCCCGCGGACCGCAGAAGAGGTAGGCATGCGCGATCCGCCCGCTGTCGACAGCGTTCGCCAGGGTTCGGGTGATGTGCTCCTGCCCGGCAACGTCGCCGAAACGCTGCGGGCGCCACTTGCGATACCACACCTCGGTGCTCATGCCGACCTTGTTGGCGGGCGTTGCATGCCGCCTTCGTTGCATGCCGACTTGTGCATGCCGCCGTAAGGAGGAAGGGTGCCCTGGTGACGTCATTATAAGCTAGCAACACCGACAGAAGCCGCGACAGGAGGCAGCATGATCCGCGACCAGATCGCCGTCATTACAGGAGGTGCGAAGGGCATTGGACGCCAGATCGCGCTCACCTACGCCCACGAGGGCGCAAAGGTCGCGATAGTCGACCTCGATCGTGACAGGCTACGTAAGACCGAGCGCGAGCTTCGCGGGATCACCGAGCAGGTCCTCGCACTCGAAGCCGACATCCGCCAGGAGCACCTCGTCGAGCGGATGCTTGCTCAGGCGGCCGACCACTTCGGCGGCATCGATGTCCTCGTCAACAACGCCGGCATCGTACCCCATTTTGCCTGGGGCGTCCCACGCTGGCCCCGCATACGCGAGATGGAGGAGGTGTTCTGGGATCGAGTTCTCTCCACCAATCTTGGCGGGACCTTTCTCTGCACGAAACACGTGCTGCCATACATGGAGCAGCGCCGCAGTGGCCACGTCATCACGCTGCACGGTGGCGGCGGCATGGGGTCGTGCGTCTATGTCGTCTCCAAAGACGCGATCCGCACCTTTACGCGCTTCGTTGCCGAGGAGGAACGGGAGTACAACGTCTGTGTGATCTGCGTCTCACCGGGGTCGGCGATCGCGACGGAGGATGCGCCTGACGAGGCGCGCCAGCGCATGCCCGGGCCTGAAACAGTTCAGCAGCACTTCCTCCTCGCCGCTGAAGCGGGAATGCAGCTCAGCGGCAAAGTCGTCACGCTGAAGGACGGCAAGCTCGAGGTGGTTGGTGAATCCTAGGCTCGATCGGCGCCAATTCCTGCGGGGTTCCGCCGGCCTCTTGGCCGGCCTGGGACTTTCTGGTCTTCCACGTAGCGCCCGCAGCGCCCCTCGCAGGAGCGGCGCCGCAAGCGGTCGGGGGATCTGGGCGGAGCTCGCGGCCGCTCTGCAGGGACCGCTGCTACTGCCGGGAGACCCCGACTTTACGCGCATCGCTCAGCCTTGGAACCTTCGCTTCGCCGCGATATTGCCCGCGGCAATCGCCCGGTGCTCCTCGGCCGCCGATGTGGGCGCCTGTCTACTCTGGGCCCAGACAAACGGTGTTTCCGTAGTGGCACGGTCCGGCGGACACTCCTATGCCGGCTACTCGACGACGACGGGCCTCATGATCGACCTGTCACACATGAACCAGTTGAGCTATGACTCGGGCTCCGGACAGGTACACCTTGGCGGCGGCGCTCGCAACTCCGACGTGTACGCAGGTCTGCGGAGAGTCGGGAGAGCGGTGACACACGGCCGCTGCGGCGCTGTTGGCGTCGCGGGCCTGGTGCTGGGCGGTGGCATCGGTTTCAATATGCGACGCGAAGGCCTGCTCTGCGACCAGATGGTGGAGACAGAGGTTGTGACTGTCGCGCGACAGATCCTACGCTGTGGCGCGGAGGAGAACGCCGACCTGTTCTGGGCCTGTCGCGGGGGCGGGGGCGGCAACTTCGGCATCAATACGTCGTTCACGTTCCAGACGTTCCCTGTCGACACCCTCACGGTCTACGACATCACATGGACTGCCAATCTGGACGCTCTCCTCCCTGCAGCGCTCGATATCCTTCCCGCCACTACGGACCGGCTCGGATGCAAACTGTCGGTCATTAACAACGGCGCCGGTATTTCGCTCGACCTGTTGGGGCAGCTAACCGGCTCACCCGGCGAGCTCCGGTCGATTCTCGCCCCCCTGTATGCGATTGCGACTCCAAGCAAAGAAACAGTTCAAAGTCTCCCCTATTGGGACGGCCAGGACTTCCTCTCAGAGGAGGGAACGCCCGCGTATTCGCATGAGCGATCACGATACATCTTCGATCCTGTGCCGTCCCAGGGATCGCGGACAATCCTCGATTTCCTCAATCGCTGGCCCGGAACACAGGCCAGCGCCACCTGGAAAATCTTCCTAACCGGCGGCGCTGTCTCGGCCATCCCTGCCGATGCCTCTGCTTTCGTCCATCGCGATGCGCGGATGATCAGCAGCATCGAGCTCGATTGGACCGCCAGCGATAGCGTCGGGACGGTGGAGCGCAATGAAGCCTGGCTCGCTGAGTTTCATGAGGCAATGCGTCCGGTTACGTCGGATGAGTGCTATCAGAACTTCATCGATGAGGCCCAGACTGACTATCTTCATGCGTACTTCGGGGCTAACCTCAACCGCCTTGTACGGATCAAGCGAATGTACGACCCGCTGAACGTCCTAACGTTCCCTGAGGGAATACCGCTCGCGCTCGGCCCACCGGATATGGCCGCCCGCTCCGACCTTGCCCCGAACCGGAAATCGCCGATGATGATGACGATGCACTGATCGAGCGGCCCTTCCCGAGAGGCCTTCAAATGCCATCTGTTACTGACCATGAGCCCCCCGGCAGCACGGCCGAGGAACGGCCGGCCAAGTCGGATGAGCAGTCGCCGCCGTTCTCCCCACTCGTCTCGCGCGCCCGCTACGGCCTGCTGCTCGTCACGCTCGCGGGCGTCTATGTCGCCGCCGCCAAGGTTGGCCTGGCTCTGGCTGTAATCAATCCCAGCGCGACGGCCGTCTGGGCCCCAACCGGCATTGCGATAGGCGCCAGCCTGGTCTTCGGATACCGTGCCTGGCCGGCGTTTCTGCTGGGCGCGTTCCTGGCCAACATTACAACCACGGGATCTGTGGGGTCCTCAGTATTCATCGCCGCCGGAAATACCCTCGAGGGATTAACGGGCGCCTGGCTCGTCAATCGCTATGCAAATGGACGCCTCGCCTTCGAGACGCCGTCCGGCGTCTTCAAGTTCGCCGCCGGCGCAGCGGGGGTCGCGCCGTTTGTTAGCGCAACCATCGGAGTCACAAGCCTCTCGATCCTCGGCTACTCGAGTTGGCAGGCGTACGGGCCGGTATGGTCCACTTGGTGGCTTGGGGATGCAACGGGCGCTTTGATCGTCGCGCCGCTTGTCGTCATTTACAGCAACCGGCCAGCTGTTCGCTGGGGAAAGCATCGCGCCCTTGAGGCCGGAGCGCTGTACCTGCTGGTCGTGGTCTCAGCGTATTTCGTCTTCAACGACGCCGTCTCCCCGGTAGCCCGTCACTACCCGGTCGGATTCGTTATCATTCCGGTGCTTGTCTGGGCCGCCTTTCGGCTCGGGCGACGTGCCACTGCGACGGCGATTCTTCTTATCGCAGCCCTCGCTATCTGGGGCACACTGCGCGGACTCGGGGTCTTCGCCGTCTCGGACCAAAACGCGTCGCTAATTCTGTTGCAGTCCTACATGGCCGTCCTCTCGATAACGTTCGTGTCGCTGGCAGCGGCAGTCCGGCAACGTGACCAGTTGCTGCTGGAAGAGCACCGTTCGCGATCGCTCGCAGAGACGGCGCTCAAGGCGCGAGAGGAGTTTCTGTCAATCGCCTCGCACGAACTCCGAACGCCCGTCGCCTCGCTCAAAGGCTCCGCCCAGCTCCTGCGGCGCCGGCGGGAGCGGGGCGAAATCGACTTCCAGCGCTTCGACCGTATGCTCTCCATCATCGACGAGACCGCCGACCGCCTGACCGCACTCGTCAACGAGCTCCTGGACGTCTCCCGCATTCAAACCAATCACCTCGAGCTGTCGGCCGAAAGCCTCGATCTCTCGATGCTACTGGAGAACGCCGTCGATGGTGCCCGCGTCGAGATGGGCGAGAAACATGCATTCTCGCTTTATGTGGGCGCGCCCCATAGCGCCATCTGGGCCGACGCTGAACGGCTGGGCCAGGTCTGGGGCAATCTGCTGGACAACGCGGTCAAGTACTCGCCGCTCGGAGGCACGGTGGATGTTCGATTGCAACGCACCGAGGACGGTGGGTTCCTGGTCACGGTGCACGACCCGGGAATCGGCCTCCCAGCCGGCGCCGAGGAGGCGATCTTCGAGCCATTCAGCCGCGCTCCGAACGCGATGGCAGGGCACTTTGCCGGGATGGGCCTGGGCCTCTATATCTGTCGGAAGATCGTTGAGCTCCACGGCGGCCGCATTTGGGCCGAGAGCTCCGGTGAGGGCGATGGGACAGATGTCCACGTTTGGCTACCGCACTATGTAGCCGGGACGGCCGCGATGGCAAGTGACTGAGCGGCGGGCTCTGGTCGTCGACGATGACGTCCACATCCGGCATGTCCTGCGCGAGATGCTGCCGGACGAGGGTTATGTGGTGCGCGAGGCCGCCGACGGCCTGAGCGCGCTCGAGGCGCTTGCCACCTGGACGCCAACGGTAATCATCCTCGATCTCATGATGCCGGTTATGGACGGCCGCGAGTTTCGCGCGGGCCAGCGAGCTCTGGATCGCGCTGTCGATGTTCCGGTCGTCGTCCTCTCCGCAAGCCGGCAAATACGTGCGACCGATGACCTCGACGCCGCCGCGGTTATCCCGAAGCCGTTTGACCTGGCCGAGATGCTACAAATCGTTGAGTCCGTCCAGAATCCCCTGGCCTCCTGACGCCGGAGACTACTTGCATCGTGACCCTGGATTCCGGTTGTCTTCAGGGCCCTGCCCTAAAGGTCGTTCCGAGACCCGACGTGGCGCTTCCTACGGCGCCGTCTCCCTGAGCAGCGCATGCTCGCGCTCCTGCATCGCCGCCGTCTCATCCGGCTCGGCGTGGTCGTAGCCGAGCAGGTGCAAGATACCGTGAATCAGGAGGTGACGCAGCTCTTCCTCCAGCGGCCGCGCATACTCCAGCGCCTGGCGCTCGGCCGTTGGATGGGAGATGATCACCTCGCCAAGGTGAAGGATATCCTCATCGGCCCGCGGAAATGGGAACGGTATCTCGTCGTCAACAGCCGGTTTCGATCGCTCCGACAGGCCGAACGACAGGACGTCCGTCGACTCGTCGTAACCCCGCCACTCACGATTGAGCTCCCGTATCCGTGCGTCATCAACGATGACGAAGCTCATCTCAGCGGGCTCGTCCACCTCCCGGCTGAGGACGATTGACGCGACGCGTTCCAGTGCCTCCAGATCGACGGGCACACCTGTCTCATTGGAGCCGGCGATCTCATGTTGTGCCGGCACGCGCTATCGCGACGAGAAGATGCCGGCGGCTCGCGTTGCGGCCGTGAGCAATGGCGCCGGAATGATGCCGAAGAAGAGGACGCAGGCGGTCGCGATCGCAAGCGGAAGGCTGAGCTCCGGCGTGGAGCGCACGCGTTCGTCAGACACGGGCGCATCCAAATACATAGTGCGGACGATACCCAGGTAGTAATAGGCGGAAACGACACTATTGAGGACGGCGATGATCGCAAGCCACGCCAGGCCCGATTGGACCGCGGCATTGAAGATGTAGAGCTTGGCGATGAATCCCGCGGTAGGCGGGATACCCGTGAGCGAGATCAGGCAGAAGGACAGCGCTCCGGCAAGCCACGGTGAGCGCCGCCCCATGCCGGCATAGCTGGCGATCGTATCGCTGCCGGTACGGTTTGAGATAGCGATGATCGCCGTGAAGGCGCCCATGTTCGTGACGGCATAGGCGGCGATGAAGAATATGACTCCGCTGGCGCCGAGTTGAAAGTGCCCGCTTACGGCCGATATTGCCGCCAACCCGACCACGAAGTTACCGGCCTGCGCGATCGAGCTGTATCCAAAGAGCCGCTTGATATTACGCTGTTGAATCGCGAGGACGTTGCCGACCGTCATCGACATCGCCGCGATGACCGCGAAGAAATTGGCCCAGTCCGACGTGACCAGACCTGTCCCCAGCGCCGAGTAGAAGACACGGAGTGCGACCGCGAATCCCGCGGCCTTGCTCGCCACCGATAGGTAAGCCGTAATGGGTGTGGGAGCCCCCTCATAGACATCCGGCACCCACATTTGAAACGGAACGATTGCCATCTTGAAGCCGAACCCGGCCGCGACCATAACCGCCGCGAGCCCCCACCCGACCTGCTGTCCGCTCCAAGCGGATCGCAATGCCGTCGCGATCCCCGGCAGCGACGTCGTCCCAGAGAGCCCATAGAGCAGGGCCATGCCATAGAGGAGAGTCGCCGAGGATACGGCGCCCAGTAACAGGTACTTCAGGCCGGCCTCCCCAGAGCGCGGGTCACGCAGGAACCCGGCCAGGATGTACTGCGAGATGCTCGTCAGCTCCAATGCTACGAAGATTGCGATCAGATCGTTGCTGGAAGCCATCAGCATGGCGCCGGCAGCAATGACGAGGACGAGCGCGTAGTATTCGGCCACCCGGCCGCGCAGCCGGTCCGCATACCGAATCGACTCGAGCACGACAACCGCTGCCACAGCGGGAATCAGAAAGGCGAAGAAGATGCTGAACGGGTCGATGACGAGCGTGCCGGAGAAGGCCGTTCCCAGGCGATTGCCGGCAACGAGGCCTGCGGTCCAAATTGCGGAGCACACGAGACCGGCAAGAGACACCCAGGGCTGCCAACCTCCGGTCTCCGGCGCAATGAGGTCCCAGAGAATCACCAACGCTGCGAACAGGAGCAGAATCAGCTCCGGGAAGAATCGAGCCAGGTTCTCCATTATCTCGTTGCTATCCTGCTATCCAAGTCGCACCGAGATCTGCTCAACCGCCTTGCTGATCATGTCGACGAAGAACGCGGGCCAAAGCCCGATAAAGAAGATCGCCGCAACCATCGCCGCCAGCGGCACTCGCTCCCACCACTGCGTGGCGTCAACAAGCGAGTCCCATCGCTCCATTGCCGGCCCAAACAGGACCCGCTGCAGCATCCACAGGATGTAGCCGGCGGAAAGGACAATTCCAAAAATGCCAAGCGCCGTCATGGGGATGAAGCGCTCAAAGGTGCCGAGGAAGACGAGCAACTCTGCCACAAATCCTGACAACGATGGCAGCCCAAGCGACGCGAACCCGGCGACGACGAACACAACGGCGATCAGTGGCAGCCGCCGCGCGAGGCCTGACATATCACCGATCTGCCGCGTGTGCGTCCGTTCATAGACGAGCCCAACCAGGACAAACAGTAGCCCCGTTATCAGCCCGTGGGAGACCATCTGCAGAGAGGCGCCGGTCAGACCTACCTGGCGCAGGGCCGCCAATCCGAGCAGCACATAACCCATATGGCTGACGCTGCTGTAGGCGATCAACCGTTTGAGGTCGCGCTGACGCATCACGACGAACGCGCCGTAGATGATGTTGATCGCGGCCAGGATGGCGAGCACGAGCGCGAACTGCTGCGCCTGCTTCGGTAGGATCGTGATGCAGAACCGAAGCATGCCGTAGCCGCCCATCTTGAGCAGCACTCCTGCCAGCAGAACACTGACCGCTGTCGGGGCGTCCGTGTGGGCGTCGGGGAGCCAGGTGTGCAGCGGGAAAACCGGTAGTTTGACCGCGAACGCGGCGAAGATCAGCCAGAAGATTAGAGCGAGCGGCACGAACCCAGGCTTGATGGCGCTCATGACGCTCAACTTTGTAACGTCAAAGGTACCCGTTGTAAATCCGAGCGCCAGCAGGCCGACCAACATCAGAGCGCTGCCGGCGATCGTGTAGATCAGGAACTTCATCGCCGCGTATTCCTTGCGGCCGGTCCCCCAGATTGAGATCAGCAGGTACATCGGCATCAGCTCCACCTCCCAGAAAAGGAAGAAGAGCAGAAGGTCGAGAGACGTGAAAACGCCGAGAACCCCGGTCTCCAGCACCAGCATCAGGCCGAAGTAGAGCCGCGGTCGCAGCTCTACGTGAAACGAGATCAACACCGACACCAGGGTCAGAAAGCTTGTCAGCAGCACCAGCGGCAGGCTGAGGCCGTCGACGCCGACGAGATACTGCAGCCGGAAGCTGCCGAAACCGGCGTTAACCCACGGAACCTGATCAAGCAGTTGGAAGTCGGAAGAGCCGCGGTCGAAGCTGATCAGCGCGACGATTGACAAGGCGAACGCAAGCAGCGCAAAGCCAGCGGCGACCCAGCGCGCGGCGGCCTCCCAACGCTGCGGCAGGAAGCCCAGCGCGATCGCCCCAAGCAAGGGTACAAAGACAGTGACGGTGATGATACTTGGCATTCCCAGCTTTCCCCTCTCCACTGGGAGAGGGTCAGGGTGAGGGCTATGGATGCAGCACGAACACGAGCGCGGCTATCAACACCACGCCTGACAGAAATACGAAGCCGTAGGTCTGCAGCTCGCCGTTTTGAGCCTCGCGCAAATAGAACCCAGCGCGGCGGGTGCACCATCCGACGCCGTTGACTGCGCCATCGATAACGTAAGTGTCGAAAGCCTGAGCGGCGACGCAGATCCCCCCGTAGAAGGCATAGCGAACGATGATGTCCTGGGCGAAGTTGTCGAGGTACATGCGGTTGGACAGGAACACCCAGCCGGGCTTCAGCGCGCGCCCCATCGCCTCATCCCATCCTCGTTGGTAGTAGTAGACGGCCGCGGCGGCAGCAATTCCGAGCAGCGCCATGCCCGTCGAGGCGAGCAGCACGCCCCAGTTGGTCGCCTCCGGGTTAATGCCGCGCATCTCAGCCGGAAGCGCGCCCTTAACGAGGTCGCCGAAACCGCCGTTCAGGTTGAGGAATCCGGTGAGTACCGCGGGCACCGCCAACACGACAAGCGGCAACACCATCACCCAGGGAGACTCATGTGGCGTGTGCGATCGCCACTCCGATTCCGGGACCTCGCGCGAGGCTGACGGACTTGGGAGCGCCGTTAGTTCCGCTTCCTCGTGCTGCTGCTGAGCGAAGTAGACCGGCCCGCCGCCGTCCGGCAACTCCGCGGCCTCTCCGCCGCGGTAGGAGCCGAAGAACGTCAGGAAGATCGCTCTGAACATGTAGAACGCTGTTAGAAAGACTGTCGCGAATCCAAGCGCGAACAGGAGAATGTTGTCGTCCCAGGCGCTTCGTAGAATCTCGTCCTTGCTCCAGAACCCAGAAAAGGGAGGGAGACCGCAGAGGCTCAGCGAGCCGATGAGGAAAGTCCAGAACGTTAGTGGCATGTACCGCCGCAGACCGCCCATCGATCGCATGTCAAAGGTGTTGCTGGAGTGGTGGACGCTTCCGGCGCCGAGGAAGAGCTGCGACTTGAAGAAAGCGTGATTCATCAGGTGGAACAGGCCCGCAACATATCCACCTGTGCCTATTCCAAGCATCATGTAGCCGAGCTGGCTGATCGTTGAGTACGCCAGCACCCGCTTGATGTCGGTCATAACCAGTCCGAGCAGTCCGCCGACCAGCGCCGTGATACCACCGATAATCGCGACCGTGTGCATGGCCGCGGAGGCGCTGGCGAAGATCGGGTACAGGCGGCCCACCAGGTAAACTCCTGCTGCGACCATGGTCGCCGCATGGATCAGCGCAGAGACCGGTGTCGGGCCCTCCATCGCATCCGGCAACCAGATGTGCAGCGGGAACTGCGCCGACTTGCCGGCCGCGCCCGAAAAGACGCCCAGCGCAAACACGGTGAGCGTTATGGCCCCGATTTGACCAGCAATGGCCATGTGCTGCAGGTCGGCGATGACAAACGTGCCCGTCCGGCTCCAAATCAAGACGATCGCGGCGAGGAAACCGAGATCACCGAAGCGGGTTACAACGAAGGCCTTCTTGGCGGCGGCCGCGGCCGACGGGCGGTGGAACCAGAATCCGATCAGGAGGTAGGAGCAGAGTCCAACCAGCTCCCAGAAGAAGAACACCATCAGCAGGCTGCTCGCGAGCACCAGTCCGATCATCGAGGCAGTGAACAGGGACATGTACGCGTAGTAGCGGCTGTAGCCGCCATCACCGTGCATGTACCCCTGCGAATAGAACTGGACGAGTAGCGAGACGCTTGTCGCCACGACCAGCATGACCGCCGTCAGGCCGTCCATGTGGATTCCGGCTGGAATCGTGACGTGCGCGAACGTGCCCTGCCCGGGAAATCCGAAGTTGAGCCAGTTGTGACTCGCGTAGCCAATCGCCGTTCCGTCCTGCGCCATGACCGCCGCGAGGGCCCAGAGCGACAGCGCCAAAGACGCTGCGACCGCCAGAATTGTCACATAGCCGGCCCACAACTGATTGCGCCGAAGCGATGCGCTCAACCTCCCAAGGCCTATAGCGAGCAGAGACGCTATCGGCAGCAGAAGTATGAGCCAGGCGACGAGCTCGGTCACGAATCAGATCTTTCGCATGATCTCGGTTGCGACGTGCGTCTTGCTATCCGGCACAAAAATCTTGCGGGCTGTCATGTCGCCCGCGGTGGCAGGGTCACCGACGATGACGATCTGGGTTGCCACTCCCTCAGCGTCAAACAGCTCCTTCCAGAGCTCCGCCTGGAAGCGGTTCCGTGTTTCCATCAGCTCAGTCCACACCGACGCGTCTCCCTCGGGCTACCATCTCATCCTTCTCTAATTTCTGAGTCTAATTTCTCAGCGTAGCAAGCTCTTCAACGTCGATGGTCGCGCGCTGTCGGTAGATCGAGACCGCCATCGCCAGCGCGACCGAAGCCTCCGCCGCGGCGACGGTGATCACGAACAGGACGAATACATGGCCAGTGATCGGAGTCGCCGACACGCCAAAGCGCGAAAACGCAATCAGCGCAACGTTGACCGCGTTGAGCATCAGCTCAATGCCCATGAGGACCGTGATCGCGTTGCGCTTCGACAATGCGACCCAGAGCCCGATGCAGAACAATGCCGCGCTCACCAACAGAAAGTGCTCGATTCCGATCGTCATGCGTCCGACAACTCTCCCTGTCCGGAAGCGCCCGGAGTCGGGGGATCAGTCCGTACCAGCACGATTGCCCCAATCAGGGCCGCCAGTAAAACGACCGACACCACCTCGAATGGCAGCGCGTAGCGACCGAGTATGGCAGCGCCGATGGCGGCAGCCGTTGTGTCGAAACCTGCCCTACCCTGAACCGGCCACGCGGTCGCGAGGGCGGCGATCGCGATCACGCCGAAGAGTAACACCGCCAGCACCGTCGCCGGCCAGAAAAGCGGTGAGTTCGCGTTCTCGCGGCCGGCGCGAGGGGTGAGCATGATCGCGAAAATGGTCAACACTCCAATCGCGCCGGCATAAACCAGAACTTGCGCAACGGCGACGAAATCCGCTGACAGTGTTATGAACAGACCGGCCACCCCAACGAAGCTTAGGATGAGTGCGAGGACGGCGTGGACAAGGTTACGCGCGGCAACGATGTAGAGCGCGGCCCCAATAGACAGCGCGGCGAAGACCCAGAAAGCGACGACAACGCCGGCACCGCTCATTCGATCCCTCCGAGACTGCCGTATGGCCTCTTCTACGACGGGCCAATGAGCTCAACGGGCTTCTGTGCCCCTAGGTCGTAGACCACACGGATCGTCCGCCGGCGCAGGCCTCTCGACGCATACGTTTTGCTGTACCCGACCACCAGTGCGACCGCGAGCACCCAGTTGGCCACCCCGAAGATCGGGAACAACAGGCCTGCACTTGCGCCGCTCTGCTGCCAGATCAACACCTCGAGCCCGACGAGGAAGATGTTCGCAAGCGCGAGTGGAAGCAGGAATTTCCATGCAAACGCCAAGAGCTGATCGATCCGCAGTCGCGGAAGCGTACCACGCGTCCAGACGAGCAGCATGTAGGCAAGGAACATCTTACTGAGAAAGATTAGCCAGTTTGGGATCCAGCGATCGAGACCGTAGAGCCACCAGCCTCCAAGAAACAGCGTCGCCAGTATTCCCGACACCGCAAGCCCATTCGCCAGCTCGACGGCGTAGAACAGCCCGAAGCGCATTCCCGAGTACTCGGTATGATAGCCCGCACCCAGCTCCGATTCTGCCTCCGCAATATCCACGGGCGTACGGTTCAGCTCAGCGCTTGCCGAGATGAAATAGATTATCGCCGCCAGCGGCTGCAGGAGGATGAGCAACGTGCCGTGAGCACGCTGCCAGCCAACGATGCCGTTGAGATTCATCGTGCCTGCGTACAGCACCGTTCCCAGTAGCGCCAGGACCATCGGTATCTCATAGCTGATCGCCATGGCGATGACGCGCATCGCTCCCAGCAACGAGTACTTGTTGTTGGACGACCAGCCGGCGATGAAGACCAGTATCGGCGCCGCAGACCCGATCGAAATAATGTAGAGCACCCCAACGTTGAGGTTGGCGACGGTCATCGCGCTTCCAAAGGGGATGACTCCGAAGGTGAGGACGACCGGAATGAAGATCAGCACCGGCGGCAGCAGGAACAGGAGCTTGTCGGCGCCTGCGGGCCGCAATGCTTCCTTCTGCATCAGTTTGAGCGCATCCGCCACCGGTTGCAGCAGCCCGAAGGGTCCCACGCGATTCGGCCCCAGGCGAATCTGGAGCCTTCCAATGACCCGCCGCTCAATCCAAATGAGACCGAGCATGGTGAAACCAAGAAACGCACCAATCGCGGCGGCGCCGATCGCCCCGGCAATGATGTACACCAGCCACGCCGGCCCCCACTGCCCGATCCAGCCCAACAATGCATTGACGGGGTTACCCAGATCGCGCAGGTCATACCACGCCGTTAGCGTTAGACCCACGCCATGCACCCTCCGATGGCGGTCGGAGCGCCACGCCAAGGCATCAGCGATCCACCTCACCCAGGACGATGTCGATGCTTCCGAATGCCACGATGGCGTCGGCTACCGTGAGGCCGACAACCATCTCCTTGAGCACGCTCAGATTGATGAATGATGGCGCCCGAACGTGGAATCGATACGGCGCAGTCCCGCCGTCGCTGATGACGTAGTAACCCAGCTCACCCTTGGGCGCTTCAACACGCGCGTAGGCCTCTCCGATTGGCGGGCGAATCGAGAGCGGCACATCCACCTTGCTCGGTCCGCGAGGAAGGTCGCCCAGGGCCTGTCGCACAATTCCGGTGCTCTGCTTCATCTCCTCCATCCGCACAAGGAAGCGATCGTAGGCATCGCCGTTCTCTCCCACCGGGACCCCAAATTGCATCCGGTCGTACACGCTGTATGGATCGGCTTTGCGGAGGTCCCATGCGACGCCGCTCCCGCGGAGCATGGGACCCGAGAGCGAGCTGTTGATCGCGAGGTCCCTGGGGATGACACCGCATCCGCGCGCGCGCGCGATCAGTATCTCGTTCTCCATCAATAGGCGTTCGTAGCCCTCGATCTTGCCCGGGAGGTCGGCCAGGAGCGCATTTGCAGCGGGGAGAAACTCATCCGGAATATCGAACGCGACTCCGCCGATGCGCATGTAGTTGCACGTGAGCCTCGCGCCACAGGTCATCTCGAACAGGTCAAGGATCTTCTCGCGCTCGGCGAGCATGTACATCAGCGGGGTCTGCCAGGCGCCGCAGTCGTTGATGAACGTGCCGATCGCCATCGAGTGGTTCGCGACCCGCTGCAACTCCGCCATGATCACGCGCAGGTACTCGGCCCGCTCCGGCACGCGTATGCCTGCAAGCTTCTCCACCGCCATGCAATAGCCGAGGTTGTTGGACATCGCCGAGAGGTAGTCCATGCGATCGGTGAACGGGATGTTTTGGGTATATGTCCGTTCCTCGGCGAGCTTCTCGAGACTTCGGTGTAGATAGCCGACGACCATATCAGCATCGATAATCCGCTCGCCATCCAGCATCACGCGCATGCGGAATACTCCGTGCGTACTCGGATGCTGGGGACCGATATTGACGACGAACGGCTCCGTGCTGAGGGTCACGCGCGCCTCACTTCTCGTCCGTCTCCGCCCTTGTGCTCCCCGGAGCGGGCAGTGTCCAGTTGGGACCGGCCAGTACGCCGCGAGCGCCACCCTCCTTGGGGAAGTGCGGCAGTCCCGGGTTGTAGGCCCCCTCTCCGAGCTGGCGGAAGTCCTTGCGCAGCGGCCAGCCGGAGAATCCTTCCCACAGGAAGATTCGACGCAGATTGGGGTGCCCCTCAAATCGAATCCCCATGAGGTCGTAGGCCTCCGCCTCCTGCAAATGGGCGCCGTACCAGACGCCGGAGACCGACGGAAGCGATGGGTTCTCGCGTCCGGTCATCACCTTGATGACGGCGAGATGATTCAGTCGCAGCGATTGGAGATGGTAGACAACCTCAAGCTCATCAAGACGGTCGACTGCCGTCAGGCTGCAGAGAAATACAAAGTCGAGGTCTGGGTCGTCCCGCATAAAGCGAAACACTCGAAGCAGGTCTCCGGAGGCGACGCGAACCCAGCCAGGACCCGCCTCGGCCTCAATATCCGGAAACTGGCGGCGAAGAAGGTCTGCAAGGTCGGCCGGTGCGAATGCGGTCGTCATCGCCGCTCGCGCTCTCGCGGAAAAGGGCTCACATCCATTCCAGGGCCCGCTTGCGCCAGGCATATGCGAGGCCGAACAGCAGCACGGCCGCGAATACGAGAGCTTCCATGAAGCCGTAGACCGCCACCTGCCGGAATGCCACCGCCCATGGGTAGAGGAAAATCGTCTCCACGTCGAACACGACGAAGACGATCGCGAAGATGTAATAGCCGGCGTGGAATTGAACCCAAGCCGTGCCCTCAGTCGGAACGCCACACTCGTAGGTCTGCGCCTTGATGACATTTGGGTTGCGCGGGCGGATCCTCGCGAAGGTAAACAGTACCGAGACGATCAGCGCCACAGAGGGAAGCGCCAATCCAACGACGACCAGGAATCCGATGTGGCCCCAGTCATTCAGCATTCGCACGCTCCGGGTCCCCGCACTCACAGGCGCCCGAGGACCGATTGTGAAAAATGTCGCGTTCGGCCGCAGTATACCATCCAGATATGCTCATCGACCTCCACTCGCATACGTGGCCGCGCTCTAACGACAGCCTCATTAACCCTGACGACCTCGTCGATAGGGCGAAGAAGGCGGGCCTCGACGCCATCTGCTTCACAGAGCACGACGCCATCTGGGACGAGGCCGCACTGAAAGACGTCAGCGAGCGCCACAATTTTTTGGTGCTACCTGGAGTGGAGATCAGCACAGACGACGGGCACATACTGACCTACGGTATCGACCGCTATGTCTTTGGGATGCACCGCTCGTCCGAGCTCGCGGGTCACGTCCAGGGCGTGGGCGGAGCCATGGTCGCCGCGCACCCCTACCGGCGCCAAATGCCATGGTTCATCCGCGACATCGACGAGTACCAACGGTCGCTTGAACGCGCCGCGGCAAACCCGGCCTATGCCTATGTCATTGGGCTGGAGGAGCTAAACGGCCGGGGGACCGATCGGGAAAACGCCTTTTCAAAGCGCCTCGCCGCTCTAATGGGCATGCCGGGCACGGCCGGAACCGACTCACATGCCCTCGCGGACGTCGGCAAATGCGCAACATATTTCGACCGTGACATCAACGACGTCCGCGACCTCATCCGTGAGTTGAAGGCTGGCCGCTTCTACCCTGTCGACCTGCGTACGGCAAAGGTTCCGGCATGACCACGTCCGCGATCTTCATCCGAGTATCTCGTTGACGGTGATGATGAGATCAGGGAATGCCGCTGGCGCGAGGCTGGCCCCACGCTCGTAGACGGCAGACTCTTGATAACGCCCACTCGCGGGCGTGCGATGGGCTTCGCCTCGCTGCCCCTCGATGTCGACGACCCAGACCTCCGTGACGCGTTCTCGCGCGTAGACCGGGAGGGCGGAGCAGCATCAGGTCAGGCTCTGGTTCTGAGCGGTCAGATAGACGAACCGGGCTCTGAACCGCGAGGAGTACACGGCCACGAACGCGCTCACCAAACCACGCATTGAGCGCGATTACACACCCGGAATGGCGATTGCCGATCGCAGCCATCTCGAGGATCTCCCCCTCGATCAGCTCCACGCGTTCGCCATTCCGCAGAATTCCCGTCTCGGCCATGCGGTAGTATTCGTCGACGTTGAAGAGGCGTCTCGCAGGTAGGTTGGAGCGCCCTTTGCGTCCGACTGCCGATGTGGTCATCGCCATAGTCCTCAGTCCTCAGTCCTCAGTCCTCAGTCCTCAGTCCTCAGTCTAAAGTCCGCCTACCATCATCGAGCGGACCTTTATGGTGGGGGCTGCAACGCCGCCACGCCACTCGATATCGCTGCCGGTCATCTCCAGGTCTTGGAGCATTTGCTGAAGCTTGCCGGAGATGGTGACCTCCGTCACCGGGTAGCTCAGCCGGCCATTCTCGATCCAGAGCCCTCCGGCACCGCGGGAGAAATCGCCCGTAGTGAGGTTGACGCCGAAACCCATCATGTCGGTTACATAGAAGCCATCCTCAACCGTCGCGAGGATCTCCTCCGGCGTGCTCCCGCCCGGTTGTAGATAAAAGTTGCTCGTGCCCACCCCGGGTGGACCGCCGACACTGCGCCGGCAGCTACCGGTGGACAGGTGGCCGGTCTTCTTGGCGGTATAGGTATCGAACAGGAAGCCACGAAAGACGCCGCGGTCAAAGATGGCGTTGCGACGCGACGCCACGCCCTCGTCATCGAATGGCCGGCTGCCGAGCCGGCCTGGCATGAGCGCGTCGTCGGTTACCGACAGAAGCTCGGACGCCACGGCCGTGTTCTCGCCTCCGAGCAGGAAGGTGGCCCGCCGGTCGAGGCTGCTCCCGCTCACGGCGCCGGTGAGGGTTCGCAGCAGGCCTGCCGCAGCCAATGGGTCAAAGACGATTGGGACCTCCTTGGTCGCCACCTTCCGCGCGCCAATCTTCCGCAAAGCGCGCTCGGCGGCCCGTCTGCCGACGTCCTCGGGCGACTCAAGCCTATCGAGCGATCGATCGACGCTGAACCAGTGGTCGTTCCGCTTCTTACCGTCGGCGTCGTCGGCCATCACCTCAATGTTGATCGAGGCGACTGTGCTCTCATAGGCGCCCGAGAAGCCACGCGAGTTCAGCAGCATCACCGTGTTGACGTCGGTACCGAAGGTTGCACCATCGGAATTGGTGATGCGAGGATCCAGCGCGAACGCCGACTGCTCGCAACGCGTCGCCCGAGCGATCTTCTCCTCAGTGCTAAGTCTGGTGACCGCCGGGTCGAAGAGCCCCAAATCGGACGGAGCGGCTCGCTCTTCCCACTCGGGCAGCGCCGCACACGAGTCGGGCTCTGCGACAGCCGCGAGCTCAATCGCGCGCTCTACAAAACGCTTCATCGCGGCGGGCGTGAAGTCCGCGGAGTACGTCGAGGATGTCCGACCGTTCTTGAACACGCGCAGGCCGAGCGTGCGGCTGCCCGCCTCCATAACCTTTTCGACTGCGCCACGGCGGACGGTCACTGAAAACTCTGTCCCGGAGACAAGCATGACCTCCGCGTCATCAGCACCAGCGCGTCGGGCAAGATCGAGTACGTGTTCCGCAACGGCTTGATAGTTCTCCCGCACTGCTAGATCCCCTCGATCCTCTTCGTGCCGCCGACGGTGATCTCCGACACCAGGACCGTGGGCATCCCCACGCCGACGGGTACGCTTTGGCCGTCTTTGCCACAAGTCCAGCGACCGTCGCTTAGGCGAAGGTCCGTGCCGACGAGCTTAACCTTTGAGAGTACGTCCGGTCCGTTGCCGATGAGGTTGACCCCGCGTATGGGCGCCGTCAGCCGGCCGCCCTCGATCATGTAGCCCTCAGTGACCGAGAAGACAAAATCGCCATTACTGATGTTGACCTGGCCGCCGCCGAAACTTGCGCAGTAGATCCCGCGATCGACGGCGCGAATCACGTCTTCGGGCGGCGTCTCGCCGGCCAGCATGTAGGTGTTCGTCATCCGCGGCATCGGGTAGTGGCGGAAGCTCTCGCGGCGAGAATTGCCGGTCGACCCGGTCTTGAAATGGCGGGCGCTGATCCGGTCCTGCATGTAGCCGCGAAGCACGCCTCGCTCGATCAGGGTGTTGGAGCGCCCCGGGTCACCCTCGTCATCGACGTTGATCGATCCGCGGCTGTTGGGTATCGTCCCGTCGTCTACGACGGTGCAGAGCGCGGAGGCGACATTCTCACCGACCCGATCCGTGTAGTTGCTCGTCCGCTTGCGGTTGAAGTCTGCCTCGAGACCATGCCCCACGGCCTCATGCAGAAGGACCCCGGCGTCACCCGGCCCAAGCACCACGGGCATCGGTCCAGCAGGAGCCTCCTGCGCGGACTGCAACAGCACGGCTTGGCGGGCAGCCTCACAGGCGATGCTCTCCGGGGTCTGCGCGGCGAAGTACTCCATGCCTGTCCGCCCACCACCGCCGGAGACAGCGGTTTGACGGCTGCCATCGACCTCCGAGAGGCAGGTCACATTGAACCGAACCATCGGCTGGACATCGCCACTGACGCGCCCATCGCTCGTGGCGACGAGCACACGCTTGAGCTCGTCCGCGAGCGAGATGTCAACCCGCGCTATTGATGGGTGGTAGGCTCTTGCAGCGCGATCCGCCGAGCGGATGAGATCGACTTTGGCAGCGGCCGGCGCCTCGCTGACTGGTCCAACAACGGGATAGAACTGAGACGCGTCGACTGGTTGGAGGCCAATCGGGCCGGTATGCTCGCCACGGCTGCTGATTCGAGCGGCGGTGTCAGCCGCTTGATGCATCCGCTCCCGGCTGAGGTCCTCGGTGTAGGCGTACCCAATGGCGTCGCCTGCGATCACCCGCACGCCCAAACCCTGGACGATGCCGCCGCTGACGTTCTTTACCCGCTGCTCTTCGAACTGGATACTTCCGGATTCCCGGTGTTCAAAGTAGAGCTCGGCGTAGTCGCCGCCGTGCTCCAGGGCCGCGCCAAGCAACTCAGACAAGACGTCATCGTCGATGGCGAATTGCGCCCGAAAAAAGGCGGCCGCTTCGCCGCCCGCATGTACTGTCATGTACTCTTACCGCTTCCTGACGACTCGGTCTGTCGCCTCATTGAATCTGGTCACATTGTCCTCCCCACCTCGGAGCACTTGATTCGCTTCCGCCTCGCGCTCCGTCGCTCGTGTTGAGATGGCCGCGGCGTTGATGACGTGCTTCGCATGGGCGACGGCGAGCGGTGAGTTGGCCGCGATCATCCGCGCGTAGTCCATCGCGGTCGTTAGGAGGTGGGCAGGAGCAAGAAGCCGGTTCACGAGGCCGATCCTCAGCGCTTCCTCTGCATCAAATGTTCGGGCTGTGAACGTGAGATCCTTCGCCATCGCCGGGCCAACCGCGGCCGTCAGTAGGGTTGCGGCGACCACCAAGCCGTAGGAGGCGCCCGGCAGGCGGAAGCTCGCGCTATCCGATGCAAGGCGAAAGTCGCACGAGAGCGCAATTGAGAGACCGCCGCCGTAGCAAAAGCCATTGATCGCGGCCACCACCGGCTTCTCACAGCTGGCGATCCGCCGGGCGAGGCCGCTGGCGCCGCCGCCGCGGATCTCGGCAGGGCGCGCCTCACGTCCCGAGGCCTCGGCCATATCCTGGCCGGCGCAGAATGATTGGTCACCGGCGCCGGTCAGAATGACGCAGCGTATACCGGCATCACTCTCGAAGTCGTTGAGCGCGTCCAGCGCCTCGGCAGACATCCGCTCGTTGACGGCGTTGCGCTTCTCCGGCCGGTTGAGCCGGATAAGTCCAGCGCCGTCGTGGCGCTCGACGAGGACAGCAGGGCGGCCGGCGGCGAGCCCGCCGGTGGCGGCTCCGTCATCTCGTGAGATCGACATCATTCGCATCCTTCCGGGCGCATATGGGGGGGAGCAGCGGGGCCCTGCCGCAGATCGTTATTCTTTCTGAGCTTAGCATTCGCCGCTTCGCACTCGCCCGCGCGGGCACAGTTACGGCCCAAGCCGTGTCTGAACATCCGCGACAGCGCGATCGAGCTGAGGATCGCGCCGCGCAGCAAAGTCGTCCGGACCTGTGGGCACCGTAACGTCGGGCTCGACACCGGCGTTGTTGACCACTGTCTGCTTTGGCCCGACCGTGACGTTGACGACGGTCACCTGCATCGAGGAGCCGTCGGCGAGAGAGCGGAAGCTCGAGCCGAGCAGGCAGCCCGGCGTTCGCGTTCCGACGATCTCGCCCGCATGGAACTGCTCGATTGCCTCAGCAAACAGCTCCGAGGCCGACAGCGAGCCGCCGTCCACAAGCACGACCAGCGGCGGAGG
>Ga0193751_1000445_pt1 | contig 32627 bp, 33 predicted proteins | sample L1c2metaG_FD_143050 | JGI IMG/M metagenome (GOLD analysis project Ga0193751, IMG submission 143050) | Soil microbial communities from a riparian zone of the East river system, Colorado, United States - L1c2 | ecosystem: Environmental > Terrestrial > Soil > Riparian zone | place: USA: East River...
ACGAGCGAAGGCATAGACCTAGGGCGCAGGCGGGACACTGACAGCTACACTCGACGCCGGCGTCGGAGAGCTCCGCGACAACGACGTCGGAGATGAGCAGATCGAGTTGGTGAATCAGCGCAGTGTATGAGCGCAGGTGAGCTTCGGCGAGATCTGCCGTGTTTCCGTCACCCTGGCTCTCGAAGGCTCGGTGCGCAAGGGAGTGCAGCACGGCGTAAGCGAGGACGGCTTCGCTGAGGCTGGCGTAGAGCCTAGCCAACGAGAGTGCGTGCCGAAGCTTTCCTTCATCTGCGCGGGTCGCCCGCTCACGCTGGCGCTCCAGAGCTGCACGCTGCTCGCGACTGGTAAGTCGTACAGCTTCGACGAGGGCAGCGGCCCGAGGATGCATCTCCGCCAGACCTGAGATAGCATCGACTTGTGCTTCTACCTTGCCCTCGAGGGCGATCACCTGATCAATAGTTGAGCGGACATGACTCATGAAGTACCCCCCATCTCTCCACACGAGAGCTCTGCCAGAAGCTAAAAGAGCCTTGCGGACTGTCTGCGGGCCAGGTCAAGCTGGCGGCTGATCCGCCGGATCGACCACCCCTCGACCAGATGCTTCTTGCGAATGAATTCCACGTCGACCATCGTGAGCAAAATCCTGTCTCCCTGTCGGGCCGCATGATGACGCCAAAGCGGTTTCTCGATGCGGCCAGCGTCGTCCTGCTGACGATTGGCACACTCGGTGTCACGCGGCGACTCGGCTCGATATCGCGGGCGAGTTTCTTCAACCCGCCCTATTGGATTAACTGGTTCCATCTCCTGTTGGGCGTGGTCGTCATCACCGTGCGTCGGTCTCCCTTCATCAGGTTACAGGCGGCGACCACGCTAATGGCCGCAATAATGGGCACCACCCTCGGACTCTGTGGACTGCTACTGGGTCCGTCAGCGGCAAAGCGCGTCGGGGTTCCGGAGCTGGCAGACCCGTCGGACCATATCGCCCACCTGATCGTGGGACTGCTGGCGTTGTGGGGATGGCAGAACCGGGAATCGCACGTCGATTAGGTACGCGCGGAGGGAGAGCCTATCCGGTCGAAAGCCGCGATGCCACGCCGACTGCTCCCCCACCGAGAACGAGCCATGCTGAGTTCGGCTTGAAGCGCAGCAGAATCGCGAGCGCGACGAGCGCGACAATGACCGTTAGCGGGTCCACAATCGAAGCCTTGCCCAGTTGCAGAGCCACGGCGGCCATCAGCCCAAGCGCCGCAGCATTGACACCATCGAGCAACGCGCTCGTCCACGGTGAGCGGCGCAGGCGACTCACGATCGGAAATACGAGCGGTACGAGGAGAAATGACGGCAGAAAGATGGCGAGCGTGGCCAGCAGCGCCCCGGGAACCCCCGCGAACAGGTAGCCCAGAAAGGTTGCCGTAGTGAACACCGGTCCGGGTGTGAACTGCCCGACGGCAACGGCATCGATGAGCTGCTGGTCGGTGAGCCAGTGCAGGTGCTGAACGAAGTCGGCGCGCAGGAAGGCAAGCAGAACATAGCCGCTGCCGTAGACGACTGCGCCGACCTTGAGGAACGTCAGAAACAGCGTCAGCAGACTGACGGAGGCGCCGGTGAAGGATGTAGCGCTGAGGACGCCGCCGAGGGCGGGGATGCTCGTGGGCAGCACCAGCAGACCAACGAATTGACTTCGCAATCGCCTCACGTTTTGCAGCAGGGTGTAGAGCAGCGCGCCGCCGAACAGTAGCACGATGACGTTCACGCCGACGAAGTACAACCCCAGCACCGCCAGACCAAGCACCGCCAGCCCAGGGCCCTTGATGGCCGTGCGGCCGAGCCCATACAGCGCCTGGGCGATGACGGCGATGACGACCGGCTTGATGCCGTAGAGGAGCCAGCCGACGGCAGGAAAACGGCCGAGGTGGACGTAGACCCACGCGAAGGTCAGCACCATCAGCATGGCCGGCGCGATGAAGAGGACACCGGCGAGAATTAAAGCCGGCCAGCCGGCGCGGACGTAGCCCAGGAAAATCGCCAGTTCGGTTGAGCTGGGGCCGGGAATAAGGTTCGCGGCGCCGAAGAGGTCGAGGAATCGTTGGTCGCTCAACCACTTGCGGCGCTGAACGACTTCCTGACGCATCATGGCGACATGTGCTGCCGGGCCGCCGAAGGCGATGAATCCCAGCTTCAGAAAGAGGGTGGCTACCTCGCGCAGGGAGCCGCGCTCTGCTGGGGGCACGCCCTCAACGCCGGTACCGGACTCAGTCATCGGCTGTGACAGTCGCCGTGACCCATGCCGCGCGACATCAACGCTCAACCGCCGTGTCGACTTGCTTCGACCACTGCCCGAACGAGCCGACGTAGGACCGAGCGTGCTCGTAGCCAAGAATCTTCAGGACGACTGCCGCGAGGGACCCTCGCGCACCGCCCTGTCAGTAACTGTTTGCCTCGGCATCGGGCGTAATGCCCTTCGACTCCAGCAGGCTCTGCAACTCGCCTGCCGGTTTGAGCGTCTTGGAGACCGGGTCGAGCAGGTCAATCCATTCCAGGTGCACCGCGCCTGGAATGTGACCCGGGCGTGCCGGAGCACCGCCGCCACCGACGGCGGTACCCTCGTATTCTCCCAGTGTGCGGGTGTCCCAGAAGATGGTCTTTGGCTTCCCAAGCGAAGCCTTGGCTGAGTCGAGGCTGCAGTACAGGCCTTCCACCGGTCGGGCGTGGAAGACGGCAGCGGGATACGTCGACGGCTCCGTGGCGGTCGGATGCCCCTCACTCGACCATTTGCTCCAGCCGCCATCCAGCAGGCGTACATCAGTATGGCCGTAGTACAGGAACGCCCAGGCCACCATGCCCATCATCTGGCTTGGCGCGTCGTAGACGACGATCGCGGTGCCGTCACCGATACCGAGCTCTCCCGCGAGCTTGGCGAAGGTCTCAGGGTTCGCCATGTCGCCATTCTCGGCTCGTGGGATACCGCCGAAGCCGCTGAGGTTCACTGCGCCGGGAATGTGACCCTCCTGATACTGCTGCGGCGGTCGTGCGTCGATGACGCGGACCTGCGCATTGTTCAGGTTCTGCGCGAGCCAATCGGTCTCTGCAAGCAGCTCGGGGTGCGCGTATCCGCGCTCGTTTACCGGTGCTGGTGCCATCCTCACTCCTCCTCTACCACTGCTACGTCATGCTCTGGTCGGTTCACCGGACACGCCGGCGATTAGAGTACCGGTCAGTTCGTGTAGGTGTCGCTTGGGATGATGGGATAGCCACTGGCCCGCGCATCGTCCTCAGACCGCAGGGTGTTGGCGACGTAGTCGCGCGGCACGACGACGTAGTTATAGCGCCAGATGGGACTGTAGTTGGGGTCGCCCGGCTTGGAGTCGTAGATACCGTACTGGTTTGGCACCCGCTCGGCCCTACCTCCTGGCCCGTCCACCGCAAAGACCGGCACATACTCGTTGGCCCATGTCTGCGCGGGGTCCACGTGCACGATGCCCAATGGCATCGCCCACACGACCTCGCCACGCACCCACCGCGGTCCAACCCGATGGCGATGGGGGTTGGAGTAGCTCAGCTCGGGTGTCTCGACCGGGTCGGTCACGTCGCGGGTGTAATGAAGTCCGCCGCTTCCATCCTCTGCCATGGTCCTCACTCCTCTTGAGTCGGATTGTGCCTCGCTGCTTCGTTCTTCCCCCCGAGCTCCTGCGGCCCGGCCAGCCGTCCCGGACCGTTCCCCTCCAGTACTTCGTCCAGGAGTTCAGAGATTTTCGGCTTCACCTCGCCCAACGCCTGCTGCCCCTGGTCGGTAATGGTGTAGTACTTTCGAATTTTGCCGCCGATGACCTTATCTTCCCGCGCCAGGTACCCGCTGGCCTGCAGGCTGTGAAGCAGCGGATAGAGGGTGCCTGGACTGAGCTCGTACCCATGCCGCGCCAGCTCGGCGATAAGCGCCGCACCATAGACTGGTTCCTCCGCCGCATGGTGCAGGATATGGATTTTGATGAAGCCGAGAAAGAAGTCCCGTAGCATTCTATCGATAACCGTTATCGCCCTTCAATACTAGTATGCTCGTTAGACGAGTTTCGCATACCTCGACCACGTGCAAGGATGCATTCCATGAGCACAAGAGGGAAGCGGAACCAGTCTGGCCCCGGCCACCACCCGGAGTTTAGCGGCCCGCGAAGCGGAACTTGGCCTGCACCTTCCCCGCTTGCCGATGCTAAGGGGCCGATCACCCACACCATCTTCCGACTTGCCCGCAAGCATCGAGTCGTGGTGGGCACCTTGCTCCGGCCGCTCGGCCTCTTCCCCGGCCAAGAATTGCTGCTCATGCAGCTCTGGGATCGGGGGGCTCGCGCCCAGACCGACCTCGTTGAGGCACTTGGCATCGACCACTCGACAGTCACGAAGATGCTGCAGCGCCTGCAGGCCGCCGGCCTCGTCGAGCGCAGCCCGTCGAGCGAGGACCGGCGAGTCACCTTGGTGAGCCTGACGGATGCGGGGCGCCAGCTCCGTACGGAAATCGAACACGTTTGGGAAGAGATGGAGCGGCTAACCGCTGCCCATCTCAGTGAAGCTGAGCGAAGGCAGCTCCTCCAGCTCCTCGAAAGTATCGAAGGACAGCTCCAACCCGCGCCAGCAGTCGCCGATCTGCAGCACGTTCCGTTGCCGGCCACATAACTTCACGATATGCTGTGGACGGTACAGGACAAGAGTCGTCGCGCGAGGAGGAGAGCATATGAGCACAGTCAGTGTCCGCTACATCGTCAATGATGTCGACGTCGCCGTGGACTTTTACACACGGAACCTGGGGTTCGACGTGAGCATGCGCCCGGGCCCAGGCTTCGTGATGCTCTCTCGGGGTGACCTGCGACTGCTTCTCAGCGTGCCGGGCGGCGGCGGAGGCGCGGGCCAGTCCATGCCGGATGGCGAGCGTCCGGCGCCTGGGGGCTGGAATCGTATCCAGCTTGAGGTTGAAGACTTGGCCGCGATGGTCGATGCCCTCAAAAAGGACGAAGGACAGTTCCGCAACGACATCGTCGTTGGCAATGGAGGAAAGCAAATCCTTTTGAATGACCCATCCGGCAACGCCATCGAGTTGTTTGAGCCGACGCGCTGACGCAGGAGAGCTTACGCTTCCGCGACGGTAAACCCCGCCTCCCGCCAGGCGTCGAAGCCGCCGTCGAGGTTGAACATGGGTTCAGTGAACCCTGCCCGCTCCAGCAGCGAGACCGCTGTCGCCGAACGCTCCCCGTGGCCACAGTAGGCGAGGATCGGCCGGTCGCGCGGTAGCGCGGCGAGTTGCTCGACGCCGGCAAGCGTACCCAAGGGGACGCGCAGCGCGTCGGGCAGGTGGCCGGTCGCATACTCACCCGCCTCGCGGACATCAATCGCTACGGCGCCCCCCAGCAGCGCCGCGCGTGCGGCTGCGGCATCCACAAGCGGGGAGCTGCGGACGGACAGCCCTGCGGCCTCCCAGGCAGACATCCCGCCCGCAAGCCAGCCGGCAAACCGCTCGTAGCCCACCAACAGCGTTTCATCAATGATCGCCTCCAAGAGGTCGCCATCGGTGACGAACAGGAGCGGCGTACCCTCTGGTACAACCCAGCCCAGCCACGTTCCGTAGACCGAGCGAAAGGTGTTGCTCACGGCACCCGGAATGTGCGCTGCGTGGTACGGCTCCTTCTCCCTCACATCGATGACGAGGGCGTTACGGCGGGCAGCGTCGAATGCAACCGGTTCCAGTGCCTGCGGGCGTGGGATGTCGTGCTTCAGGTGCGGGCCGGCCTGGTTGACGGCACGCATCCGGAAGAAATACGCCGGCACCGCAGGAAAGGTCCCCGGGAACCAATTGACAAACGCGTCCTCGTTAGGAAGTGAAAGCGACGGGTTGGTGGCCCGCTCGCGACCGAGCGTCGAGGTCCGTTCGCCGCCCACGCCGGCTGAGCAGAACGACCCGCCGCCATGGGTCGGGAGCAGCACGGTTTCGTCCGGTAAAGTCGCAAATGCACGGGTAATCGTCGTGTACTGCGCCCGCGTCAACGCCTCGGTCTGGTCAGATGCAATGAGGTCGGTCCGCGCCGCGCCACCGACGATGAGCGAGCCGCCGCTGAACAGCAGCGGTGGCCCGGACTGCCGCCGGAGCAGGTAGCTCAGGTGTTCCGGCGTATGCCCGGGCGAGCCAATCGCTTCAACCTCGTAGCCACCCAAGCGCGAGCGCGCGCCCGCGGCAATCGGCTGATGCTGGAAGCGGGCACCCGCGCCCGCTGGGACAAACGCCGTGGCCTGGGTGAGCGCGGCGATAGCCGTCGTGCCGGAGACGAAGTCTGCATGGAGGTGCGTCTCGAAGGCCGCAACGATCCGCAAGCCGCGTGCGGCAGCGTCGTCGAGGTAACGGGCAACCGAACGGTCCGGGTCAATGAGCACGGCCACGTCCTCATCAACTTGGACAAGATAGGAGCTGTTGCCCAGGCCCTCGTGAACGAACGGGACGAGTTTCACAATGATGCCTCCACAGAAAGCGGATGGACGAAGTTCGGGCGCCGTTTGAGCGTGACAGCAGCTACGAGCCCGGACGCCGCGGTGAGAACAGCAATAGTGTCAATTGCGGGAGCAAAGCCGAAGCCATCGACCAGCGCCCCAGCGAGCAGCGCTCCGGCCATGGCGCCAGCGTCTCGCCAAAAGCGGTAGACGCCCAGCGATGTCGCCCGTGCCTGCGGGTGGACCGCGTCGCCAATTGCCGCAAGCAGGGTTGGGTAGACCATGGCCGTGCCAACGCCGAGCAATGCCACGCCGGCCAGCCAGCCGGCAAAGGTGGAGCTAAGGCCGATGAGCGCGATCGCGAACCCCTGCAGAACCATGCCGCCTACGATGAGCGGTTTACGCCCCACGCGGTCGCTGGCCCAGCCGGTGCCGAGTTGCAGGCCGCCCCAAAGCAGCGGGTAGACCGCGGCAAGGACGGCGATTCGGTCGAGGGTGACGCCACGGCTGGCGAAGAAGAGGGGGAAGATGCCCCAAGCGAGGCCGTCGTTCAGGTTGTTGACGAAGCCCGCTTGGCTCACACCGAACAGTTGGGGCCGGCGCCAGGTGGTGTCCGCGAAGCTCTGACGCAATGACACCGGCGGGCTGTTTACGATGTTGCCGGCGGCTTCGACAAGGACAAACGGCGTTGTGTCGCGGATAAAAAACACGCTGAGCGCGAGGCCGCTGGCGGCGAACACAATCCCCAGGTAGAAGGGCGCCGGACGCAGGCCGGCGTGTGCGGCGATCACGCCGCTCAGGTAGGCCGTCGCGGCGACCGAGAGGTAGCCGGCGGCCTCGTTGACGCCGAGCGCCAGACCACGGCGGCTCGGCCCGACCAAATCGATTTTCATGTTGACGGTCATCGACCACGCCAGTCCCTGGTTGATGCCCAGCAGGATGTTGGCGGCTATCACCCATGACCAACTCGGCGCACAGATGATGAGGAAGGGCACCGGCAGACCAAACAGCCAGCCAGCGATGAGCAGGCGCCGTCGGGTGAAGCGGCCGGAGAGGCTCCCCGCGAAGAGGTTGGTAAGCGCCTTGGCGAGGGCAAAGGTAGCGATAAAGGAGACGGCGACGGTCTTGGAGCTGATGCCGAAGGCGTCGTGAGCCAGGCCTGGCACAATCGTCCGCTCCAAGCCGACCATGCCGCCAACAAAGGCGTTGACGGCGACGAGCAAAGCAAACTGGCGCCAGTTCTGCCGCAGCCCGAGAATCGGCGTTGAACGAAGAGCCGCTCCCTGCCACACGGCCATCACCCATCGAGCCATTGCTCGCGTACCACCGCGCACATTGATGTATGGCTCCAGGATGGCGCATAATTGTCAAGTTATCAATCGAATAATGGAACGGTTGTGAAGCCTGTGTCCCGCACCTATGGTGGTGGTGTGAGTCACCGCGCTTTTAAGGACCGCCTTTATCCGCAGTTCGCCCGTCTTGGACAGGCGCTGGCCAGCGAGAAGCGCCTTGAACTGCTCGACCTGCTCGCACAGGCGCCGCGGCACGTCGAAGCGCTGGCGCGGGAGACCGAGATGTCGGTCGCCAATGTGTCGCAGCATCTACAGGTCCTGCGGAACGCTCGACTCGTCGAAACCGAGCGAGATGGGACGCGGGTGCTGTACCGCCTGGCCACTGACCGAGTTCTGACACTCTGGCTCACCCTACGGTCGGTTGCAGAAGCACAGCTCCCAGATGTCGAACACATCGTGCGCGAATCCACCGTGGCCAATGTGCTCGGCGTGCCGCTGAGCCGCGATGTGGTCGAGGGCATGCTTGCAGCAGGCGAGGTGCTCCTACTCGATGTCCGTCCGCGAGTCGAATACGAACATGGGCATCTGCCGGGTGCGATATCCGTGCCTGTGGATGAGCTCCCTGACCAACTCGGCGATCTACCGCGGGATAGGCCTATCGTCGCGTATTGCCGTGGCGCCTATTGTCTGTTCGCCGACGAGGCTGTGGCGCTGCTCCAGGCGCACGGCTTTGAGGCCCACCGGCTGGAGGGCGGCTGGCCGGAGTGGCAGGCCGAGCAGCGCGCTACTGCCGCACGCCAGGCCTAAAGGCTCGGCCGATTCCGGCCTTCTTGTGATGACCCACCACCACCTTGGGCTCGAAGAAGGCTTGCCGGGGCGGCTGCGAACACTCGAGGAGATCTTTACCAGCGCTCGCTCGACGGCGTAACGGAACGCTATTGTTCCTCGGGTGGCTGAATGTGGCAGAAGCCGAAGTAGAGCGCGGCGTCGTAGCCGAGACGGCCAACTCCAGCGACGACGAAGAGCAACGAGAGTGCAACGGTCTGAGCGAGCACCCCAGCGATGGCAAGCGCGCCGGCGCCGGCTAAATCCGTTGCGACGCTGACGTATCCGGCTGCAGCGGTGCGTTCATCTGGCGCAACGACCGCCATGGTGTACGCATCCCGCGCCGGCCGGTCCATCTGGGAGAGGGCATGGCGCGCAACCAGCACGGCTGCCGCCAGTTGCAAGGTCGGCATGACGGGCACGAGCAGGAGCAGCAGGTTCGAGGGCAGGTGGGTCAAGACCATCGTATTGATGAGACCAATCCGGTCAGCAATCCGCGCGGCGATGGGATAGGAGAGGGCGCCGGTTAGGTTCGTGAGAAAGAACATCACACCGAGGGTCGCTGCCCCAGCGCCGAAGCGGGTAACAAAGTATAACGCGACGAACGCCTGCGCGACGAAGTTGGCGGAGAAGGAATTACAGGCCAGGAGAAGTGCAAAGCGGGTGACGAGCCCCCGCGAGCGATGCAGTCCAAAACGGCGCTTTGACACAGCTGTATGCGGAACCGGCTCAATGGCCGGCGAGAGACGGGCGAATGTCAAAAAGACTGCAAGGCCCAGGGCGGCATAGACCCAGAGAGCGAGGCGGTACGAGGGCAAACGGCCGAATCCCGCGTGTTGGGCAAGCGACACCGAGCCGGCGGCGAGGGCGCCGAGGGTGAGGCGGCTGCTGAAGCGAAGAGGTTGGCCCAGGCGTACACGCTGGTTCGCTTGACGGGCGGAATCACCTGCGCCAGAGCAGCCTGCTCGAGTGCCAGTGAGGAGCCAACCTCACCACCACCAGGCGTGATCACGCCAAGAAAGCCGGCCAGCATGAACAGCCACAAAGCATCGGTAAGGGCAAAGACCACGCCGGCCAGGAGCATAAGGAGGCCCATCAGCATCAACAGCCGGCGCCGGCCGACGCGATCACCAATGGCAGCAACAGCAACGGTGAGCGCGGCCGTCCCAGCCAAGGTGGCGGTAAAGACCACGCCAATCGTGGCTGGCGGCAACCCCAGGGCAGCGAGGTAGACCGCGAGGATGACCGATACCAGACCCGAGCCAAATAGTCGGAACGCGCGCGCGCCAATCAGAAGCCAGCCGTCACGCGCGAGGGCTACGTGCCAGCGCCGGCTACCCATTGATTCGAGGGTGTGAGCGAGGCCTGACTGGCGCTCGGAGTTCATGGGAACAACCCATCGACACAGGTGCGAATGTAGTCACGGATGCGTCGAAGAGGCTGTCCGGCCGTGTCGTCGACCTCCCAGTCGAGGTAACGCCTACGAAGTAGACGAGGTTGATCCGCCCAGCGTGTCAAGAAATCGCGCGCAAGAGTTTCTTTAACCCGTCGTTACGGATTATCTGGTTTCACCTGCTCCTTGGCGGGTTCGTGCCTCGGCGAGCTACTGCGCCAACAGCCACGATCAGAGAGTCAAGGCCGGCGCCGCAGTCCACGTCGAGAACCGTCGCTCCCTCAGGAAGAACTGCGAAGAGCGAAACGTCGCTCACACCGGCGAATGCCTCAACCGCGGCAGCCGGAAGTCACTGCAGGAGTTCGAACGGGTAGCCGACACCGGTTGCCAGATCACGGCCCACGAGGATCGGATGCTCAGCATCCGGTGCCGTCGCTATAGTGGAATAGGCCTCGCGCACTGCAGCGCGCAGTGTTTCTTGGTCATGGAGGCTCATAGCCATAGAGCGCCTCTCACAGCGACGCAGTTCTTTGGGAGACTAGCCGGTCTCTACCGGCACGGCCTCCATTGCTTTTTGAACGACGGGTGTCAGGTCGTGAATTACGGCCAGGCTGGGGTAGGGCTTGCCCGGCGCCTCCTTCTTATCCCAGATCTTCTCCCCGTTCAAATAGACCTCGTATCGGCCCTGCCCAACAGGCGTGAGCTGAATCGCCAGGTCTTTGCCGAACTGGGCAAACATTTCGGTCGCCATCCAGGCGGCCGTCGGCAAGAGTTGTCAAGTAACGCAGTACTTGATCTCAAGCGTCGCCTTACCCTCTGTCTCCGCCATTCTGCTACTCCTACGAATGGTTACACGGGAGCCGCCGAGTGGAGCCCGTATCGCCTGTGTTGTCAGTCTACGCTCCCTCGTCAGCGGGCCTCGCGTCGATTTCGCGTATGCCCCCGCAGCGCCCATCGATTGGCGACGGGCTCACTGGCATCCTCCTCCACGCTGGGGCTGGTTATAGTGTCGTCATGACCACACCCTTGCGCCACCGCGATGACCAATTGTTACGGCGACCCTTGCGACGGCGTGCCGCGCTGCGTAGCGTTGTCGGAGCAGTAACAGCCGCGATGCTGGCGGCGACACCCTGGCACCTCAGCGCTCAAGTACCCGGTCTCAGCGGTCGCGTCGTCCGCCCTGATGACCCCGCATATGAAGCCGCACGTCGTGACTTCAATCAGCGCTTTGACGTCTACCCGCAGGCGATCGTCTATTGCCGCACAAGCGCCGACGTCGCCAATGCAGTCGCCTGGGCGAGGTCTCAAAAGCTTCCGCTAGCTGTGCGGAGCGGCGGTCATTCGTATGAGGCATTTTCGCTCAGCTCCGGTCTCGTGGTGGATCTGAGCGACATGAGCGATGTCGATGTCGACCAGACGCGGCGACGGGTGGTCGCCCAGCCTGGTATACGCCTGCTTCCGTTCTATCGAGCGCTGGCGCCATATGGCCTCACTGTTGCGGGCGGTACCTGTGAGGGAGTAGGACTCGGCGGCCTGACCCCTGGTGGGGGGATTGGCTTCCTCACGCGCCAATGGGGCGCGACCATCGACAACCTCATTGGATTGGAGATGGTAGACGCGACCGGCCAGGTTATCAGGGCCGACGAATCCCGCAATCCCGATCTGTTCTGGGCCTGCCGCGGTGGCGGGGGGAGCTTCGGCATTATCACGGAAATGACGTTCCAGGCGAGCCCCGTCGACGACGTCACCGTCATTCGCATGGAATGGCCACGGGATCAGGTCGGGAGGGCGCTGTTTGCATGGCAGTCGCTGGCCCCATTCTGGCCGGACGAGCTAACGACATCGCTCGATGTCAACGGCCCGCCGTCCGGCTCGGCCTCGCTCGATGGGCTGTATCTCGGAGGCACGTCAGCGCTGCAAAACGTGCTCGCCCCGCTCCTCGCAGCCTCTCAGCCGTCTCGGGTGGATATCACAACGATGAGCTATCTGGAATCGGCAGAGCGGTTCTCGGGCCAGTCAAAGCTTCCTTTTTTTTTCAAGGCGAAGTCCGATTATGCGCTATCACCTCTTGAACCGGAGGCCGTTGAAACGATTCGAGACCGGCTCGCCGCAAGCCCGGACACCGTCGGGCAGGCGAGCACCTCCGTTCAGTTTCAGGCCTACGGCGGCGCCGTGAACCGGGTGCCCGCCGATGCGACCGCCTTCCCCCATCGGAGCGCCCTCCTCTCGATGCAGTACCTGGCCCATTGGTCCGACCCCGCGGATGAAAGCGCCAGCCTCACCTGGATCCGAGACTTCTACTCGGCGATGGGTCCCTTCGTCTCGGGATACGCGTACAGCAACATGTGTGACCTCGACCTGCAGGACTGGCCCCACGCGTACTACGGCGCCAACATCGACCGCCTCATCCAGGTCAAGACACGTTATGACCCGAGCAACCTATTCCGCTTCGCACAGAGCATCCCACCCGATTCAGCGGTTTAGCCGTTCGATTGCGGCGGACGCGACCAACCCAGGCATCGGGCCGTACCAGGGTCTGCCGTATCCGAACGTGTAAGGCAGGCCAGGCGTTCCTAATCCTTGATCCAGATCTTGGCGTAGTTCTCGGTAAACTTGGCCAGGTCGTTTGTATAGCTGAAATCGTGAACACGCGGATTGGTCAGCACCCACGTGTACGAGCCCGGCGTCGGAATGACGAACATTTGGTCCGCCATGTACCTGCCGATCTCCTGTACCGCTTTGAGGCGGTCGTCCTCGTTGACCAGTGTCCGCTCCTTGTCGATCATCGCGTCGAGCTTGGGGTCGCTCAGGTGCTCGGCGTTGGTGTTGCTCTTGGAATGGAAGTTGCTGTACAGGCTCTGGTCGGCATCGGTGTCCGCCGGGATGCCGGAGAAGATCAAGACGTCCTTTTCAAAGTATCCCTGACGGCTGCCCTTGCCTGCATCGACATAGTCCTTGTTGTTGTCGTGCGTGATGACGCTCGTCTTGATTCCGGCAGCGGTAAGCATGTTGGCCAGCGTCTCGGCCGTCTTGACGTATGGCGGCGTGGTGTAGGCAGCGCCCGAGATGTACGCGAGACGCAGCGTGAGGTTCGTCTGCCCCGCAGCCTCAAGAAGCTTCTTCGACTCGGCCGGGTTGTACTTGAACCACTGCTGGATGCTGGGATCGAGCTTGTCGATGACGGTCGCCCAGGCGCCCATGTAGGCCGGTATAAAGGCAGTGTTGAATCCCTGCCCGTTATAGATGACCTTGGCGATCGCGTCGCGGTCGATGGCCATCGACGCCGCGCGGCGAACACGAACGTCCATAAACGCGCCGCCTCGATCGCCAAGCTGCAGATACAGCGGAAACGGCCGGCCATCAAGGGATTTGGTCACCTTCGCCTTTGGATTGCTCTTCTGCGCTGCATCGACGTCGAAGGGGTTTACGATCGTGAGCTCATCGAGATTCCCCGCCGTGAACTGAGCCAGTTGCGCCGACGCATCGGCCGTTATCACCATCTTGATCCCGTCGACGTACGGCCGCCCCTTCTCGAACCAGTCGGCGTTGCGCTTATAGACGTACGCGACGTCGGGCGTGAAACTCTCGAGCATGAACGGCCCGCTGCCGATGGCCGTTTTGGACGGGTCATAACCGCCGGTCAGCACTTCGCGCGGGAAAATCAATGAGTAGGCGGGGGAGGCGAGGAGCTTGCGAAACGGCGCATAGGCGTAGTTCAGCTTGAACACCAGCGTCGACTTGTCCGGCGTCTGGATCTGCGCTGAATCGATCATGCTCAACGATCCGCGGTTCTGGTTGTTCGTCGCGGGGTCGAGCGCGCGCACAAACGTGGCCTTGATGTCTTCCGCCTCAACGGCGTGGCCGTTGACGGGTGCGACAATTTGAAACTTGGCGTCTGGGCGCAGCTTGACCGTCCATGTGACCGCGTCCGGCGACTCAGCCGAGAGGCCGAGGTCCGGCTCGATGTTGTGGTCCGTGAAGACCTTGGGGTCGGTCCCAGTCGTAAACCGAAAGACGCGCCCATAGACTCCGCCGATGACCGTCTGGGCTCCGGCCTGCGCCTTGTGCGGATCGAGGATCGCGTTGTACTGAACGTACGTGGCGTATGTGCCGCCCCGCTGCGGAGATTCAGCGGATTGGGCGCCCGTCGAGGACGGCGCGCTTGACTGCCGGCTCTTGCCGCGGCTCGAGCAGGCGAGCAGCGCGACACCTGCGACGCCGGATCCCGCGGCTGCCAGCAGCCGTCTGCGCCCGACTCGTGTGCTGTGCTGATATGACTTTCTTTCCACGCTTTATCCTCCAATCGCAACCTGAGCGAGCCCAGCGTCGTGCCGCAACGCTGGCGCGATGAATCGCGCCCCTACGGAATGGGCCGTCCTTCGCTCGCTGGTGGGCTCAGCGCTCGCTTCGTGCGACTCATCGTCTTGCTAGCGCGGGGCGACGTATGCAATATCGACACCCGAGTCGGCAGACCTGGCGGCCTCGGTCGCCTTCGCCCAGTCCACGGTCTCCGGAAGAAGAATCGACGCCGGCCGTACACGGCATAGCGCTGGATCGTCCACGTTCGCTGGAGGCGCGCCGTCTTCCTGCAGCGCCCGCGCGGCGGCCAGAAGCGCTCTGCGGACCTGGATCACCATGGCGTCAGACGTGCCGAGGTGCTCCTGGGACCGATCGTAAATGGTTCCCATCGTCTCGGTCATGGCACGGTCCTGCAAATTGCCGGCGAAGGGTATGCCGCTGACCGCCCGCGTCTTCTGTGCCTCGTAATCAATGTTGAAGTCGTTATGGAGGTTCGCCTTCGTGTAGTAGCGCGTCGTCGGGTCGCTCGTCGGCTCAACATAGCCGCCCGCCGGGCCGAACAGGTTGGCGGCCCGAGCACGCTCCTCGTCCGTTACCGGCCGGCTCAGCAAGCCCGACATGGTTATCAGCATGTTCCAGTTGTCGTCCAGTGGGACCCAGGCCCGCACATGCACTCGGTCGGGCTGGGAGGCGGCGATCATCGTGAAGAAGGGCATGATGTACTGCGTGATTCGGTGCCAGTACGGACCGTTCTCCTCCCACTGCCGGCGGGCTGAGTAGACGGCGCCGTAGGGAGTGCTGAGCACCTCCATCCGCGGGCGCTTGTCGAAGCTGTAGAATCCGCGATTGAGGCCCTGCCCAAGCTGGACATTCTCATGTAAACGCCCGTGGACCCAATCGATGTGCGATGAGTCGATGTCGCCCTCCAAGCCCTGCACCCAGTTGTTCTCCTCCAGCATGATGCTGGGCGGCAGGACGTGATCGGCCGGAAGCGTGTTGATCTCAAAGGCCGGCAGCGGCGGCGGCGTCTCGCGCGGCCCCATGTAGATCCAAATCATCCCGTTGACATCGCGACAGGGGTAGGCGCGGGCGCGGACCTTGTCCGTAGGGGCACGGCATGCCGTGCCCCTACGATCGGGCGGCTCGTTGGGCATATCGACGCAGTGGCCGGCAGTGTCGAACTTCCAGCCGTGATAGACGCAGCGCAGCCCGGCTTCTTCATTGCGACCGAAGAACAGCGATGCGCCGCGATGCGGGCAGTTCTCCGCGAGCATGCCGGCCTCGCCGCGACTATCGCGGAAGGCGACCATGTTCTCACCCAGCAGGCGGACGCGCTTGGGACGACAATCCGGCTCAGGGAGCTCCGCGGCGGGGAGGCCGGGGATCCAGTACTGGCGAAGCAGCTCCCCCATCGTGGTGCCGGGTCCAATCCGGCAGAGCAGCTCGTTCTCTTCCTTCGGCAGCATCGCTTCTCACTCCTATTCAGTTGCCCATGACATCCGAAGATGCCGGCTCAAACCTCAAACGGAAGGTCGTAGAGCTGCACCACGTTCTTGACGGTCATCTCGTACCGCTCTTTGGTGGTGCATTCGGCGAGGATCCGGCCCAACACCTCCTGGGAATTCGGAAACACCGAATCACCGTGCGGGTAATCGCTTCCCCAGAGGAGAGTGCTGGTCCCGGAGTAGTTTCGGGTCTTGATTCCGATCTCGTCGTCCTCAAAGGTGATGCGGAAGTTGCGCTTCCAGTAGGCGCTCGGCTTCTCGGGCATGGCGCCCGGCGCGCGTGCGCCGCCGAAACGGAACCAGGACCAATCGAGGCGCTTGAGCATGATTCCGAGCCAGCCAGTCTCGAACTCCGTGATGACGAACTTGAGCTCGGGGAATCGCTCACAGACGCCCCCCTGGATGAGGTCGGCGATGCTAAACATGACGCCCGCGAAGGCGAGTGCCGAGCCGCCCTGCTGGAACGGAAGTCCGTGATTGTCGGTCGCTCCCGTGAAGATGTGCATGGTCAGCGGCAGCTTCAGGTCCTGGGCGGCAGCCCAAAACTTGTCGTACCAGGGGTCGGCGTAGAGGTGCTCGGGCGGCGCCGTGGCCGGAATGCATACGCCGACGAAGCCCATCTTCTTCGCCCGCTCCATCTCCGCGATCGCCGCGTCGAGGTCGCGCAACTGCAACGCCGCGAGACCGAACAGCCGGTCGGGCGCGCCGGAGAAGTAGTTCGCCACCCAGTCGTTATACGACGCGAAGGTTGCGTTGACGATCTGGAGGTCCTTTATCTGGTAGACGTTAAACAAGACGCTCGGGTACATCACCTCGGCATCGATGCCATCTCGGTCCTGGTCCTCGAGGCGGGCCTTGATGTCGTAGACGCCTGGTCGCGCGAGCTCATACCCCTTCTTCAGCATCTCGCGGGAGTCGGGCCGGCCGAAGTCGAACCCGGCCTGCAGGAAACCGCCGATCGCAAGACCAAGCCGCCCGTCGCCCAAGTCGAGTTGAGGCCCGCGATCCTCGGTGTAACGGATGCGCGGTGCGCGCTCGCCGAACCGCTTCTGGAGCGGAGCGAACAGCTCGGGCGGCTCGACGACATGAGAATCCGCGGAGATACAAAGCGTCATTGGCATCTGCCTCCCCCTTCCGAATCGGTATCATCATGCGCCATTTGCCACTGGGAGCATAAGCGGTCATCAATTAGAAATCGGCTAGAAATCGGTGAGTCGCGCCTTGCAGTTTGCTAGTGGACCTGCTACTCCGCGTCCTGTGTAATGCTCTGGGAAATGGAGGTATGAGGTATGGCCCCGAAAGTAGTTGTCTCACCCCGTCCCCGAGCGAATGAGATCGTCTCACAGTTGGAGGCCGCCGGCTGCAATGTTGTCATGCTGCCGTTGCGCGAGACGGACGGCTGGCAGGAGTTCACCGAAGACGACATCGCCACGTATTTCAAGGATGCCGACGCGTTTGTAGGCAGCACGCGCGAGCACTACTCGCGGGCGGTGTTTGAGGGCGCGCCGCGGCTGCGAATCGGCTGCGGCATGGTGATCGGCACCGAGAACATCGACGTCGACGCCGCCACCGACCTGAGCATTGTCATCGCCCACGGCGCAACCCCCGAGAACTACGTCGGAGTGGCCGAGGCCGTCGTGATGCTCTCGGCAGCGCTGGTCAAGCAGCTGCCCGCGAAGCGCATGGCCGTTCAGGACGGCGGCTGGCGTGTGCCGTTTCCGGGTCACATGGTGCGCGACAGTGTCATCGGCATGATCGGCTTCGGCAAAATCGGTCGCGCCGTCGCCCACCGGCTGGAGCCGTGGGGCTGCCGCCTGATCGCCACCGACCCGTATGTGGATCGGTCCCACGCACTCGAGTTCGGCGTCGAGCTGATGGACATGGACACACTTCTCCAGACCGCGGACCTCGTCTCGCTGCAGGTGGTCCTCACCGACGAGACGCGCGACATGATGGGCGAACGCGAGTTCTCGCTGATGAAGCCGGGCGCCTATTTTGTCAACACGTCGCGCGGCCTGTGCGTGGACGAAGGGGCGCTGCTGCGGGCGCTGGACGGCGGGCGCCTCGCCGGCGCCGCGATCGACGTCTGGCGCAAGGAGCCGACGAACGAGGAGAACCCACTGCGCAACCACCCGAGGGTGATCCCGACCGGCCACAACGTCGGCCACTCAGAGGCGGTATACGCTTCCTTCCCGCCGACAGCGGTGGAGAATGTGCTGCGAGGGCTGCGCGGCGACCGGCCGCTGTACGTGCGCAACCCAGAGGTCCTGCCGTTCTGGCGGAAGCGGCTGGCGCGGCTGGATGCGGAAGGGGTGAAAGTCTAGCGGTCTTCCAAACTCTGCGAGGAGGAACATCGTGAAGGTGGCCATCGCGGGCGGCGGTATCGGCGGCATGACGCTGGCTCTGGCGTTGCTCGACGCTGGGATTGGCGACGTGGACATCTACGAATCGGCTCCGGAGGTGAAGGAGTTTGGTGTCGGGATCAACGTCCTGCCGCATGCCATACGCGAACTGGCCGAACTCGGTCTGCTCAAAGACCTCTGCGATGTAGGGATCCCGACCAGCGAATGGGCACTCTACTCAAGACACGGGCAGCGGATTTGGGCCGAGCCGCGTGGCCTCGCGGCAGGCTACCGCTGGCCCCAGCTCTCCATTCACAGGGGTGAGTTGCTCGGGGTGTTACACCGGACGGTGCTCAGCCGACTTGGCCGCGAGCGTATCCACACTGGCCACCACCTCTTCCGCTTTGAGAAAGGCATAGATGGGCGAGTGCGGGCCCAGTTTGTCGAGCGAGACTCGGGCGCTCAGGTCGGGCAGGTCAACGCCGATCTACTTGTCGGCTGTGACGGCGTGCACTCATCAGTCCGGCAGGCGCTCTACCCGGACGAGGGTCCTCCCAAGTGGAACGGCATTACCATGTGGCGTGGGCTGACAGCCACTGCGCCGTTTCTCTCAGGGCGCACCATGATAACGGCCGGGTTCTTCGGTCGTCACGTCGTCGTGTACCCCATCTCGAAGCACTATGAGAACCAGGGCAGGGCGCTGCTCAACTGGAATACCAACGTCAAGACCGCAGACGATCGGCCGATGTCCCCTCAGGACTGGGAGCACACCGCCCGAATCGAGGAGGCCGTCGAGCCATTCTGGCCCTACGTTTTCCCCTTCCTCGACGTTCCGGCGCTGATCAACGAATCCGAGGCGATCTACCAGTACCCGATGGTAGATCGGGACCCGTTGCCGACATGGAACTTTGGACGGGTCACCCTGCTCGGCGATGCGGCGCATCCGATGTACCCGGCGGGCGCAAATGGGGCGTCACAGGCCGTGATCGATGCGCGGGTGTTAGCGCGGGAACTGGCTCTGCAGCCGTCCGTTGAGGCGGCAGTAGACGCCTACGACGTGCAGCGCCGCCCCGCCACAGCCGCCGTGGTGCAAGCCAACCGCCGGCTTGGCCCGCTAGAGGTGTTGCAAGTCGTCGAAAGGCGGGCCCCTGACGGGTTCACGAACTTGGATGGCGTGATTAGCCCACAGGAGTTAGAGGAGATTGCTGGGGCGTACAAACGTACAGCCGGCTTTGAGGCAGATAGCCTCAACAACCGACCGTCGCTGTCGGTACGCTGAGCTCTCCCACCGCCCCAGTGCGGGTGAAGCCCACGCCGATGCCCGTGGCGACCGGCCGCTCTACGTCCGCAACCCGGAGGTTCTGCCGTTCTGGCGCAAGCGCCTCGCGCGTCTGGACGCCGAGGGGCGAGGGTTTGAGACGCAGGATAGAATGCTTTGGTAATGAACGTGAAAGACAAACTTCGGCAGCTGGTCGAGCTCATCGACGATGACGAGGATAGCCTCGAAGAGGCTATCGACTATTTGCGCTGGCTTGCCTCGGACGAGCCTGAGGAGTTGACCCCCGAAGAGTGGGAGAGCGTGCGAAAGGGCGAAGCTCAAATCGCGCGCGGAGAGTGGGTCTCCTGGAAGGATCTCAAGCGTGAACTTGGGTTGTGAACTACGAGCTCCGATTTTCCCGGGCCGCGCGTGCCTACCTCCGTCGCTTGGGCGAAGAGGCGCGGCGCCGAATCGCGGAACGTTTGGAACAGATTGCGGCCGGGCCCCGCGGTCCGCACAGCAAACAGCTCACGGGACCCGGCGGTAATCATGCAGCGCGAGTAGGCGTTTGGCGAATCATCTTCACGATTGAGGATGCCAATGCAGCAATCCTCGTGAGTGCCATTGGCCCACGTGGGCAGGTGTATCGCGACCTCTGAACGGAGGCCCCGAGCGCACGGTGGCTACACTCCAGCCGCAACAGGCGCTTCGTGAGCCTTGAGGAAGGCGCGCACGCGCTCGATCGTCTGCGGAACGACCTCCGGCTCTTTCCAGCGCTCGACAAGCTCCGCCTTCGGCGCGAGCTCGGCAACCTCGAGACCAATCGGAGTGGGATGCGCTAGATCGTTGCCGGGCATCACGAGCATCGGCGTCTTGCATGACCGGACGAAATCGCGCGAGACGCTGAAGACGAAGTCTCCCGTCCACATCTTCTGAGCGAACGCCTCGGCGGTCCTGGAGTCGATGTCACTGCGTTTCTCCACGAGCTCCTTGCCCCAGCTCAGGCAGCCATTGAGCATCCTGCCCTCATTCTCAGGGACAGCACCGATCGGCTGCTCGAGAACCCCGGCGGTGACGCGGTCAGGCGCCCGCTGAGCGAGCGAGAGGAGGTACGAGCAACCGATGCAGCACCCCAGTACGAAGAACTTGTCGATCCCCAAGTGATCGAGCAGGCCCAATTGGTCCTCTGCGAATGCACCCCAAGGGTCGTTCACGTCGAGCGGTCCGGTCGAAGCTCCGCAGTTGCGCTGGTCCATCGCGATCACGCGGAAGTCGTTCGCGTATGCCCGCACCGGATCGAAGGCCGCCAGCCTCCAAGACGCGATCGCCGAGTTCATACCACCCGGGGCGATCAGGAGGAGCGGGTAGCCTGTTCCGTCCTCCTCGTAGTAGATCCGAGTTTCGCCGCGTTCGAAGAATGCCATACTGGTCCCTTTCCTGCGGGTTTCCACGCGCGCTATTGTATGAGGCTGCGCTCCAGCCAATCAATGAGAAGTGCAGGGGCTGCGCTATCGGGCTTTGTAGGCGGCCGGGCGCTTCTCGGCGAGCGCGTGAATCGCCTCCTGGAAATCCTCGGTGTGGCGCGTCGGGAAGGAGAGGAGCGATTCGAGTCGCAGCCCCTGCTCCAACGACAGGTCGAGCCCGCGCATGATGGCCTCCTTGGTCGCTCGCACGGCCAGCGGAGGGTTCGCGGTTATGCGCTTGGCGATGTCCATCGCCGCGTCCATTAATTCGGGCTGGGGCACGACTCTGTTGAAGACGCCCCAGTGATATGCCTGCTCCGCCGTGATGCGGTCGCCCGTCAGCAGCATCTCCATGGCCGGTCCGAGCGGGATCGCACGTGGCAGGCGCTGCGTCGAGCCCATGCCGGGCGGCGAACCGTACTTTACCTCTGGGATGCCGAAGGTGGCGTTGTCTGACGCGACGCGGAGGTCGCAGGCAAGCGCCAGCATCGCCCCGGCGCCGATCGCGTGGCCATTGACCGCGGCAACAATCGGCTTCCAGAACTCCGCCCCACTGATCAAATCGAGCGTGCGTCTTTCCCAAACGGGCGCTCGCGGCCCTCTACGTTCGCCGAAGCGCTTGAGGTCCGCGCCGGCCGAGAAGGCTCTCATGCCCGCACCAGTAACGACCGCGCACCACAGGCCCTCGTCATCGAGGTAGTCTTCCAGACGTTTGTGAAGCGCCGCACCGACCATGCCGACGTTCAGGTCGTTGTCGCCCTCCATCGTGATCAGGACGACGTGCTCGCGCTTCTCGTAGTGAATCTGCGACATATCAGCCTCCCTTTGCAGGTGTTCTGGCGGTGATCGGCGGACCCGGCTGGCGGGTTTGAAACCCGCCCCTACGACGTTTCACCGTAGTACGCCCGCCTCGGTCAGGCGGCCGATTTCGGCGCCCGACAGCCCCAGAATCTCTCCAAAAACGTAGTCATTGTGCTCACCAAGGAGAGGCGCTGGCCGCTGGATGCGGCCTGGCGTCTCCGAGAGGCGGGCGGTGAAGCCGGCGTACGGCGAAGAGCCGAGTACCGAATGCTCGATGGTCTGGTAGAAGCCGCGTGCGGCCAGGTGTGGATCGTCGAAGACCTCCTGAGGCGACCGGACGGCCGCGGCGGGCACGCCATTGATCTGCAAAGTAGTCTCGACGTCCTGCGGCGTTCGCTGTTGAGTCCACTCCTCCAGGCAACGGCGCAACTCCGGTGCTGCGCTGTCACGGCCCGCGGGCGTTCGAAAGCGGGGATCCTCAGCCCAGGCGGGTGAGCCCAGAGCCTCACTCAGCCGCTGCCAGTCCTCGTCGCTGGGAACGTCGATCACGCACCAGGCGTCCTCGCCGAGGCAGCGGAAGCAGCCCGAGGGCGCACCCGGCCTGCCCTGGGTGCCGGAATCGTCCGCGACGCGGCCGTTGAGCGCATAGTCCAGGAAGAATGTACCCAGCAGGGCGGCGGTGGTCTCCGTCTGAGCGAGGTCGATATGGAGACCCCGGCCGCTATCGAAGCGCTCGTAGATTGCCGCGAGCAGCGCGGTCACGGCGTGCTCCATGGCGATGTAATCGGCGTATCCGCCATGACTGTAGCCCCAGATGCTCGTCAAACCGGCGAACGACGAGACCGTGGCCCCGAAGGTCACGAAGTCGCTCCAGGGGCCTGTCTGACCAAGCCCCTGCATGTCGAGCATGATGATGTCTGGGCGAACTGCGCGCACGTGTTCGTAGTCGAGCCCCCAGCCGCGCAGGACGCGCCGGCTGAAGTTGTTCATCAGCACGTCGCTGACGCTCACCAGGCGGCGAAGCAGCGCTTGGCCCGACTCCTGGCTCAGGTCAATGGCGATGTCCAGCTTGTTGCGGTTGAAGTGCTGAAAGCTCGGAGCCGTGCTGGCTCCGGATGGCTCCAAAAATGGGCCACCGGCGCCCCGCGTATTGTCGGGCCGGCGGCGCGATTCGACCTTGATCACCTCAGCGCCGAAGTCCGCGAGGTAGCGGCTCGTGGTCGGGCCCGCGAACGCAGTGCTGAAGGTAATCGCACGGATTCCTTCCAGTGGGAGCGGAGCGCCACCGTCGCCATCACTATTCACAGGCCCGCTCCCGCGATGACTCCGGCCTCGCGAAGCTCGTCAAGCGCGCCGGCTGAATAGCGCAACTCGTCGCGGAGAACACTCATCGTGTCTTCGCCCAGGGCGGGAGCCGGCCGGCGCAGCGCCCATCGCGGTTCGCTCAATCGATAGGGGGCGCCAGGGAAGGCGTGGCGCCCGTATTGGCCGATCTCGACCTGCCGGAAAAAGCCGCGCGCCTCGACATGCTCGTTGGCCAGGAAATCGGCGACCGAGTTGACCGGCAGGCAGGGAATCTGCAGGCGCTGGGCCTGCTCGGTAAGCTCCGCCTTGTCGCGGTCTCGCACGGCGGCGGCCACGATGGCGTAGAGGCGGTCCGCGTTGGCGATCCGGTAGGCTCGGTCGTCCCATTCCGGCGCCTGTAGGTCCAGCGTATCTGCCAGGAGCTGCTTGAGCCGCTGCCATTGCCCCGGCAGGAGGGTGCTGAATTCCACCGCGCCGTCTTTGCAGCGGTAGACCCCGGAGGGCGCCAACTGGCGATGCAGATGGCCGGACCGGCTTGCCGGCACCCGATTCGCGGCCGGAGCGCCGATCTGCGTGGCCAGCACCTCGAAGGCGGCGACTTCTACGTGCTGCCCGCGGCCGGTCCGCCGCCTGGCAAGCAGCGCCAGCAGCGTGCCGGCCGCCGCGTCGCCAGCGGCCACATCGAGCGCGATTTGGCCCGGCATACCCGCCGGCGGTCCCGCCACCGGGCCGATAGCTTTCATAATGCCGCTCATGGCGAAGACGACCAGGCTCGTGGCTGCATAGGACGCGTAGGGACCGTCCGTTCCAAAGCCCGACAGAGACGTCAAAATCAAGCCTGGGTAGGAGAGGACCAGCTCAGAATAGTCGAGAACCGGCGACGCCTCGCCGTCCAGACCGACGGTTTGAATGACGACGTCCGCGTTCGCGAGCAGACGCCAAAGGATCTCGCGACCGGCGTCGCATTTGAGATCGATGGCCAGGCTGCGCTTATTCGTGTTGTAGTAGGCGAAGAAGAGACTGCACTCGGGGCCGGCGCCCTCGCCGGCGAACGGGGCCCGGCTCCTGGCCGGATCGCCGCCGGGCGGCTCGATCTTGAGGACGTTCGCCCCCAGATCCGCGAGCAGCTTGCCGCAGTACTGGCCGCTCGGCCCGGCGAGGTCGAGCACCCGGCAGCCTCGGAGCCCAGCAGCGGAAGCGCCCGTACGGGACGGAGCGGGGGGGTGGGAGGGCACAAGACCCTCCCCTACGGAACGGATGTCCCCCGGATCAGTCGACATCGTGCCGGCTACAGCCCGTAGAACGTGCGCGGGTTGTCGTAGGTGATCTTGCGGACCGCTGACTGCGGGATCTCGCCCCGGTCCGCCCGCTCCTGCAGCAGGCGAGGAAACTCCAGCTCCATCGAGGCGTCCGCGTGCGTAAAATCGGATCCCATCAGGATGTTGTCCTCGCCGATGAAGCGGAGGAGGTAGGGAAGATCCTCGTCCACCTGGAGGGTGACGTAGATCCGGTTTCGTTTCAGCATGTCGCCCTCAACGTCCGCCTGCTGAAGGCCGTCATCCAGTCTGCCGATGCGGCGGCGGAGGTCGTAGAGAATATACGGCAGCCAGGTGGCGCCCGCCTCGATAACGCCCCATCGCAGCGCCGGGAACTTGGGCGGTATCTTGTGCAGCAGCAGCGAGTGGCAGGCATGAACCACCGGGATGCCGATGCGGATGAAACGGCTGTAGGAGAACTCACGCGCCGGTGGGAAGTCGGGGATTCCAGAGCCGACGTGGAAGCAGATCGGCATGTCGAGTCGCTCGGCCTCTGCATAGAGCGGGAAGAAGTACTCATCGTTCGGCCACTTGCCGGCCTCGCGATCGCCCTTCTTCAGCACGCCGCAGGCGCCGTTGTCCTTGGCGAAGCGCAGCTCTTCGATCCCCTGATCGATATCCATCGTCAGCGGCAGAGAAACCCAGCGCAAGCGGCCCTGCGACTGCGAGCAGCGCTCCGCCAACCAGCGGTTATAGCTGCGCCGTATGGCGACCTCAACCTCCGGCCGCTCCGTGGCCTGGACCAGAAACAGCGTCGGATAGATCACCTGGACATCTGTGCCCATCTTGTCCATGGCGCCGACACGCGCCTGCACGTCCAGCAGTTCTCGCATCTCAACGGTCGTGCCGCTGCGCTTGTCGTCACGGATGAAACGCGGCTGCCGATGGCCGTCAACCATCCAGTAACGCGTAGGCCTACGGTTCGGGTCTGGGTTGGGTGGATAGCCTGTCGTCGGCTTAAACTGCTGTTCGTCCTCCCGCATGAACCCCCAGGTGTCCTCGGTTTCGTCGATGTGCGTATCGGCATCGATAATTGCCATGTTCATTCCTCCCTTAATGCGTTCGACATTCAGCCCGCCCGCAATCGCGGGTCCAGGATGTCCCGAAGGGTATCGCCGAGCAGATTCATCGCGAGCACCGTCGCGCTCAGAAAAAGCCCTGGGAAGACCGCCATCCAGGGGGCGGTCTGGACGTACTTTTGCGCGTCTCCCCCCAGCATGGACCCCCAGGTGGGAACGTTGGGCGGAATGCCCAAGCCGAGGAAATCGAGGCTCGACTCGATGATGATCACCGCTCCGAAGCTTGCCGAGACCAGGATGATCACCGGCGCCATGCAATTGGGCAGGACGTGAAGGAGCATCACCCTGGCCCCGCGGGCGCCCATGGTTCGAGACGCCAGGATATAGTCACGCTCCTTGACGCTCAGAACGACCGAGCGCAGCGTCCGGATGATTCTCGGGCTGTTGACCAGGGAGAGAGAGATGATCACGTTCCCTACCGACTGGCCAAACACCACCATAAACAGCAGCGCGAGGATAAGACCCGGGAATGCACTCAGTGAATCGACGAATCGTTGAATGACGAGATCGACGTTGCCGGCGCAATAACCGCTCAACAGCCCGATAAAGATCGCCGGCACGGTCCCCAGAATGGAGACGCTGATCGCAATGAGCAGCGAAATACGCGAGCCGTACAGAATGCGGCTCAGGATGTCGCGCCCCAGATTATCGGTTCCAAGCCAATGCAGGGCGCTTGGTGGGTGAAGGGCCGCCCCGGTGATGCTCCTCTCGGGGTCATAGGGGCTCAGCCAGGGCGCAAAGATGGCGACCAGCGCGATCAGTATCAGGCACGCCAGACTAACCGATCCCAGTGGATTCCTGCAGGCAAGCCGCCATAATCGAGCCGCACGAGACGTGGTACGCAGTCCCGGCTCGATGACGGGAAGTGGGATAGCACGTTCACTGCCTGCCGAGAGTGCCATTGACGTCCCGTTCTCTAGGCGTAGCGTATGCGCGGATCGAGCCAGCTGTAGGCGAGATCGACCAGCAGGTTGATGCCCAGAAACTCCGCCGCGAGCAGGAAAACCAGCGCCTGGATGAGCGGATAATCACGGTAGGTGAGCGCGTCCAGGAGAAGCCTTCCCAGGCCCGGCAGACTGAAGATCAGCTCAATCGTCACAACGCCGCCAAGCAGGACGCCCACATGCAGACCGGAGAGGGTCAGGACCGGCAAGAGGGCGTTCTTGAGCGCGTGCCTAACCATGACCGTCTTCGAGCGGAGGCCCTTGGAGAAGGCCGTGCGGACGTAGTCCTCCCGCAGGACTTCCAATACCTGGGCGCGCGATAGACGAGCGACGAATGCCGCGAACCCGCAACCCAGCACGAGAACTGGGGGCAGGATCTGCTGGATGTGTTGCTGTGGATCCTCGGTGATTGTCGCGTATCCGAGGGGCGGCACCCAGTCGAACCATCTGGCAAGGGCAACGATGACCAACGTCCCCAACCAAAAGTTCGGAACTGCGAGGCCGACACTCGATAGGACACGTCCCGTGTAATCCAGTCGCGTATTCTGATGCGCAGCGGACATCATCCCAATCGGCAGGCCGGCCGCCAAGCCGGCGACAAGCGACAGTGCCGTCAGCTCGAACGTTAGCGGAACCCGGTGGAGAATCTCCGTCCCCACAGGGGAGCTGTAGCGAATGCTCGTCCCGAAGTCGAGCTTCAGCACACCGCCCACCCAGAGGAGGTACTGCACCGGGATCGGCCTGTCGAGGCCCAATTGCTCGCGGACGTGCTGCAGATCCTGCTTCGTATAGCCGCCCGTGCCGGCGTCGCTGCCACCAAGGATGACGGTCGCGGGGTCACCGGGGATCACCCGCATGATGATAAAAATCGCGAGCGACACGCCGATGAGCGTTGGTACGAAGAGCAGCAGGCGGCGTATAACGTAGTGACTCATGAACTACGCCAAAGAGACCCAATCGAACCGCCAATCCGCATTGACGCTCGGCGGCAGGACATCGATTCCGTGGACGCTCTTCGAGAGGATGGTCGTCCGCAGAGAGTCCGTGAGGCCGATCGCCGGCAGCTCCTGATCGAGGATGTCGGCCACCTGGCGTAGCTGCTTCGCCCGCGAGGCCTCATCCAAGTCGACGCTCTCCTTGCTGTACAGATCGATCAACTGCTGATTCTGCCACTTCGACCAATAGCGCTCGCCGGTGGGCAGGAAGTAGCGCGCGATCATCGAGTCGGGATCGTTGAACGGCACCGCACAGGGGTGCGCTCCGACAACCGTCACCTGCCCGGCGTTGTAGCGTGCCTCGCCCACGGCCGAATCGAGTGTCTGGATTTGGACGCGAATGCCGATCGGCGCCAACTGCTGGCGCTGGAGCTGAACGTAATCCGGGTAGGAGCTGGTGCTGATGACGCTGAAGGTGACGTCCAGACCTTTGCCGCCCGTCGCCGCGTCGACCAGTTGTTTGGCCTGCGCCAGGTCGGCCGTCTTGTCGGCGCGGTAGCCGGGCTCCTGCAGATAATGGTCGGTCGGGTAGACAGAATCGAACGATGTCAGGGGCGGCGTGATGATGCCCTGCCCCTCCTGAATCAGCTCGATCATCTGCTGGCGGTTGAGCGCGAGGTGCACCGCCTGCCGCAGGCGCAGATCCTGAAAGGGGCTCGCCGATGTGTTGAAAAACAAGCCCACGAGGCGGGCGTTCCCACCCGATTTGACGACGATCCGATCGGGGGCCGCTGACTGGACCTGCTTTCCCTGCGATGCTTTCAAGGTCGCGCTGAGGCCGTCGAGGTCCAGCCGGCCGGTTCGCAGGCTCTCGAGTTGCGTGTTCACATCGGGAATGTAGTAGTAGGTGATGCCGTCCAGGTAGGGCTGGCCCTTGAGGTAGTAGTCCGGGTTGCGCTCGTAAACGAAGCTCGAGCCGCGCTCGTAGCTCTTGAAGCGGAAGGGGCCGGAGCCGATCAGCTCGCTGGGCTTCAGACTGCGGCTCTTCTCGTTCTGGTCGATCGGCTCGAGGATGTGCTTGGGCAGAATCCGAATATACGGCATCCCCAGGGACTGCAGGAAGCTGATGGCCGGGCGCTTGAGCTCGACGAGGAAGCGGGCTTCATCGACCTTGGAGACGCTTGCGACGGCTCCGCGGAGATTGCCGCCGTTGCCGCCCTTGTAACCGGGTGGCGGGTTGATCAGCCGGTTGAGGCTGTAGACGATGTCGTCGACCGTCAGCGGCCGGCCGTCGTGCCACTTCACATCCTGGCGGACGGTGAAGGTCCACTTGCTGCCATCGGCCGATGGCTCCCACTTGGTGGCCAGGTCGCCCTGAAGCTTGCCCCAGTCGTTCGGCACCTGTCGCAGCACCTGCGAGTACAGGGGCATCAGGACGAACAGCCCCTCGACGACGGTTTCCTGCTGAAAATCGAGTGTCCCCGGGTCGCTTACGAGCGAAACTCGGAGCATGCCGCCACGCTTGGGCGCCGCCTGGCCGGATGCCTGGCCGGACGCTGCAGGCTGCTTACCCTTCGTGCTGCTGCAGCCCAAGAGGCTGAGGCCGGCCACGGCGCCGGCCCCAAGCACGGTGCCGCTCAAGAGGCGGCGGCGGCTAAGGCGCCGGCCGGCGCCATCGCGTCCTTCGACAGGCTCAGGACGAGCGGACCTCTGGAGTGGAGCCCGGTAGTCTGCCTGCTCGCCCATCATCCCGCCTCCTACACATGCATAAACGTACCCGCCAAGCGGGCGGGGCCAGCGCGAACCCAGTGTACGGCCGAGGCAAACCTGGAGGCTAGGCGAGCCAGAGCCAATCGAAACGGGTATCAGAGTTGGCGCTTGGCGGTACGACATCGTAGCCGCCAACGCTCTTGGACAGCGGCATCGCCCGCAAGGAGTCAGTGAGCGCGATCGCCGGCAGCTCCTGTTCCAGGATGTCCACCATCTGCTGCAGAATCCTGGCGCGTCCCGCCTGGTCCAGATCGATGCTCTCCCTGGCGTAGAGATCGACGAACTGCTGATTCTGCCACTTGGACCAGTAGCGCGCACCGGTCGGGAGGAAGTAGCGGGCGATCATGGAATCGGGATCGTTGTAGGGAACCGCGCACGGATGCGCGCCAACGACGGTGACCTGGCCGGCGTTGTAGCGCGCCTCCGCGACCGCGTTCTCGATTGTTTGGATATCGACACGGATGCCGATCGACGCCAGTTGCTGGCGCTCGAGCTGCAGATAGTTGGGGTAGGTGGAGATCGAGGCGACCGTGAAGGTTGCGTCGAGCCCCTTCCCGCCGGTGGCCTGGTCGACGAGCTGCTTCGCCTCCGCCAAGTCCGCCGTCTTGTCGGGCCGGTAGCCGGGGAGCTGGAGATAGTGGTCGATCGGATAGACGAAATCAAACGACGTCAGGGGCGGCGTGATAAGCCCCTGGCCCTCCTGGATGAGCTGGACCATCTGCTGACGGTTGAGCGCCAGGTGAACGGCGCGCCTGAGCCTGACATCCTGGAACGGGCTGGCCGAGGTGTTGAAGAATAGTCCGGCGAATCTGGCGTTCGTCCCCGTCTTGACGACGTAGCGGTCGCCGCCCTGCGATTGAAGCTGCTTTGCAAGCGAGGGAATGAGCGACTCGCTCGGCCGTTCCATGTCCAGCCGCCCGGCGATGAGGCTCTCAAGCCGTGTGTTGTCATCGGGGATGAAGTAATAGGTGAGACCGTCGAGATATGGCTGACCCTTGAGGTAGTAATCAGGGTTGCGCTCGAGGATCCAGCTCGAGCCGCGCTCGTAGCTCTTGAACTTGAAGGGCCCAGAACCGATGAGCTCCGCCGGCTTGAGCCCACGGCTCTTCTCGTTGACGTCGATCGGCTCGAGAATGTGCTTCGGCAGGATGCGGTTGTAGGGCATGGCCAGCGATTGCAGGAAGGCGATCGCCGGCCGCTTGAGCTGCACGGAGAAGCTGCCGGCGTCGAGCCTTGCGACGCCGGCCACGGCCTCCCGCAGGTCACCGGCGTTACCGCCCTTGAAGCCGGGCGGCGGGTTAATCATGCGACTGAGACTGTAGACGATGTCGTCCACGGTGACGGGCTGGCCGTCATGCCACTTGGCATCCTGGCGGACGGTAAAGGTCCATTTGGTGCCGTCTGCCGATGGCTCCCATTTGGTCGCAAGGTCGCCCTCGATCTTGTCCCAGTCGTTGGGGACCTGCCGCAGCACCTGCGAGTAGAGCGGCTCGAGCAGTTGAAGCGCCTGAATGTCGGTCGCCTGCTGGACGTCGAGGCTGCCCGGGTCTCGATCCATGGCCGCACGGAGGATGCCGCCACGCTTGGGCGTAGCCTTGGCCGCGGTCGAACCTGCAGACGAGGGGCGTCCGGCCCTGCCGGAGCTGCAGCCGAGGAGCGCCAGCGTTGCCACGCCGCCGGTGGCAAGGGCGGTGGCGCGCAGGAGACGTCGACGGCTGAGGCGCCGGGGCTGAGCCCGCGCCCAGTAGCTCACCTGCTCGCCCATCATTTCGCCTCCTTCCGAACGATCGCGTCAAACGCGACCTCTCCCCCGACCCCTCCCCTATACGGGGAGGGGAGCGTGGCGCCGTCTCGTTCATCCCCACACTGAACCCTCCAGCACCTCGAGGGCCCGCTCAGAGGCCGAGCTGAGCCTCGCTGGTGATGAGACTCAAGACGGCCTCGAGCGAGTTACGCACGTCCGCGGTTGCGATTCGAAGAACGCGTAGTATCCGGTCTCGCTCGCGGTCATAGTCAGCCTGCGCCTCGTGCTGGATCCCGTCGACCTCCACCACAAGGCCGGCGGAGTGACAGTAGAAGTCAACGATGAAGCCGTCGATCACCTGCTGCCGGCGGAAGTGGAGCCCGGACAGCGCCTCATTCCGAAGACGCTGCCAGAGCAGCCGCTCCTCAGATGTCATCTCGCGGCGAAGCTCGCGCGCACGTTCGAGCTTTTTCAGCTCGACCTGCTGGCCCCTGACGATGAAGCGATGCGGCATTATCGACCCTCGTGAGTGGTAGCTGACCCTCTCAGTCCGCCTCGCAGCCGCGGTCGCCCTTCCCCTTCCCGCACACAGGATGGAGCTGTTGGGTGCCGTTCCCCTCCCCGCATAGGGGAGGGGCTAGGGGAGAGGTCACGGCCGCTGCCCGATCACGTTCAGCAGCGCCTGCCGCTTCTCGACCCGCACGGCGTGCAACGCGCGATCGAGCGCGTTCGGCAGGTCCGCTGGATCCTCGACCCGCTCGCCGTAGCCGCCGGCCGCCTGGCAGAACATCTCGAAGTCAAGCTGGGGCGACAGGTCTGTGAAGGGGAAGTTGCGCGTCTTCACCGCGACGCCGTCCGGTGCGATCCCGCGCGTTGCATTCGCAACCGCGTTCCAGCCCGCGTTGTTGAAGATGAGGAACAGGACGGGCAGGTCATGGGCACGCGAGACCCAGTGAACCGCCTCCGGACAACCGAAGATGTAGGATCCGTCGCCAACGGCGCAGATCACCGTTTTGTCGGGCGCCGCCAGCTTGGCGCCGAGCGCGGCGCCGAGCGCCCAGCCCAGGCCGCCTGAGGGAGCGTGACCGTACAGCGTCCCCGGCTTTGTGAAGCAGAGGTCGGTCAGGTCGACGCCCAACTCGTTCACGACGATAGTGTCGTCGTCGTGGATCAGCTCGACGCAGTGAGAGAACCACGGCTTCGCGATCGGCGTCTTGTTACGCGCCGCCTCCGCGCGATCGACGTTCGCCTGGTGGTGTCGGATGGCCTGCTCGTGCCAGCTCGCGCTTCGCTCGGCGACGGCAGCCTTGTCAATCTTTTGTGCTTTCACAGCAGCCAGCAGGCCGGAGAGAGTCAGGAACAGGTCGCCCGCCAGCGAAATGTCGGACGGGAAACCGCGCACCGGGTAGCGAGAGTAGAGCGGGTCTTCAGCGAGCTCGATAACGGTCGCGCCGTCCCGCGGCGACACCCGCTTCGGCGACCAGGGGACGTCGGACTCGAGGACCAGCACCGCGTCAGCATCCGGCAAAGCCGAAGGGCCGTCGAATCCCACATGAAGGGGATGATTCTGGGGGAAGTTCACGTAGGCCGGATTCGACTCGAAGACTCCCATCCCCAGCAGCTCGGCGAGCTCGACGAGCAGCGGCACGGTCCGCGTATCTCGGCCGAGACCGTGCGCGATAGCGATCGGGTTCCTCGCCGCGGCCAGCACCTGTGCGGCGTGTTCGAGGGACGCGGGAGCAGCGGTAGTCTCACTCGCCGTCAAGCGCGGCTGGGCGGAATAGGCGACAGATTCGACCTCTTCCGAGAGCACCTCGCGTGGAAGCGTGAGGTACACGGGGCCGGTGGGTACCGTCTTCGCGATTGCCAAAGCGCGGTCGACGATGGTCTC